>Ga0070741_10004450_pt1 | contig 32696 bp, 33 predicted proteins | sample Coa_R1_4_FD_66440 | JGI IMG/M metagenome (GOLD analysis project Ga0070741, IMG submission 66440) | Surface soil microbial communities from Centralia Pennsylvania, which are recovering from an underground coalmine fire - Coalmine... | ecosystem: Environmental > Terrestrial > Soil > Unclassified ... | reverse complement strand
CGCGTGCGGGTCGAGCGCGAGCGGCTGGCTGTCCAGCCACAGCCGAGGATGGCCTTCATGCACCCAGCCGGATTTGCAGCGATCGCTGGCCTGTCGTGGCCCGTGAGGTCACGCCGGCCTCCTTGGGGTGCTGGCCCGAGGTCCATTATAGGGGTAGGACAATGGTCGGGCGGCTCTACCGATATAGGGGTAGGACAATGGTCGGGCGGCTCTACCGCAGCCCAGCCCGAGGCCACCTGGCCCCGACCTGGCGCCGATGGCGAGCTTCACCTTGGCTCTGATGTAGGCAGCTCGATCATCCGACCCGCGCGAGCCGGTGGACGGGCCGGCCAAGGGCACGGGCCTGCATGAGGGAGTCTGGCTGCTTCTTTGACCGGTATGCCTGAGCGCGCTATAGTCGATGTGGCGGCGGCCGGCGCTGAACATCTTCCCAGGATTTCTACCGTATGGTGACGAACCTCCCCGGGCTCCGGGCCGGGCTACGGTGCACGGTGGAGCTCGAAGATCCCGAACGAGGGGTGGAGACCTATCCCAGCCGGGTCGAGGACTATCAGGACGACCGGCTGGTCATCATGTGGCCGTCGCGACGCGGGCTGCTGCTCCCGCTCCATGTGGGCGACTTCATCTCGCTCACCGTGCCCACCGTCGATGCCCAAGGGCGGGCCGCCGCCACGCTCTATCTCGATGGCGAGGTGACGGAGCGCGTCATTCCTTCCGAAGCACAGCCAGTCGGCCTGCTGGTGGTGCGCATCGCCGCCGTCGGCCGGCAGCAGCAGCGCGGGCACTATCGCCTGTACATCACGCTCGCGCCGATCGATTGTGTGGTGTGGGAGCGCCCGTTTGGGCGCAGCGAAAGCGAGGCCACGTGGCGGCCGATCAAGGCCTTGATCACCGATGTGAGCGCAGGCGGCGTCGGCCTCCTGTCCGACCAGGAGGTGCTCGAAGGCGCACGCCTGCATCTGCGCTTCCCCTACCCAAGGGCGGAAGGGACGCTCTCGACCGACGTCCGCGTCCGCCTGTCGCAGCCGCTCACCTCGGGCGAGCAGGCCCGCTTCAAGCTCGGCACCGAGTTCGAGACCCTCACGCAGGCGCAGCGCGAGCGGCTGGCGCGCTGCATTCACCGCTATCAGCTGGAGCAGCGCCGGCGCGAGCTCGAGCGGCAGCAGGAGCAGGAGCAGCTACGCGAGCAGCTACGTGCCGCGCCGTGAAGCCGGTGGGTGAGGAGCGGGCCAGGAGCGAGCGATGAAGTGCGATCGCTGCGGTTATGACGCGCCGGAGGCGGCTCGCTTCTGCCCGTCGTGCGGGGCTGCCTTGCCCGCCCCGGCAGCCGCCGCGCCCGGGGTGCCGATTGTACCGGGCGCAGCCGCCGCCGACTCTGGAGCCCCCCGCAGTGATCGCGATGCCGCCTCCGGTGGACGGGCCGCGCCGGGTGCAGCCGATGTCGCACCGGCCGGTATGCTCCGCGCCGCCGGCCCAACGCCGGCCACGTCCCGCTACCGGCGCCGCGAGCGTCCCCCGATGGTGCCGCTCGACCGCTTCCAGGAGCTAGATCGGCCGCCACCGCCGCCGCCCAGGCCGCCCATCAACTGGACGCGCGTGGCCATCGGGGTCCTGGCGACCATCCTCATCCTGGCTGTTCTGCTGCTGGCGCTCATCTACTTCCAGAGCCAGGCCAACCAGCTCTGGCAGCAGACTAGGTGCCTCGACCTGCGCCAGCGCTGCTGATACGTGCCACGCGTGCGCGTGCAGCCGCCCGGGGACGCAATCGATACGAACGGCCAGCTGCTGGCGCTAGTGGGCCATCCGCCAAGCCCCAGCCACTTCCTCCCAGAAAGAAGGGATGGCAGCACTCATGTCGGATGGCCCACTAGCAGGTGGGAAGGGGCGAGCGGCGCCGGCGGCAACGCCGGCGCACGCGGACCGAGCAGCCGCACGGCGTCAAGCCGGTAGAATCCACGCATGACCAGTTCCCAGCCTGCCCTGGCCGGTACGACCGTGGTGACGCTCGGCCAGGCCCGTGACGAGTTCCGCCGCAGTCCCGCGGCCAGCAAGCTCTCTGCCGAGGACGACGCCCGCCTGCGAAAGTTCGTGACCTGGTGCGGCGTGAGCAGCGCGATCGAGACGATCCAGCCATTCAAGATCCAGCAGTTCCTCGAGCAGCAGCTGAACACCTCCAGCCCGCCGCGCAGCTACGTGCCGGTGCTGCGCGCCTTCTTCGCCTTCGCCCATGAACGGGGCCTGATCAGCACCAATCCGATGGCCGAGGTGCACGCGCCCCGCGGCTCAGGCAGCACCAGGCGCATAGCCTCACCCGCGCCGCGCGCTACCGCCGCCCGCGGCACGGACGTTGTCTACGTCAGCCGCGGCCAGTATGAATCGATGCGCGCCGAGCTGGAGCGGCTACGCACCGAGGAGCGCCACCGGATCAGCCGGCTGCTGCACGACGCGATCAAGGATGGCGACCTCTCCGAGAATGCCGCCTATGACGATGCCAAGATGCGCCAGGGCCTGCTCGAGGCACGCATCCGCGAGCTAGAGCAGAAGCTGCGTAACGTGGAGCTCATCGAGGAGCAAGATCGCTCGGGCGCCGGGGTCACCGTGGGCAGCCGGGTGCGCCTGCAGGAGCTGGCCAGCGGGGACGAGATCGAGTATCAGGTCGTGGGGCCGGAGGAGACCGATCCGCGGGCCGGTAAGATCTCGCATCGCTCGCCGGTGGGGACGGCCATCATGGGCAAGTCGGCCGGCGACGAGGTGGAGGTGGCAGCCCCCGGCGGCACGGTGCGCTACCGGATCGTTGCGGTGGACTAGCGAACGAGGAGGTGAAAGAATAGCGGCGAGCGACCGGCCGGCAGCCAGGGGGAGCGCGGTCCCGCGCTCCCCTGCACGCTTCCGGTACACTGCATCAGCCGGCCAATGGCACTGCTACTCCGCCTGGCGTGCGGCGCGCACCATCGCCACCAGCTCCAGTACACTGCAGCATCCTACCAATGGCACTGATACCCACCATCATCCAGTTCGTGATTGCGTTCTTCGGGGCCTACTTCGTGGCTCTGTGGTTCAGCATGATCATCTGGACCTATTACGACATCCGCGCCCGCTCCCAGGACCTCTACGTCCATATCTTCGCCACTGCCCTCGTCGTCGTCTTCAATGTCTTTGGCCTGGTGCTCTACCTCATCCTGCGCCCGCGCGAGACGCTGGCCGAAGCCTACGAACGCTCGCTCGAGGAGGAGACGCTGCTCCAGGAGATCGAAGAGCGCCAGAGCTGCCCCGCCTGCCGCCAGCGAGTGCAGCCCGACTTTCTGCTCTGCCCCTATTGCCACACCGAGCTCAAGCAGCGCTGCCCGCGCTGCGACCGGCTCCTGCTCCTCAAGTGGGACATCTGCCCCTATTGCGGCAATACCCAGCTGCAGGGGGCACCATCGGTGCTGCCGCGCGAGACGCGAGGGCCGGTTGTTCCAGCCACCACTCGACGCTAACATCTTCCCCGCAGTTGCTGGCGGGCCCAGCCGCCGCGGCTCGGAAATTCCGCATCGCCGATCAGCGAGCAGGAGAGCTCCCACCCTTGGCCAAACCAGCGCTCATTCTCGCCTCGCGATCGCCACGCCGCTGCGAAGCCCTGGCGGCCCTCGGCCTTGCCTTCGAGGTCGTCGCCTCAGATGTCGAGTCGCGGCTCGGCGAGCAGGATCACCCCGTGGGCCAGGTCGATCCCACAGACCCCGTCCCGATCGCTCTCGCCAAGGCGCTCGATGTCGCTGCAGCGCATCCCCAGGCCCACGTGCTTGCTGGCGACACGATCGTGGTGCTCGATGGCCAGGCGCTTGGCAAGCCCGAATCGCCCGCGCACGCGCGCGAGATGCTGCGCGCGCTCCGTGGCCGGACGCACGTGGTGCGCACCGGGCTGGCGCTGGTGCAGGCCGGACACGTCCGCACGGCGGAGGTCCGCTGCCCGCTGGCGATGCGCTCCTATTCGGACGAGGAGATCGAGCAGTACATCACCACCGGCGAGCCGTTCGACTGCGCCGGTGCCTACGATGTGCACCGGCTCGGCGGCGCACTGGTGGAGCGCGTGGAGGGCTGCTTCTCGGCCGTCGTCGGCTTGCCGATCGTGCAGGCCGCGCGCCTCCTCGCCGCTGCCGGCGTGCCCGTCCCGCGCGACCCGGCCGCGACCTGCACCGCGCTCTACGGCCGGCGCTGCCTGGCCGCCCGCGCCGCGACGGCGCCGGCCTGCCTCGACGCGGCCGCCCCTGCCCGATCTGCTCCAGCGCCTTGCGGTGCTGCCCGCTCGGAACCCGTACGAGCCTGCCCGCTGCTCAGCGGCTCCAGCGTTCTACCCGGCAGCCTGCCGCAGTGACCGCGCAAACTCGCGCAGGCGCTCCGCATGCTGCTCCGGTGGCGTGCGCTCCATCAGATCGACGATGGCGCTAGCCACCACGACCGCGTCGGCATGGCCGCGCAGCGCCGCCACGTGCCGCGGCTGCGAGACGCCGAACCCCACCGCCAGGGGCAGCGTGGTGAACTGCCGCACGCGAGCCAGATACTGCGGCAGCGCCGCCGCCAGCTCCTGGCGGGCGCCGGTCACGCCGGTGAGCGAGACGCAGTAGATGAAACCGCGCGCGCGCGCCGCTACTGCCCGCAGCCGCTCCTCCGTGCTGGTCGGCGCGACCAGAAAGATGAGGTCGATTCCCGCCGGCTCCAGCGCCGCGAGCAGCTCGCCGGCCTCCTCGGGCGGCAGGTCAGGGACGATCAGGCCATCCAGTCCGGCCGCGGTGGCTTCGCCGGCAAAGCGCTCGAGGCCCAGGGCCAGGACCGGGTTGTAATAGCTCATGAAGAGCAGCGGCGCCTCCACGCCGGCCGCGCGCAGCGCGTGTACCGTCCGAAATGCATCGTGAATCGTGGTGCCCTGCTCCAGCGCTCGCTGCGAGGCGCGCTGGATCGTCGCGCCATCCGCCATCGGGTCGGAGAAGGGGATGCCAAGCTCGATCAGATCGAAGCCACCTTCGAGCAGCGCCGGCACGAGCCGCTCAGCTGCGCCCTTCTCCGGGTAGCCGATCGTCTGCCAGCCGATCAGCGCCAGCCGCTCTTCCGACCGCGCACGCGCCAGCGTGGCAGCGATCCGATTGGACTCGCTCAGCGCCGGCGGCGTGGCGGGCGTAGCGGACGTGCCGAGCCGGTGGCTGGAAGAAACACGCGCACTGCTGGAAACATCGGCACCGGCCACCGCATCACTCCCAGCGCCTGCGCCACGATCCTTCTTGGCCATCTCCGACGCGGCCACACTCCCTGGCAAGATCACAGCGTCACCCCCAGTGCCTGCGCCACGATCCCCATGTCCTTGTCACCGCGTCCCGAGAGGTTGATCACCACCGCGGCCTCGGGGCCAAGCGCCCGCGCGACCTCGATCGCGCCATAGATGGCGTGCGCCGATTCGAGCGCCGGAATGATCCCTTCGCTGCGGCAGAGTAGCTGAAAGCCTTCCATCGCCTGCTCGTCGGTCACCGCCACGTAGGTGGCGCGGCCCGTGTCCTTGAGATAGGCGTGCTCCGGGCCCACGCCCGGGTAATCAAGCCCGGCCGAGATGCTGTGCGCCTCGACCACCTGGCCGTACTCATCCTGGAGCAGATAGCTGCGTGCCCCATGGAGCACGCCCGGCCGTCCTGCGACGAGCGTAGCCGCGTGCCGGCCGGTCTCGAGCCCCCGGCCGGCGGCCTCGACGCCCACCAGCCGCACCGCCCGGTCGTCGATGAAAGGCGCGAAGATGCCCATGGCATTCGAGCCGCCGCCGACGCAGGCCACCACGGCATCGGGTAGCCGGCCAAGCTGCGCCAGGCACTGCGCCCGCGCCTCGCGCCCGATCACGCTCTGGAAATCGCGCACCATCGCCGGGTACGGATGCGGGCCCACCACCGAGCCGATGATGTAGTGCGTCGTCTCGACGTTGGTCACCCAGTCGCGGATCGCCTCGTTGATCGCATCCTTGAGCGTGCGCGAGCCGGTGGTGACGGGACGCACCTCGGCTCCCAGCAGCTTCATGCGGAAGACGTTGAGCGATTGGCGCCGCACGTCCTCCTCGCCCATATAGACGATGCACTCTAGCCCCAGCATGGCACAGACGGTGGCTGTGGCCACGCCGTGCTGGCCCGCGCCCGTCTCGGCAATGATGCGCCGCTTGCCCATCCGCCTAGCGAGCAGCCCCTGGCCGAGGGCGTTATTGATCTTGTGCGCTCCCGTGTGCGCCAGATCCTCGCGCTTGAGGTAGAGCTGCGCGCCGCCGATGGCCGCGCTAAGCTTCGGCGCGTGGTAGAGTGGCGTCGGCCGACCGACGTAATACCGGCTCAGGGTAGCCAGCTCATCCTGGAAACCGCGATCGTGCGCTGCTTCTTCATAGGCCGCTGCCAGCTCGGCCAGCGCCGGCATCAGCGTCTCCGGCACGTACTGGCCGCCGTATGGTCCAAAGTGCCCTGGTGCCGGCCGCCGCTCGGCCGGCGCTGCCGGAGCAGGCGAAGGCGCCGTCATGAGAGCAGCCCCACGGCGTACTTGACGTGGCGCAGCGTCTCGTTCGCCACCTGCGCCGCCCGCGCTCGCCCCTGCTCCAGCAGCTCATCGAGCTCGCCAGAGTCGAGCAGCTCCCGGCAGCGCTGCTGGATGGGCCGGAGCGATTCGATCACCACATCGGCCAGCTCGCGCTTGAGGTCGCTGTAGCCCTTGCCGGCGAACCTGGCCTCGATCGCCTCGCGGCTCGCTCCGGTCAGTACCTGGTAGATCGTCAGCAGGTTATAGACGCCGGGCCGCTGCGGATCGAAGACAATCTCGCGCAGGCTATCGGTAGTGGCGCGCATGATATTGCGCCGGATCGTATCGGGATCATCGAAGATACCGATGGCCTGGCCCGGCTCGCCCTCGCTCTTGCTCATCTTGCGCGTCGGGTCGACCAGCCCCATGATCCGCGCGCCGGTCTCGGCGATCATTGGCTCGGGTACGACGAACGTCTCGCCGTAGAGCCGGTTGAAGCGCTCGGCGATGTCGCGCGTGAGCTCGACGTGCTGCTTCTGGTCCTCGCCCACCGGCACGTGCGTCGCTTGATAAAGGAGAATGTCGGCAGCCATCAGCACCGGGTAGTCGAAGAGCCCCGTAGAGATGCGCTCGCGGTTCCCGCCCACCTTCGCCGAGCGATCCTTGAACTGCGTCATCCGCTCCAGCCAGCCCATCGGCGTGACGCAGTTGAGAATCCAGCCCAGCTCGGCGTGCGCCGGCACGTGGCTCTGCAAGAAGATGGTGCACTTCTGCGGATCCAGCCCGGCGCCGAAGTAGAAGGCGGCCACCTCGCGCGTATACCGGCGCAGCGCCGCCGGATCGATCCACTCGGTGAGGGCGTGCAGGTCGACGATGCAGAAGTAGTTCTCGAACTCGTCCTGGTGCTCCACCCACCGCTTGATGGCACCCAGATAGTTCCCCAGGTGGGGACTGCCGCTCGGCTTCACCCCCGAGAGCACGCGTGGCCGTGCCGGCCGGATCGCTGCCGGCGCCTTGGCCACCTGCGTTGCCGTCTCTACTGCCATGCCTCACGTCACTCCTTTCGCGCTCCGGATAAAGTCTCTCACCTTCTGTGGATCGGTCGTGCCATCCGTCTCCACGCCGCTGGCTACGTCCACGCCGAAGGGGCGTACCGCCGCGATCGCAGCGCCGACGTTTCCGGCGTGCAGCCCGCCCGCGAGCAGGAGGGGGTAGCGCGCCGCCAGCCCGGCCGCCGCCCGCCAGTCCCACGCCTGCCCCGAGCCGCCCCACAGCCCGACCACGGCCGCGTCGGCCAGCACCAGCGCCACGCCGCCCTCCTCCACCAGCCGTGCTACCTGCTCCTCGCGCTGAGTAGCCAGGCGTACGGCCTTGATCACCCCGGCGCCGACAGCCTCCGAGACCGCGCGGCAGTAGGCCGCATCCTCATCGCCGCTCAGCTGCACGTAGTCGAGCGCACACCGTTCCACCAGCCCGGCCACCTGCTCCAGCGGCTGGTTGACGAAGATGCCCACCAGCGCTGGCCGCGGGCTACGTGGCTGAGCTCCTGGTGCCGCCTCCGCGGCAGCGGCCTCGCCCGCGAGCGCCGCCGCCACCTCACGTGCAACCGCCGGATCGACCCGCCGCCGGCTCACCGGGGCAAAGTTGAAGCCGAGCAGATCGGCGCCCGCCCCGGCGGCTGCCAGCGCTGCTTCCACCGAACGCAGCCCGCAGATCTTGACTCGCACCGTCTCTGCCATGAGCGTGCCCGTGCCTCTCGCGCCTCTCGTGTCGGCTCGACCAGCTCAGCCGCCGGCCAGCTCCCGTACCTTCGCACCCGGGTCCGGCGCGGCCACGATGGCGCTGCCGACCAGGATGGCGCTCGCGCCAGCGGCCCGCAGCCGGCGTACGTCGGCGCGCGTCTCGATCCCGCTCTCGCTCACCAGCACCGCTCCGGCCGGTACGCGCGGCGCCAGGCGCTCGGTGGTATCGAGGTGCACCGCAAAGGTGCGCAGGTCGCGGTTATTGATGCCGATCACCGGGGCACCGGCTTGCGTGGCGACCTCCAGCTCGGCCTCATCGTGCACCTCGACCAGGCACTCAATGCCCGCCTCTCGCGCCGCCTCGAGCAGCGCCGCCAGCCGCTCGTGCGCCGCCTCGTAATCCGGCGCCCCGGCCTCCACGGGCTGCTCGAGGCGCGCCGGGTCGGCCAGCGGAGAGGCCAGCACGCCGACGATCAGCAGCGCTGCGTCGGCGCCGGCGGCGCGCGCCTCATAGAGCTGGTAGGCGCTGAAAATGAAGTCCTTGCGCAGCACCGGGAGCACCACCGCTGCCCGTGCCGCCCGCAGATCATCGAGGCTGCCGCCGAAGAAGCGCTCGTCGGTCAGCACCGAGATGGCCGCCGCGCCGTTCGCCGCGTAGAGGCGGGCCATCGCCGGCACGTCGAGCGCTGCGGCCAGCACGCCCTTCGCCGGCGAGACCTTCTTGATCTCGGCAATCAGACGCGGCCCCGCCTCGGAGCCGGGCGGCCGCAGCGCGGCGCCGAAGGGACGCGCCGGCGGCTGTGCCTCGGCCGCCGCCTTGACCTGCTCAAACGGCACCGCCCGCCGCGTCGCGAGCAGCTCCGCGCGCTTGTGCGCCAGGATGTCGTCCAGGATCACGGCCGCTCCATCCACCAGGATCAGCCGGCCAGCGCCCGGCTGGTCTGCACGAACTCATCGATCTTCGCCAGCGCCGCGCCGCTATCCACCACGTCGCTCGCCAGCTGTACTCCCTCTGCCAGGCTAGCAGCCGCCCCGGCCGCCACCAGCGCCGCCGCCGCGTTGAGGAGCACGATGTCGCGCCGCGGCCCCTCGCTGCCCTTCGGCGCCAGGGCGGCGCGGATGATCGCAGCATTCGCGGCGGCGTCGCCACCGCGGATGGCGTCGATCGTGGCCGGGCGGAGGCCGAACTGCTCGGGATGCACCTCATACTCGTCGATCGCGCCATCTCGCACGTCGTACACCAGCGTGGGCCCGGCGATGCTCAGCTCATCCAGCCCTTCGCGGCCGTGGACGACCAGCGCGCGCTGCGCGCCCAGCCGCCCGAGTGCACCCGCCAGCCGCCCCTGCGCCTGCAGGCTGGCCACACCCAGCACCTGGACCCGCGCTCCGGCCGGATTCGTCAGCGGGCCGAGGATGTTGAAGACGGTGCGGATGCCGATCTCGCGCCGGAGCGGCGCTGCGAACTTCATTGCCGGATGGTAGGCCGGCGCGAACATGAATCCCATTCCCACGCGTTCGATGCAGCGTGCCACGGCGTCCGGGCCGAGCAGGATATTGGCGCCCAGCGCCTCGAGCACGTCGGCGCTGCCGCAGCGGCTGCTCATGCCGCGGTTGCCATGCTTGGCCACCGGCCGCCCGGCCGCCGCGACGACGAACGCCGCGGCGGTGGAGACGTTGAAGCTGCCGGTGCCGTCGCCTCCTGTGCCGCACGTATCGACCACCGGCAGGTCGGTCGGCACGCGCAGCGCCTTGCGCCGCATCACCTGCGCCATGCCGGCAATCTCGTCGACCGTCTCGCCTTTGAGGCGCAGCGCGGTGACGAAGGCGCCAAACTGCGCGGGCGTCGCGCGCTCCTCCATGATGTCTTCCATCACCGCTGCCGCCTCATCCTGCGTCAGCGAGATGCCCTCTACCAGCTTCGCAATCGCTTCGACAATCATCGTTAGTGCTCCCCTTCTGTGGCGGCCAGCGCCCCTTCCGGGCGGCGCGCCGCCCGCGCCTCCAGCACCGGCATGGCCGCGCCGGCCCGGCCGCGGGCATACGTGCGCGCCAGGGCCACGAAATTGCGCAGGAGGTCCTTTCCAGGTTCGGTCTTGATCGATTCCGGATGGAACTGCACGCCTTCGATCGGATACGTCCGGTGGCGCAGCCCCATGATCAGCCCGGCGCTCGTCTGGGCCGTGGGGACCAGCGCCGCCGGCAGCGTCTCGCGCTCGACGATCAGTGAGTGGTAGCGAATGGCCTCGAACGGATTCGGCAAGCCGGCAAAGACCCCCTGCCCATCGTGGTAGATGAGCGACGTCTTGCCGTGCATGATCTCCGGCGCGCGCCGCACCACGCCGCCGAACGCCTCACCAATGCACTGATGCCCCAGGCAGACGCCCAGGATCGGGATGCGCGCCCCTAGCGCCCGGATGAGCTCCACTGAGATCCCGGCCTCGCGCGGCGTGCAAGGGCCGGGCGAGATGACGATTGCCTCCGGCTCGAGTGCTGCCACCGCCTCTACGCTGATCTGGTCGTTGCGGAAGACCTCGAGCGTCTCGCCAAGCTCACCCAGGTACTGGACGAGGTTATAGGTAAACGAGTCGTAGTTATCGATCACGACCAGCATGGCCGGCTCTCCTTCCCGTGCTCTCTCATCCGCTGATGGCCGGCCGTGGCTCCATCGCTCGACCGGCCTCCTGCGCCTCCACCTCCTCGGCCAGGTCGAGCGCGCGCAGCAGCGCGGCGGCCTTATTGAGTGTCTCCTGATACTCGGTGGCCGGGACCGAATCCGCCACCACGCCGCCGCCGGCCTGCACGTGCGCGACCCCGTCCTTGATCACCATCGTGCGGATGGCGATCGCTGTATCCAGGTTGCCATCGAAGCTGAAGTAGCCTACTGCCCCGGCGTACGTGCCGCGCTTGCACGGCTCCAGCTCGGCGATGATCTCCATGGCGCGGATCTTGGGTGCCCCCGAGACGGTGCCGGCGGGGAAGCACGACCGCAGCGCATCATAGGCGGTTCGTCCGGGGGCCAGCCGCCCTTCCACCTGCGAGACGAGGTGCATCACGTGCGAATACTTCTCCACCTCCATCAGCGTGCTGACGCGCACCGTGCCGGGGGCACACACGCGGCCGACGTCGTTCCGGCCCAGATCAACGAGCATGATGTGCTCAGCACGCTCCTTCTCATCGGCCAGCAGGTCGGCCGCCAGCGCCGCATCCTCGGCATCGTTCGCCCCGCGCGGGCGCGTGCCGGCAATCGGGCGCGTGCGCACGACGCCGTCCTCCACCTGCACCAGCATCTCCGGCGAGGCCCCCACGATGTAGGTATCGTCCAGATGGAGCAGGTACATATAGGGCGAGGGATTGATTGCCCGCAGCGCGCGATAGACGGTAAAGGGATGGGCGGTGAGCGGCCGCGAGAGGCGCTGGCTCGGCACCACCTGGATGATGTCGCCGGCGCGCACGTACTCGATCGCCCGGCGCACGGCCGCCTCGTACTGCTCGCGGGTGAAGGTGCTGGTGACGGCCGAGCGTGAAGGCGGGACCAATGGAGCACCTGCCGGGCTCGTGCCGTTCATAGCGCGACGCTCGTCCTTCGCCTGGCCCTGGAGCCGGCGTACGATCGTGTCGATCTGGCGCACGGCGGCGGTGTAGGCGGCATCCACATCGCCGCCGTGCGCCGCGATGTCGGCGTGCGAAAGCACCCGCATGCGATGCTTCACGTGATCGAAGACCACGAGCGTATCGGCGAGCATCAGCACCGCCTCCGGCAGGGCAAGGTCGTCGCGCTCGGGCGAGGGGAGGCGCTCGAAGTAGCGCGCGCACTCGTAGGCGAGGTATCCCACCACGCCACCCTGGAAGCGCGGCAGGTCGGGCAGCGGCACCGGGGCAAAGGGGGCCAGCAGCTTGCGCACGAAGTCGAGCGGATCATCGAACGGTACCCGCTTCTCCTGGCCGTTGGCATGGAGCAGGCGGGCGCTCCCCTGGTACAGCGACGCCACCAGGCGCGGCTCGGTGCCGATGAACGAATAGCGCGCCAGCCGCTCACCGCCCTCCACGCTCTCCAGCAGGAACGAATAGTCCCCGCGCGCAATCTTGCGGTAGGCCGAGACGGGTGTTTCCATATCGGCCAGCACCTCGCGGTAGACCGGAATGAGGTTGCCACGCTGCGCCAGCGCTCGCGCCTCTTCAATTGACGGAACGATCGTGCCCGGCATCGCTCGTGCACCTTCCTCTCAGACGTTGCCCGTTACCAGGCAACGAAAAAAGCCTCTCGTCCTCGAGGACGAGAGGCTTCTGAAGAAGCATCCCGCGGTGCCACCCCGCTTGGGCACCTCGCCGGTGGGCGAGCGTGCCCCTCTCTGCCAGATACGGCCGCCCCTTCAGCACGGCGCAGGCGCGTCGTGCCGCCCGGCGCGGCGTATATCTGCTGCCCTGATAACGGGTGCAGGCCCCGGATCACCTACTGGGCGCTCTCCATTCCGATGCGGCTAGGGAGAGCAGCCGTTCAGGTCACAGCTCCCAGGTCCATTCCGCCCGCGCCTTACCGCCGGAGTTCCACCATTCCCCGGCTCTCTGGAGGCTCGGCCATCGGGCGTACTCGCCCTGATCGTTGCCTTTGGCTATGTACTTCAGCAACCGCCTTCCGGCGGCTGCATGCAGTATAGGCACAGCATTGCGTAGCTGTCAATCAGACGTAAAGCGGTCCAGTGCGGTTGGTTTGGCATGCCTACGTCGACGGGGTAGCCCGCAGGGTCGCCTCGCTCTCGCCTTCGGGCAGCTGCTCCTCGCGCGGCGGATTATTGAGCAGACGGTAGACGTAGTAGCCGATTCCCCCCAGGATGGCGAGCTGGAGCAGGCGGGTGAAGCCAAACAGCCCCAGCACGAAGAGCACCACCCTGAGCGGCAGGAAGAGGAAGAAGAGTAGTACCCCCACGATCCAGAAGATGAGCCGGAAGGGCAGGGTAATGAGAAAGGCGATGAGCTTCAGGAGCCACATCGTAGCAGCCTCCGTTGGTGCTGAGAGGTTCGTTGCAAGCCTTGGGCCAGCCCTGGGACCGTGTCGTTCACAGACTATCTGGCCCCATGCCAAGGATGAAGGATACCCGTCTGGGTGGCGCCGCCGGCACTCCATGCGCCTGCTGGAGCTTCCTCTGTGGATTCGGATGGCGGGCGATGAGGAGACACTCACCGCGCCACCGGCCGAGGGTGGCCAGGTGTCTGCTCGTTCTAAACCAGAGCCAAGCTGAAACCGGCATTGGAGTCCAGGATCGGGGCCATGGAGCTCCCGGTTTGGCTTCGGTATAGATGGCGGCGAGCTAGACTGGACGTTCAGCGGGCTCGGCGGTGCGCCGTGCCACGGCCACGGCAATCCGCGCGGCCAGCCGTGCGTTGCCGCAGATGATCTGCCGGTTGACGCGCAGGCTCTCGCCACCGGTAGCGCGAGCAAAGTAGTCGAGCAGGAAGGGCGTCACTGCCTTGCCACGGATCCCTTGCCGCTCGACCTCGGCCAGCCCTTCGGCGAGCACGCGATCGTGCAGCGCCGGGTCGAGCTGCTCGCTCTCTGGGATGGGATGGGCGAAGACGACGGCGCCGGTGCCGAGCGGCCCGCGGGCGCTCCCATCGTGGAAGAGGGAGGGCTCGCGCGGGGAGCCGGCCCGTGCAGCATTCGAGGTGCTGCCTGGCGCAGCCAGTGAGAGATGAGAAGCCACGCGGCCGAGCGCCTGCTGCGCCACGACGATGGCGGCGGCTTCGTCCTCGCTTTCCACCGACCAATCGAGCTCAAGACCTGAATCGGCCAGGTAGAAGCTCGGGAAGCGGCGCGTGCGATAGCCGACGACGGCAACGCCGAGGCTCTCCAGCCGCTCGAGCGTCGCGCCAATGTCAAGGATCGACTTCACCCCGGCGCAGACCACGGCAACGGGCGTCCGGCCGAGGGTGGCCAGGTCGGCCGATTCGTCCCACGACTCGCGTGCGCCACGGTGCACGCCGCCCAGGCCGCCGGTGGCGAAGAGGCGAATGCCGGCGGCAGCTGCGAGCGCAGCCGTGCCAGCCACCGTCGTCGCGCCGTCGATCCCAAGGCCGAGCGCCACCGGCAGGTCGCGCGCGCTGAGCTTGGTCACGTGCGGCGCCGTGGCAATGTGCTCGAGCGCAGCGGCATCGAGCCCGATGCGCACCACCCCCCTCAGCACGGCAATAGTCGCCGGCACCGCTCCTTCGGTCCGCACGATCGTCTCCACCTCGCGCGCCACGTCGAGGTTCTGCGGCCGTGGCAGCCCATGGGCAATGAGCGTGCTCTCCAGCGCGACCACCGGCTTGCCGGCCGCGAGCGCCTGTTCAACCTCTGGATGCCGTTGCAGGAGATGGCTGGGCGGATTCATGGGCCCCACAAACATGCCATTATCGAATCCCGAGCCTTGGTCTATTCGCCGCGTCCATGCAAGAGACGCCTGGGACAGGAGCGACAGCCATGTTACATACGCCTCCTACCAAGCCATGCCCAAGTCACACAGAAAGTTCAGACAATCGTGGCGGCGGCCGGGTAATCCCGGATGCAAACGATCGTTGACTCAGCACGGTGGATGGAATACCCGGGTTGCCTCCTGCCTACACGAGCACAATGGTAATGCCCGGCACGTGATCGAGCCGGTGATCGTTCGTCAGGAACTTGTCGCAAGCCGAAAGCATTGCCGCAGCGAGGTGATCGCGTCGGGCGTCTTCAGCCCATGCTCGGCACGCAGCTCCGTTGCCTTGTCGATGACTTGACGTGAGAGAGGGACGATGGCCGAAACTGCTTTGGCAAAGAAATCGTCAAAGTCATGCAGCAACTCCATATCACCATCGCGCAGCGGCTTCACGCGACACTCCATGCGTGTCAGATCACTCGTGACAAGCTCTGCACCTACCAGAGCAAGGTAGGTATCCACACGAGCGGCGAAAGGGGCTACTTGCTCCACGGCATAAATTACTGGGGCAGCATCCAGGTAGAGACGCACCGTCAAACACCGTCGGGACGCTCGTCCCAGCTGTCACGTTCCAGGAGCAGGTAGGCGTTCACCTCCTGCAGGGTCGGCGGCCGGTAGCCGCGCGCCGCCTGGCGAGCGCGAATCTCCGCTATCACGGCGCCGTACGATCGTCGGGATTCGGGAGGCAATGGCTGAACGGTTACCTTCACCTTGGTGTGCGCAAGCGGCAACGGCTCGTCCAATTGCACTGTGCGTGCATCGGCCAGCGTCCCGGTCGTGACGAAGGTGCGACTCCCCTCATCTGGATCCCCCATCTGCTTCATCCCCCTTCCTAAAGGATGAGTATCGCACGACCAGTCCGGCGGCGCAGGGCGGCACCGCTCCGGGCAAGTGGCTATGCACCTGCTGGGAAATCTCTCGTAAACGTCAGGGATGAGGCATCGAAGAGCGCGATCCCAGTGCTTATGCTTAGATGTCCCCGTAGCCGGTGGCGCGCAGAAAGGCGCGGGCGATCACGGCGTGGCCGGGGAGTCCCGGATGCACGCGATCGGCCGCCCAGAAGGAAGGCGGCTTGCCCTGGATGGCCTCGTCGAAGGCAGCCTGGGTGCGCACGAGCACCGCCCCGAACTCCCCGGCCAGGCGATGAACAGCAGCGATGTACTCGTCCATCTTGGCCCGGAAGTGCATCATCACCGCATCGAGCTCAGGGCCTTCGGTGATCCCACGCTGGCGTAGCTCCGGATAGAGCCGCTGCACCTCCTCGAGCGTGAGCCCGCTCGCCGCCACCGGATCGCCCTTTACCGGAGGCGCAATCACGTAGGGTTCCATCAGGATCAGGCGCGCCTTGGTGTGCGCCTGCGTCTCGGCCAGCAGCCGCCGGTAGGTCGCCTCGTACTCGTCGAGCGGCACGGCCTCGTCCAGCCGGCCGGCGATCGTGCGCCAGACGTCGTTGATGCCGATCTTCACTGAGAGCCAATCGGGCCGCTCGGCGATGACGTCCTGCTCCCAGCGCTGGGCCAGATGGCGCACCGTGTTGCCACCGATGCCGCGATTGACGATCTCGAGCCCTCGCTCCGGATACCGCGCCAGCAGCAGCGCGCGGACAAGGCTGACGTAGCCGTTGCCATAGGGAGCCAGCGCCTCGGTGCGCCGGCCGCAGTCGGTGATGCTATCGCCGATAAAGACGAGCCTCTGCCCTGCGCCAAAGAGCAGCTCGCGTGCCGGTGCGTCCGCCATCTCGTATCGACCTCCCAAGGTGCTGTTCTTGCGCGCCCATTGTACGTGGCGCTCAGGGCAGCCGGCCGTCAGCCTGCTATCATCGCCACCGCTCGATGGACGCCCCGTAGACCTACCGATTGCCAACGCTGCTGCCGGTGATCGCCAGACGCCCTGCCATGGACGGTCCTCAGACCTACCCTTTTCCAACGTTGCCCGACTACCTGCGCGAGGGGCTTGACGTCGTCTTCGTGGGCATCAATCCCAGCCTCTACTCGGTGCAGCGCGGCCACTACTTCGCACGCAAGACGAGCCGCTTCTGGCCGGCGTTCTCGCGGTCGGTCCTGAGCGAGCCGGCACGGCGCGGGCTCAGCACGGCCACGCTCGGGCCAGAGCACGATGCCGCCCTGCTCGACTACGGTATCGGCTTCACCGACGTAGTCAAGCAGCCGTCGAGCAGCGCCGCCCAGGTCTCACCCGAGCAGTTCGCCGAATGGGCACCGCGCCTCCTGGAACGCCTCGAACACTACCGGCCACGCGTCGCCTGCTTCCACGGCCTGACCGGCTATCGGCCGTTCCTCCGCTATGCGCTGGGACGGATGGAGGCCTCGCCAGCCCTCGGCCTGCAGCCGGAGTGTGTGGGAAGCACTCGCCTCTTCGTCGTGCCCAACCCCAGCCCGGCGAACGCACATTTCACCCTAGCCGACCAGATTGCCTGGTACGACCGGCTGGCGGCCGTGGTAGCCGAGGGCCGAGCGGCGCGCTCGTAGCTGGTGGCCGTCTACGACCCGTGGCGGTGGGCCGGGAAGCGGGCCGTGGTGGCCGTATGCTGAGCGGATGCCGAGCGGCGCGCTCGCAGCCGGCTACCGGCACGAGACTTGCGACTACCTTCCGCAGGCACCTCTCCCGTATGAGGCGCCGCTGAAAGTCGTATGAAAGGCAAGGTGCAGCGATGCAGCGCGTAGAAAAGTCGATCCGAGTCAGCGCGCCGGTCGAGGAGGTCTACCGGTTCTGGCGCAATTTCGAGAACTTCCCCTCCTTCATGGAGCACGTCGAATCGGTGGAGCTCCGGGACGCCGACGGTCGCCTCTCTCACTGGCGGCTCAAGGCACCGCTCGGCCAGACCGTCGAGTACGATGCCGAGCTGACGCAGGATATTCCTAACCAGGCCATCGGCTGGAACTCGACCCAGGGCTCGCTCCAGACCACCGGCGAGGTGACCTTCACCGACCTCGGGCAGTTCACCGAGGTGCACGTGGTGATGCAGTGGTACGATCCGCCGGCCGGGCCGCTGGGCGAAGCATTCTCGCGCCTCTTCCAGAACCCGGATCAGATGGTCGAGGAGGACCTGCAGCGCTTCAAGAATCTGGTGGAGAGCCGGGCCGGCATTCACGCCTGAGTGACAGGAGCTACGCGGTCCCTGGCTCGATTCGTCGGACGCCTCCGAGAGCGACCGCGTAGCTCCTGGACGTGAGGCAGCACCTACTGATCGCTGCCCAGACAGCTCAAGCATGAACGAGCCCCGCGCCCTGGAGCCAGTTTAGCGATCAACGCAGGGATCAGTAATTTCCTCCTGAACGCTGCCGCTGCTGGCGCGGATCAGGCAGCGGCCAGCTGGGTGATCCGCGCCAGCAGCGAGCGCGGGACGGCAATGCCGGCCGCCTGCGCCTCGAGCCAGCGGGCGTGCGACCGCTCGCCCGGCGCGTAGACGCGGGCAACTCCTGGCTGCGTTGGCGTCGCCCGCACGTCGCGAATCATGCGATCGATCTTACGCCGGAACTCGCCGGGATCGCCGAACCACGCTGGGTCGATCGCCAGCAGGAAGTGCCCCAGGCCGATGGCGCGCGGATCGTCCTCGGCCAGGCGCTGGAGCTCGATGCCAAAGCGCGCGCCAGAGAGCGCACCCGCCAGCACGTCCATGAGCATCGCCAGCCCAAACCCCTTGTGGCCGGCGGTGGGCGAGCCGAGTGGGAGCAGGTAGCCGCCGAGGCCGGCGCGCGCGTCAGTCGTCGGCCGGCCCTCGGCGTCGATCGCCCAGCCCTCCGGCAAGGGCAGGCCGCGCTCGGCGTGGAGCAGGAAGCGCGACCGCGCCGCCGTGCTCATCGAGATATCGAGCACCAGCGGCGGCTCCTTCTCGGTGGGAACAGCATAAGCCGTGGCCGTATTGCCCACCCGTCCCTCCCGGCCGCCGGGCGGCACCACCGCCGCCACGCTATTGGTCGTAGCCAGGCCGATCAGTCCCTGCCGGCAGGCGAGCAGCGCGTAGCAGCAGGCTGCGCCGTAGTGGTTGCTGTGGAAGGCGGCGCACGCGCCAATGCCAGCGGCACGGGCCTTTGCGATCGCTACCTCCATCGCGCGGGTGGCCACCAGCGGCCCCAGGCCATTCTGGCCATCCATGAGTGCCACCGCCGGCCCTTCGCGCACGACGCGCGGCTCCGCCGCGGCATTGACGCCGCCGGCTTTGATGCGCGCCACATAGCTCGGAAGCAGGCGCAGGCCGTGCGACTCGATCCCCCGCGCCTCTGCCTCTACCAGCGCACTGGCCACAATGGCGGCGGCCGTCTCCGGCACCCCGGCATGCCGGAGCGCAGCCGCCGCCAGCGCGCGTAGCTCCTCCAGCGAGCACCGCCGCCATTCTGGCTCACTTGATACCGTCGATGCGCTTGCGCTCATCGCTGCCGATGCTACCATGAGCCGTCCGGAGGACAATGCGGGCCGAGAGTGTGAGCCGGAAAGGTAGAGGAGCGATGAAGGTACTGCTGCGCGAACGAGATCTCTCCGACGACTACATTCGCTTCGCGGCGCAGATCGGCGCCGATGGGTTCGACATCCACAACGAAAACAATGTGCCGGGCGTGCGCGAGCACGGCGTGGCCGATGAGCAGGGCATGCGTGCGCTGCTGGAGAAGCTGCGCCGCTGGGGCCTGGGCGTCTACCGCGTGATGCCGCCCACACCACGGCGCTACCTGCTCGGCGAGCCCGGCGGCGACAAGGAGCTCGATGACCTCTGCCGCACGCTCGAGGCGCTGGGCCGCGCCGGCGTGCCGTTCATGTCCACCCCCGTCCACCTGGGGGTGAATCCCGGCTATCGCGGCGCCGTTCGGGCCGTGCATCGCGGCGGGTACACGATGCATGCCTTCAGCGTGGAGGCGATGCGCCAGAGCCTGGCCGCAAAGCCGCCGGAGCTGGTGATCGATGTGGACGCGCACTTCGAGCGCTGCGTGCGCATGTACGAGCGGCTGGTGCCCATCGCCGAGGCGTACGACATCCGGCTGATCATCCATCCATCCGATCCGCCACTACCGGAGACGGAGTTCTCGCCCCTGCGCTGGTCGGATATCCTCGACGCCGTCCCGAGCAGCCACAGCGGCCTGCTCTACTGCATCGGCACGCGCATGGAATCGGGCGTCAACATCATCGAGGATATTCGCGCCTTCGGGCGTCGGGGCAAGATCTTCCACACCCACTTCCGCAATGTGCGCGGCACCATCCCCACGCACGGCGGCTACCAGGAGGTGGCGCTGGGCGATGGCGATAAGAACATGTTCGTCATCCTGCAGACGCTCCGGTCGATCGGCTTCGATGGCGGCCTGCAGATCGACCACCTGCCGCGCTACGACGGGGACAATGCCTTCCAAGGCATGGCCTCGGCGTACGCGGTGGGCTACGTCAAGGCGCTGCTCGCCGCGCTCGAGGTCGCCCCGCAGTAGGCACCCGGCCCTACTCTCCTGAAGAGGCTCACGCCATGACGCTTGATGAGCTTCCCGGCGTTCCTACCGGGCAGGTAGTCATCGAACGACCGGCCGCCGGCCAGCCACACCGAGGAAAGGTGCTGGCGGCGGTGCAGGCGCACGCCGACGATGTCTCCTTCTTCTGCGCCGGCACGGTCGCCAAGCTGATCGCCGAAGGCTACACCGCCTACCTCATCCAGACGACCAACGACGACAAGTGCGGCCCCACGCCGAGCCTGGGCGAGACGGTGCTCAGTAATGAGCGCGACGTGGCGAATCTGGCACGCGTGCTCGGCTTCAAGCAGGTCTTCAACCTGGGCTATCGCAACCACTTTCTGGATGGCGAATCGCCGCTCGAGCTGCGCTGCCGTCTGATCTTTCTCTTCCGCGCGCTCAAGGTGGATACGGTGCTCACGTTCAATCCATGGGGGCACGGCGAGCGCAATCCGGATCACTGGATGACCGGCCAGGCGGTGGAGGCAGCCGCCTGGATGGCCGGCATGGACAAAGACTATCCCGAGCACTTCGCCGCCGGGCTTGTGCCCCACGCCGTGCGCGAGTATTACTACTGGGTGGCGCGCGGTGGGCAGCCCTACAACCGCGTGGTCGATGTTGGCGCGCACGTGGAGACGATGGTGGCGGCGATGAGCGTGCACAAGTCGCAGGGACCGGCCGGCTCCACCGGCTCCCGGCTCAAGGCACAGCTCGCCGCCCGCGGGCTGCGCCTGCCGGAGCTCGAGGGCGAGGACGGCAGCGATGAGACGGCCGACCGCCAGTATATCCGGCTCTTCCTGCTCGATCCCTATCGCGCGCTCGGGCAAGCCTACGGCCTCGATTATGCCGAGCCGTTCTACTACCTCGGACCCGGCGGACCATCGCGCGTGGACGACTATATTGCCAGGCACGCCGTGCCTCTCCAGTAGCCCCGCCTGCGCACATGGTCTCCACCCCAATGGGCTAGACGGCCGCCTTGGTTGGGCGTGGCGCGCTGGCAGACTTGCCGCTCTGCGGCGTTGCACCTCGCCGAGGCGCCCGGTAGGAGAGCCACAGGCCAGCGAGCGCCACCGGCATCGAGACGAGCCCGATGAGCTGAGCCAGGCCCAAGCCGGGGACGACGTGCAGGTCGAGCCGGAAGAATCCCACCCAGAAGCGCCCCAAGCCGTAGAGGAACAGGCTGCTCCACAGCGCGGCGCCGGGTGGCAGCCGGTGCCGCCGCAGCAGCCAGATGACGACCGCAGCGCTGGCCAGATCCCAGAGCATCTCATACGCCACTGCCGGGTGGACGGGGATACCGATCTCGCCCAGGGTGTTAGGGTTCGTGTAGACGACAGCCCAGGGCAGCCAGGGCGGGGCATGTGCGCCCAGATGCTCCCCATTGATGATGTCGCCAATGCGTCCCACTCCCTGGCCGAGCAGAAAGCCGGGCGCCACGGCATCGAGCAGGCGGCGCGGGGAGACGCCGTGGCGCTGCGCCCAGGCCGCGCCCGCCGCCATGCCGCCGAGCACCGCGCCGAAGACCGAGATGCCGCCCTCGTTGATAAGCAGCAGGCGCCACAGCTCCGGCACGAACAGCAGCGGGTGCTCGGCGGCGAAGAGCAGCCGTGCCCCCACGATTCCCCCGATGATCACCCACCACGCGGCGCCCCAGATGGCCTCCTCGCCGATGCCGGCGCTCCGGCTCAGCCAGGCCGCGAGATAGAGCCCCGCCAGCACGCCAACGGCGGTGAAGATCCCGTGCCAGGCCAGTACCAGCGGGCCGATGCGCACGGCCACCGGGTCAATGGGGATGGGAATGGCAAGCACCTAGAAGATCTCCAGGTAGCGCTCGATCTCCCACGGAGTCACCCGAATGCGATAGTCCTCCCACTCCTGTCGCTTGGCCTCCATGAAGCGCTCGAACACGTGCGGGCCAAGCGTGTCGCGAACCAGCTCGTCGCGCTCGAGCTCGTCCAGTGCCTCGCGCAAGGTTCCGGGCAGCATCTGCACATTGTGGCGTGCCAGCATGGCGGCGTCGAACTCGTACAGGTTCTCCTCCACCGGCACAGGCACCGGCAGGTCGCGCCGAATGCCGTCGAGCCCCGCACGGAGCATGACGGCAAAGGCCAGATAGGGATTGCAGCTCGGGTCGGGGCAGCGCAGCTCGATGCGCGCGCTCTGTGGCTTGCCGGCCGAGATCTTGGGCACACGCACCAGTGCCGAGCGATTGACGCGTGCCCAGGAGACGTAGACGGGGGCCTCATAGCCAGGCACCAGGCGCTTATAGCTATTGACCAGCGGCGCCAGCACGGCGCACATGCCCCGCGCGTGTGCCAGCACGCCCGCGGTAAAGCGCTTGGCCAGATCGGAGAGGCCGTACTCATCGTTTGGATCGGCAAAGAGGTTACGCCCGGTGGCCAGATCGGCCAGGCTCATGTGTGTGTGCATGCCCGAGCCGTTGATGCCAAAGATGGGCTTGGGCATGAACGTGGCGTGCAGGCCGAACTTCCGCGCCACGGCTTTCAGCGTATAGCGAAACGTGACCGCGTTATCGGCCGTCTTGAGCGCGTCGTCGTACTGGAAATCGATCTCGTGCTGCCCTGTCGCCACCTCGTGATGGCTCGTCTCGACGGTGATGCCCAGTGCTTCGAGCGCGTTGACCATCTCTTTGCGCACCTGCGCCGCTAGGTCGGTCGAGAGGTCGAAATAGCCGCCCTCGTCGTGGGGCGCGAGGCTCACCGTTCCGTCCGGCGTCAGCCGCAGCAGGAAGAACTCCAGCTCGGGGCCGGTGTTGAAGCGGAAGCCCATCGATTCGGCTTCGCGCAGGGCGCGCCGCAGCACGTGGCGCGGATCGCCGGGGAAGGGCTCCCCCTCCGGCGTGTAGACGTCACAGATCACCTTGGCGGTAGTGTCTGGGCCACGCTCCCAGGGGATGACCGCGTAGGTGGTCAGGTCCGGATCGAGGAACATGTCGCTCTCCGCGATGCGCGCAAAGCCCTCGATCGAGCTGCCGTCGAACCACTTGCCGTGGTCGATGCAGTCTTCGAACTGGTGGAAGGGAATGGTGACGCTCTTCACCAGCCCCACCACATCGGTGAACTGGAGGTTCACGAAGCGCACGCCGTCACGCTCGGCGCGGGTCAGGACGTCGTGCTTCAGCGCTTCACGGTTGATCGTGTCCATTGGGGTTGATCATCCTTCGTCATGGAGTGAGCTTCCGGGCTGGCGGAAGGCGAGGCCAATCAGCGCCTCACGCTCGCTGCTCCCGGTCTTCTTACGCAAGCAGGCGCCGGGCTTTCAGTGCCACCTGGAGCGCCAGCCGCGTTTCGGGATCTTCGAGGTCGATGCCACCGATCTCCTGAATGCGACCAATCTTATAGTTGAGCGAGTTGCGATGATAGCCGAGCCGCTGCGCCGTCTGGCTCAGGTTGCCGTGGCACTCGAAGAAGGCCTCCAGCGTCTCCACCAGATTCTGGCCGTAGCGCCGGTCGTATTCCACCAGGGGGCCCAGCAGCTGCTCACAGAAGGTGCGTAGCTCCGGGGAATCGCGCAGCGCGTACAGCACGCGGTACAGGCCGAGCTCGCTAAAGGCTACCAGCCGGCCCGACCCGTGCACGCGCCGGCCGATCCGCAGCGCCTCACGCGCCTCGCGGGCGGCTTGCGAGAGCGTCGTGAGTGAGGTACAGGGCCGGCTGACCCCGCCGCTCACCTCCAGCTCGCCCGCCGCCTCCTGCACGGCGGCAAAGACCTGCGCGCCCAGGCTACGCAGCCGGCGCTCCAGCAGGCTTCCTTCCTGCCCTTCCGCCCCGCTGCCGGCTCCGCTGCGCGCGCCGGCACCGCCGGGGGCCGCCGCGGGACCATCGGGCTGCGCCGGCGCGGGAAGGGCGCAGACAATAAGCAGCTCACCGGCGCCGGGCCGCATCAGCAACGGCACCCCGGCCTGCCGGATGCGCCGGCCCATCGCCTCGGCGAGCTGGAGGTCCAGCTGGTCGCTGCCGGCGCCGGCTGGCCCCGGCGTGCTCTCTCGCGGCTCCGCGGCGAAGACCAGCACCCCGTAGGCGCCGGTGAGCGGCAAGCCGGCCTGCTGCGCGCGACGCGCGGCGGCCTCGGCATCGCCGTACGGCCGCAGCAGCTCGTCGACCACGTCGCCCTGCACGCGCCGCTCGGTAGCCAGCACCGCGTCTTCCTTGGCCAGCTCAATGGCGCAGATCTCCGCCAGCCGGCTGGCGGCCAGATGGTCGAACTCGGTCAGGCTCTGGGCCTCGCCGCACAGCGAGACGAAGCCGCGCGTCCGCCCTCGCGTGACCACCGGCGCCACCACCCGCTCCAGGCCCCATCGCGCCGCTGTGAGCGCGATGGCGGGCGGACCGGCCGCCGGCAGCGCCACCATCCGCGCCGCCGCCTGGAGCCGCCCGCGCTCTTCCACCGACGAGAGCACGTTCCCATCGAGCGACGGCTGCACGCCCCCGGCCGGAGCGGCCATTGCGCGCAGGCGGTACTGCTCGTCTTCAAAGGCCACGATGCGCCCCGTGGCCGTCGCAGCCTCTTGGAGCATCGCGTCCAGCCCGCGCGCCTCGACCGACAGCCGCGCCAGCCGATGGTAGAGTGCGCTGGCTCGCGCCTGTAGCTCATTGTGCCGGCTGAGCACCAGGCTGATGATCCCCCGCTCCAGCTCGACGAGCGGCGCATCGACCCGCAGCTCGATCAGCGGCAGGCCCAGCCGGTCGGCTGCGGCGATCGCCTCTTTCGGCGCCGGTCCGGGGAGGGCAAAGGCAACAACGCCGGCGCCGGCCAGCCCTTCGAGAATCCGCGCGACGGAGAGCGACGGGTCGATCTGGCGCAGGCTGCCCAGCGCTTCGGCAGAGGCGAGCACAAACTCGCCGCCGCCGCGTGGCTCGAACGCCGGCGGCCGTGACCGCAGCGAGGCCGCCCAGGCCACCCGCCGGCCCAGGCCAGCGCGGCCGCCGGCCACGCGGCTCCCGGCTAGCACCACCCGCTGCACCTCGCCAACCGTCACCGCATCGATTGCGCCGGCGGCCCCGTGCCGCGCCGGCACGGCCTTATCTGCGCGCGAGGGGGCAGGGGCACGGTCTTCCGCCGCCGGAGGGAGCGCCACCGGTGGCCTGCCGCCGATTTCGGCCATCACCGGCCCTCCTTCCTCCCTAGCTACCCGACGCAAACGCGCGGCCATGGCGTGGCTCCTCAGCAGCATCCAGATCGAGCGCGAGCTCGTCCGTGCCGCTACGACCGTCCTGGCCTGTCACCGGGCGGCGCCTCACCCAGGCCTCCAGCCGCTTCACGCGCTGCTCATTCCGGCGAGCCTCGTCGGCCACGCGATAGTGCGCCAGGAACTCACGCCGCCAGCTGGCAAACTGCCCGTCGAAGATCGCTTGCCGCATGCGAGCTGCCAGACGTGCCATGTAGCGCAGGTTGTGAATGCTGGCCAGGCGATAGGCGAGCAGCTCCTGGGCTTTGAAGAGGTGATGTACATAGGCAGCCGAGAAGTGCGTGCACGTGTAGCAGTCGCACGCCGGATCGAGCGGGGCAGCCTGCTCGCGCAGCGCGCCGCGCGTGACCGGCACGCGCCCGTGGTCGGTCAAGATCGCGCCGTTGCGGGCGATGCGCGTCGGCAGCACGCAATCGAAGAGATCGACGCCCGCTCCCACGGCATCGACCAGATCCTCGGGCGAGCCGACGCCCATCAGATAGCGTGGCCGGCCGGCCGGCAGCAGCGGTGCGACGAGCGAGACGATGCGCTGGCAGTCTTCCTTGCTTTCGCCCACGCTCACACCGCCGATGGCATAGCCAGGGAGGTCGAGCGCCACCAGCGTGGCCGCGCTCTCTCGTCGGAGATCCTCGTAGATGCTGCCCTGCACGATGCCGAAGAGCGCCTGGTCACGGCGCGTCTGCGCCCGCCGGCAGCGCTCGGCCCAGCGGGCGGTGCGCGCCATGGCTTCCCGTGCCCGATCGTAGCTCACCGGATACTCGACGCATTCGTCGAAGCACATGATGACGTCGGCGCCGAGCTGCTCCTGAGCCACGATCGCGCCTTCCGGGGTGAGGCGGTGCTCGCTGCCGTCGACGTGCGACCGGAAGGTCACGCCGTCGTCGTCGAGCCGACGCAGGTGCGCCAGACTGAAGACCTGGAACCCGCCTGAGTCGGTCAGGATGGGATGCGGCCAGTGCATGAAGCGATGCAGCCCACCGAGGCGGGCGATCAGCTCGGTGCCCGGGCGCATCAGCAGATGGTAGGTGTTCGAGAGCACGATCTGCGCGCCGAGCTGCTCGAGCTCCTCGGGAGCGAGCGACTTGACCGTTGCCTGCGTGCCGACGGGCATGAAGCAGGGCGTGAGCACTGCACCGTGCGGCGTCTCGAGCCGACCGGCGCGCGCGCCGGTCTGGGGATCGACCGCTTCGAGCGTGAACGTGAATGAGCCGGAGGTGACCATACCGGGAGCTACGCTCGAATCATAAGTGACCGGCGCGCGTGCCAGAGGGGCTTGACATCGTGCCACGCACGGCCGACAATCATCCCGCGCTGCCGCTCATCGCCGGCAGCCCATCGGCACGCCGCCGCTGGTGCCGCGCCACATCACCACCGCCGGAGCCAGAACCAGGACCAAGGCCAGCCATGATTCGTCTCCCTCTGCTCTCCTCGGCCACGTTTCGCTGCCGTGCTGGACGCTGCGCCGGCATCGCTGCCTTCGCGACCACCGTCGTGGCCGGCAGCCGGGTAGCCCCGGCCGTCGCCTCGGCGCCGGCCTCTCCTCCTCCTGTTACCCCAGGCGAGGTGGTGGCTCTCCAAGGCACGCCCCACCTGTGGATTGCGGACCAAAATGGCACGCTGCATTGGGCCGGCGATACACGCGCGCTCGCCGGCAAGACGGTCGACTGGAGCACGCGCCTGGACGTGAGCCTGGACACGCTCAAGACGATGCCTCGTGGCGATCCGTGGCTCTCAGCCGGCCTGGTAAAAGACGGCGATCCGATCTACCTCGTCAAGTGGGAGACGAACACCGCCGCTCCGGCATTGCTGCACATCCAGTCCATCGCCGATGTCGAGCTGTTTGGCATCAACGCGAGCAACTACGGTGCCTACGTGCTCGACCGGGCCACGTGGGAGCAGCGCTACAACGTCCGGCTTGAGAGCCTGGCGCGCAGCGAGCTGGTGCCGGCTAGCGCCCCGGCAGCGACGCCAACGCCGACGCCGGCGCCGCAGGCTACGGCAACCCCAGCGAGCGGACTCACCGCCACGCTAGTCGGCGTCACGGTCGACGTCGGCCCGGGAACGCCGCCGACGTATTCGGCGCTGACGACGATCGAGGTCACCGGCGCACCGCCACGCACCCGCCTGATGGTCTCGCTCTCTGGGTACGAGTACGACTGCTCGCCGGGCTGCTCGGTGGGGCGCCATGTCCAGTGGGGACCGACCGACGCCTTTGGCGACACCAACGGCTCCGGCTACCTTAAGATCGAGGATCGGCACATGCCGTACGCGAACTACACCTACACCATTGTGGACGCCACCGGTAGAAAGGTGACCGTGCACATCGACGACGACATGAAGTTCGTCGATTAGGAGCCGGTGACTCGTCTGCTGCGAGGTCGTACCCAGGGCAGCGCTTCCGCCACATCAGGTGTCCCAGAAGAGCACTTCACCTTACCTACTTTGCATCCGCCTCTCACTGCACCTCACGAAATCCTTACACCCCTCCCGACCCGCTTGACGCGGCCTTCACGGCAGCCGGCCTAGAGTAGAGGGTGGAATGGTCGAGGTGCTTGCCCTGGGTGTGCTGACGGTCATCGCCGCTGCAGCCCTGGGCTACGCCATCAGCTGGTGGTGGCTACGCCCGGTGCGCGGCGCCGGGCCACGTGCCGCCGGCACCGGAAGCACCATCGCTCGCAAGAAAGTCTGAAGCGCGCCGCCCGGCGGCTCAACGCTTCAGGCGTGATTGGGGGCGAGCGTACAGCACGCGCGAGAGACGACACAGCAGGAACACTCAAGGAGAGATCGCTCCATGTTCGAAGGCGCACTGATGCCAACGCACTGGCTCGTCATTCTGCTCATCGTGCTCATCGTCTTCGGCGCCGGCAAGCTGCCGAACGTCATGGCCGACCTGGGACGGGGCGTGAAGGAGTTCAAGAAGGCGCAGATGGAGCCCGACACTCCCGCCGCCCCACCGGCTCGCACTGGCAGCAGCGCTACCGGCACACCGGCAGCTCCCGTGAGCACGGCGGCCGCGGCGTCCGGCGAGGCGGCAGTATCACCGCTTTCCAGTGGCACGGCCCCGGAGCTTCCCATCGAGCACAGCGTGCGATCGTAATGGCGCCCAGGCACCCGGGTGCCGGATGCAGTAGTGCCGACTCTCTCTGCGGGGCTGCCGTACCTCCGCAACGGTCGCCACGGCCAGGCGCCGGGTGCGGTAGCGTAGACTTTATCTCAGTCGCATGACTGCACTTGCACAGGCCTACCAGTCCCTGGTAGCTGCAACGCCAACATGGCTAGGATGGCTCTGGGCCCCCATCCCCTTCTCTCACTGGCCCTGGGCGGCTGTTGTGGCTCTGCTACTCCTCGTCGCGGTGGTGATCGCCCTCACCATCTGGCTGGCCGTACCCTGGGCCAGGCGCTGGTGGACGGACGAGACGCCGCGGCCCAACGAGGACGAGCGCGGAGTGAGCACCGTCGAGATGACACTGACGGAGCACCTGATCGAGCTCCGCAACCGGCTCATCGTCTGCGCTGTCGCGCTGGCAGTGACGACCGGCGGCGCTTTTATCTTCTACCAGACGTGGATGGACATTGCCCTCTGGCCCATCCGCGGCCATCAGCTGCAGGCCATCACGCCGACGGAGAAGCTCTTTACCTATTTCCAGGTGACGCTGGTCGTTGGCCTGGTGCTGGCCATGCCGATCATTGCCTATGAGCTGTGGGCGTATATCGCGCCGGGGCTGACGCGCAAGGAGCGCCGCTACGTGCTGGCCATTATTCCCGGCGCCACCCTCTCGTTCCTGGTGGGCGTGCTCTTTGCCTACTTTGCGCTGATGCCGGCCGCGCTCGGTTTCCTGCTGGGGTTTGGCAGCGCCGACATCAAGGTGGTGCCGACGATCGAAAGCTACGTCAACTTTCTGGCTCGGCTGCTGATCGCCATCGGGCTCGTCTTCGAGCTGCCGCTGGTGCTCTTCTTCCTGGCGAAGCTGCGGCTGATCAACCCGCGGGTGCTGGGGCGCGCGCGGCGCTACGTGATTGTGCTCGCTTTCATTGTGGCCGCAGTGGTCACGCCCACGCCCGATCCGTTCAATCAGCTGCTGGTGGCGATTCCGATCCTCCTGCTCTACGAGATCGGCGTCCTGCTCGCGCGGTTCGCCTAGACCTGCTTGGGACGAGCGCCGGGGCCTGGATTTAAGGCTGGAGGCCGCCTGGCATGGTGCCGTGCCTCGCCGGGTAGGACTGAGCGGCGAGGTCTCGGCAGCATTAGGCATCAGGCCGGCGCGATGATCTGCGGATCGCGCCCTTCCATGGGGAGGTTGAGCGCCTCGCGTGCCTCGGCGGCGACATACAGCGACCCGGTGATGCAGACCAGGTCGTCCTGGCCGGCCGCTGCCACCGCCTCGCCCACCGCCGCCGCCGTCGCGCCGCCGGTCGTCGTCCGAACGCCCACCTGGCGCAGCGCGGCCGCCACGGCCGACGCCGCCAGGCTCCGCGGGTGGCGCGAGGCAACGGCCCAGGCGCCGGCGGCCAGCGGCGCCAGCGGCGCGACGATGGCCGCCAGGTCTTTATCGGCGCTCACGCCCAGCACCAGCCAGAGGCGCCGAAAGCGAAAGTGGGCCCGCAGTGCGGCCGCCAGCTTAGCCGCCGAATCGCCATTGTGCGCGCCGTCGATTACCACCGTGGGGCCGATCTCTGGCAGGAGCGGAGGCTGTGGTGGGGAGATGACCTCGAGCCTGGCCGGCCAGCGGGTACCAGCCAGCCCAGTGGCGATCGCCGCCGGGGGGATAGAGAGCGACCTCGCCTCCACTACCGACGCCGATCCCAGCATCTGGGCGGCCGCGACCGCAGTCGCTGCGTTCTCCAGCTGATGCGCGCCCAGCAACGACACGCGCAGCCCGGTGTGGCGCCAGGCCGCCGCCCAGAGGCCACGGGGCGCGGGTTGCGCCGCTTCGACCACGAACGCGGCGTGGTCTCCGGCCCAGCGCCAGTCGCGCCCGCCCACCGCCAGCAGGGCACCGCGCTCGTCGGCAACGCGCTCGAGCACGGCCAGCACCTCTGGTCGCTGCGGTGCGCTGAGGACCGGCCGACCTGGCTTGATGATCCCGGCCTTCTCGAAGGCGATCTCCGGCAGCGTGCTACCAAGGATCGCCATATGGTCGAAGCTGATCGAAGTGATGATCGAAACGTCGGCCTCAACGACGTTCGTGGCATCCAGCCGGCCGCCAAGCCCGACCTCCAGCACCGCAAGCTCGACGCCTGAGCGGGCGAAGTAGTCGAGTGCCAGCGCCGTGCCGACCTCGTAGGCGGTGCACCGTCCCAGCTCCGGGTGCTCGGACTCCAGCGCCGCCACGTGCGGCTGGAGGCGAGCTACCCCCTCGGCAAACGCTGTGGGAGCGATGGCCACCCCATCCACTCGTATGCGCTCGCGGTAGGTGTGCAGATGGGGCTGGCTATAGAAGCCGGTGCGATAGCCGGCTGCGCGGAGGATGCTCGCCAGCATCGCCGCGGTCGATCCTTTGCCCTTCGTGCCTGCCACCAGGACGCTGCGGTAGCGGTGCTGTGGGCTGCCGAGCCGCTCCAGCAGCGCAGCCGGGCGTGCCAGCAGCAGCCGCTCACGCATGCGCTGGTCCATCGGCTGCCGCTCCCAATCGGTCAGCCCGGCCAGGTAGGCCAGCGCCTGCGCGTACACTTCCTCGGCCGCTTCCGGTGACAGGGCATCCGAGCAAGCGATCCGGAGGCGAGCATCCATCTGATCCTGCATCATGCCTGCTCACATGCAGAACGGCGGCCAGCCGAGCACGGCCTAGTCGTCGATACGCAATCATGCCTGCTTACATGCAGAACGGCGTGTCATGCGAGCAGGCCATTAGCATGCGAGCAGCTGCTCGATGGTCACGAGAATCGCGGCTCGCTCGAGCTCGAGCTGCTGCTCGGGTGGGGTGCGCGGGTTGTTGTTCTGCACCTCGACCACCAGCTCAGGGGCCTTGCGCTGCGACTCGCCCCAGCAGGCACGGAACCAGCGCACCGTCTGCTCATCGCGGGAGTAGGGAAACCCGCGCGGCTCGGGGACCGGATCGGCGCCCAGCTCCCGCCACCGGGCAATGATGCTTTGCCCCCAGCGGACGTTCGCTTCCTGGATGGGCTCCGGCAGCTCAGGCTGGAGCACCGGCAGATTGATCATGCAGTTGTGGGGAGAGCGCTCGAACTCGGTCTGATGCAGGTGGAGTGAGCGTGCGTACCCATAGCGTGCATCCAGCTGCCGGAAGAGGCGCACCAGCGATGATCCCGGGTCGCGGTTCGGCTCGACGAACTCGTGCTCGTTGAGCTGCTCGTAGACGATGCCGCGCCGCAGGGGGTGCGTCTCGCGCAGGCTCCAGCGGGCGACGCGCTGCCACATGCCCCCGGTAGTGGGGTCGACGCCGCGCATCCACTGCCAGAACTCGTCGTTGGTGTACTTCGAGCCATCCCACCAGACGCACGGCGACCAGGTGCGCCCCCCGGGATTAGCATCGGGATTGAAGGTGAGGATCAGCTGCCGGCGGGCACGCTCGATGTCGAACGCTGCCGGCTGGCCGGCCAGATCGCGGCCAGTCAGGAGCTGCGCGATCACGTCCATGATCGCCGCCGTGCCGGCCGGCTCGTGCGCGTGCGGCACGCAGAACCAGGCGGCCGGCCGGCCATCATTGCCCTCCGGCACGCCGGCCGCGATCGTCAGCGCGAAGCACCGATGGCCGGTGTACTGCGTGAGGAAATCGACGCGCAGCAGGGCAGGGAAGGCTTGCTCCCAGCGTGCCACCTGCGCCTCCACCTGCTGAGGCATCGCCAGCCAGCGCCCAAGCTCCATGAAGGCTCCTTTACCTGGATCTTGTGCCGGTGTCCGCTGGCTACGCTTTGCCACGCCCGAACTGCTCAAGGATCGACGTGAGCTCCTGGGCTAGATTGTCGAGCGTCTCCTTGGCAGTAAGTGTCGTGTCCTGGGCTAGGAACTGTCCTATCCACTTGTTGACGGCTGCATCGAGCTCGCCGGTTGCAGCGTGCCGCCAGAAGCGCCATTCAGCGTAACCAAATGCGTCCAGGAAGGTCCTGGCATGTGCCGGCGGTTTCGTGGGGTCTAGGAAGGCTTTGCTTTCAGCCAGGCTCCTGATGGCCGGAATGCCATACCCATTCTCGCTTGACCAGGCAATGTTGTCCTTACCGCACAGGTACTTGCATACCACCCACGCCTGTTCCGGTGCCTTACCCCCGGCCGTGAGCGCAAAAAACTCCATCTCCAGCCCAGCCTTGCGCGCCTTCTGGCCGCCTGCCGTCTGGAAGATCGGCATCGGCACGACATCCCACTCGAAGCTGGTGATCTTCG
>Ga0070741_10004449_pt1 | contig 32699 bp, 26 predicted proteins | sample Coa_R1_4_FD_66440 | JGI IMG/M metagenome (GOLD analysis project Ga0070741, IMG submission 66440) | Surface soil microbial communities from Centralia Pennsylvania, which are recovering from an underground coalmine fire - Coalmine... | ecosystem: Environmental > Terrestrial > Soil > Unclassified ... | reverse complement strand
AGTCTGCTTCAGGAACTCGCCGCTGTTCAAATCGAAAAGGCCCTCGTGGGCTGTGGACCCGTCACCGCGGACCAGCACGCGGCGCGAGGTGAGGGTGTGGCGCATAGCAACTTCCATCAGGCCCGGGTCAGTGGTGGCGGTGGCGGCATAAAAAATGACGCCGACGTTCATCATGATGTCGATGAAGAGGGAATCGTCGGAGACGAAGGATCGCAGGTACTCGCCGTTTTCCTTGAAGCGAAGGGACATGGTGCGGCCGGCCTGGATGACCACGTCGCGCAGCGCCGGGTCTTGATCGAACTCGAACCAGCGGTAATAGGTGGACATGAAGATGAAGCCGAGGTCGTGCACCGTGCGGTCGAGTTTGCGGGGCTCGAGGGGCTTGGAATAGCGGATGGCCTGCTCGCGCCACCAGGCGGAATCGGGCGCGTCGGGCGCGAGGCCGTAAAGGATCCACAGCATGCCGGGGAGGAAGCCATCGCACCAGTGCGTCCAGGCCTCGCCGGAATGCTTCCAGCGGCCGTTCATCGTGTACATCGGATAGAAATCCGGATGCCGATCGAGGAGGGTGCGCAATTGCCGGCGGGCGAAGTCGATGGCGTGTTCGTACAATTTCTGTTCGTCGTGAGCTTGGAGTTGGATCACTGTGTGCATTATAACGGGTGGCTCGAGATTTTTTGCCGTCGGGGACTTCTCAAAACGCGTGTCAGTCGCTTAAAATTTTGGGGGTAATGCCACCCCGGATCGACCCCAAAATGGCCCTGTTTCTGCTCAAACTGCGTCCGTCGAAGATTCATCGATGGGGCGTTTATGCAGGCGAGAGGATTCCCGCGCGCCGCAAGGTGATCGAGTACACTGGCGAGCGCATCAGCCGGCGGGAGACGCTGCGCCGGGGACAGGCGGAGATGACATACCTCTTTACGCTGGATAATTACTGGACGCTGGACGGATCAGTCGGCGGCAGCGGTGCGGAGTACATCAATCACAGTTGCGATCCGAACCTGTATAGCTGTATTTTCAAGGGCCACATCGTGTATATGAGCAAGCGGGAGATTCGCCGCGGCGAGGAACTGACGGTCGACTACCGGTTCTCGAAGAAGATCGAGAAGGTTCCGTGTCATTGCGGGTCGGCGAAGTGCCGCGGGACGATCAACGAATCGTGACCCTACAGCCGGCTTCGGCGGCTTGCCGCGACCGTTCGCCCGATCCTCGCGGCCGACGTAGTCTATAAGCTCATTCAGAATGCGAGCGTTTTTTCTCGCGCGTCTCTTTGGTCAACGCTTTGATGTGAGAGCATTATGCTCGACCAGCGCTCGCGCCTCCCTTAAGCTGAACACGCATCTCCCCGAGGTGAAGGCAGACCCGTTAAGCATTCTCATCCCGGTCGCGGCAAATTGCGGCGCAGCAATTTGCTTGTCGTGCTTACCGCCACGCGCTTCGACCTTGGCGGTCATGGGACGCCGTTTTTTCCAGGCTAACTTTCGGGCGCAAAATTGGATGGCTAAGCTCTTTCGATTCAGCCGCCCGGGCCACTGGATTCTGCAACATCGTACAAAATCACGGCCGAAACATTTTGGGCGGTTCATGTTATTTCGTCTTGACAGCAAAACAGCATCGAGACCCATCACCGACATGGACCACAGCTCTACATCAGTCAAAAACGCAGTTTTTGCGCCAGAAACTAGCCTGGTTTCGCTAAGTCACGGAACCGGGCCCCGTTTTTATGCGTATGGGTTCCCAAATGGAACATCCAGCAAGGAAACCCCTCCGTCTTTGGCCCGGTGTCGGGCTTGCCATCCTGCTGCTGGCACTCAGGTTTGTGCTGCCTGTCGTCTGGCCGGGCGGCGCGATATACGGATTGCTCGGCGCGGTGGCCTGCGCGCCGGCCATCCTCTTATGGTGGCTGCTGCTGAGCCGGGCGCCCTGGCTCGAACGGCTGGGCGCTGTCGTCCTGATCGCCGCCGCGATGTTCGTGACATTACGCTTCCTGGATCAATCGATCGCGACGGGCGGCATGGGGTTCCTGCCCTTCCTGCTCGTCGCTCCGGGTCTTGGCCTTGCATTTGTTATATGGGCCGTGCTGACCCGCCGCCTGCCTGACGGCGTCCGCTGGGCCACCATGGCGGTGACAATCGTGGCAGCGGCTGGAGTGTGGACCCTGGTCCGCACCGGTGGCTTCACTGCCAGCGATTTCAAGAACGACCTGCACTGGCGATGGACGCCCAGTCCGGAGGAACAGCTCGTCGCCCATGCGGCGAACGAGACACCGAAACTTCCCCCCGAGCCTCCGGCGGCACCGGCAGCCCCCGTCTCCAAGCCTGCGGCCGAACCGGCCAAAGAACCGGCGACGCCGCCTCCGGCTGAACCGAAGGAGCCTCCGGCTATCTGGCCGGGCTTTCGCGGACCCCATCGAGACGATGTCGTCGCCGGCGTGCGCATCAAGACCGACTGGACAGCGTCGCCACCGGTCGCCATGTGGAAGCGGCCGGTAGGACCGGGCTGGTCATCGTTTGCCGTGCGCGGCGATGTCATTTACACGCAGGAACAGCGCGGTCCCGACGAGGTGGTGGCCGCCTACCGGCTGAGCACCGGCAAGCCGGTCTGGACGCACCGCGATAAGACGCGCTTCTGGGAGTCCAACGGCGGCCCGGGTCCGCGCGGCACGCCGACTCTTTACAACAGCCGCGTCTATGCATTCGGCGCCACCGGAATCGTAAACGCGCTCGACGCCCGAAATGGGGCGGTCCTCTGGTCGCACAACGCCGCCTCCGAAACGCAGACGAAGGTACCCACCTGGGGCTTCGCCAGTTCGCCGCTCGTGACGGACGATATAGTAATCGTCGCCGTCGCGGGGCAACTCATCGCCTACGATCGCGCCACCGGCGCGCGGCGCTGGACGGGGCCCCGTCACGGCGTCAGCTACAGTTCTCCGCAGTTGGCCACAATCGATGGCGTACGGCAGGTCCTGCAGTTGAGTTCGGCCGGGCTGACCAGCGTCGCCCTGACAGACGGCAAGCCGCTCTGGGAACACGCGTGGAAAGGCTACCCAATCGTGCAGCCGGCCGTGACCTCCGACGGCGACGTGCTCATCAGTGTTAGCGACAGCAGCGGGATTCGCCGCCTCGGACTGGCGCGCGGAACCGGTACGTGGACGGTCGAAGAGCGGTGGACATCGAGAGGCCTCAAGCCTTATTTCAATGACTTCGTGGTTCATGACGGCTACGCCTACGGGTTCGACGGCAGCATCCTTTCATGCATCGATCTCAAGGACGGGCAGCGCAAGTGGAAGGGCGGACGTTTCGGTAACGGGCAGCTGGTGCTTCTGGCGGATCAGGATCTGCTGCTGTTAATCTCGGAGGAGGGCGAACTGGCCATCGTCGCCGCCAAGCCGGATCAGTTCACGGAAATTGCGCGCTTTCCGGCGGCGATCGAGGGCAAAACCTGGAACCACCCAGTGTTGGCCGGCGATGTCCTGCTGGTTCGTAATGGCGAGCAGATGGCCGCGTTCAGGCTGTCGCGCGAGGGAAGCTGAAGATAACGTTCTGGAGAATCGCGATTTTAGCCGCGCTCGTACTGTGCGGGCGCGGCGCTGCTGAAGACTACGCGGCGCTGCGGAAAACCGTGCGTGACCTCGGGCGCCTGACGGCTGCGCCGGCTGTTCATCCAGCCGGGGGCTTCGCCGATTCCGGCGGCCTTCGTGCGATATTCTTCGATGCCCTGCCGTATCGCGGAAAGCCTACGCGCGTCTTCGCCTGGTACGGCGCACCGGGAAGCCGGACAGGCAAGGTGCCCGGCATCGTGCTCGTGCAGGGCGGCGGCGGGACAGCCTACAAGGAATGGGTGCAGAAATGGAACGACCACGGCTTCGCGGCGATCAGCATCGCGGTAGAAGGTCAGACGGACGAGCCCGGCCCCAGTAAGGATGTGCGCTGGAAGCGGCACGAGTGGGCGGGACCGGCGCGTGATGGCATCTACGCCGACAGCGGGCAACCGCTCGTTGATCAGTGGATTTATCATGCGGTGGCAGACACGGTGCTCGCCAATTCGGTGATACGCTCCTTTCCCGAGGTCGATGCGGCGAAAGTAGGTCTGATGGGGACATCGTGGGGCGGCGTGATCGCGTCGACGGTGATTGGCATCGACACGCGCTTTGCCTTTGCCATCCCGACCTACGGATGCGGCGACATGGCCGAAGCCGACAACCAGTGGGGCCGGGCGCTGCACGACAATGCGCTCTACCGCGAGGTGTGGGATCCCGTGCGATGGCTCCCCAATGCGCGCATGCCGGTGCTGTGGTTCACCTGGCTACATGACGTCCACTTTCCTTTGACCTCGCAACGCGCGTCGTACAAAGCCGCGCCGGGACCACGCATGGTGGCGGTGTTGCCGGATATGAAGCACAGCCATCCGGCGAGCTGGAATCCGCCGGACAGCTACGCTTTCGCGGAATCGGTGGTGCGGGACCGTAGGCCGTGGCTGCGGCAGGAATCGGTGCGGACCGATGGCGGGCGCGCCCTAGCCGAATTCTTGTCGGAGAAGCCGATCGATGGCGCAGTTTTGATTTCTACCGCGGAATCGGGATTCACAGGCTCGCGGAAGTGGATCGAAACACCCGCGGCACTGGAACGGCGGGGCAAGCGTACGATCGTTACAGCACCGTTACCGGCAGGCACCCGAGCGTGGATGATCAACATCCACTCAGGTAATCTTACGGCCAGCTCCGATTTCATTGAGTAGTTTTGCTCCGGGGCAGTTCTCTGCGTCTCTGTGCCTCTGTTTTCAGGCGCGATGCGGCCGCCATCCTGTTTTGCCACAGGGGCGCAGAGAACTGACACAGAGGAACCCGAAAACAATCCTCACATTTCCTGTAAAAAACAATTTACTTCTGAATTGTTCTCCTGTAATATGAAGTTGCTCTGGTTTATCGAAAACGCGCTTGTAGCATGGAAACGACTATCGAAGGACTGCTCAATCGCGACCAAATGGAATGCAGGCGTCTGGAAGCTGCTCAGGACCTGCTAAACGGAATCACTCAGTCCCAGGTCGCCAGGAAGTTCGGGGTTAGCCGCACCACGGCTTCCCGGTGGCAGCGGGCACTCAAAGGGTCAGGGGTGGAGTCTCTGCGCAAACGGCGTGCGCCGGGCCGTCCCAGCCGCCTCTCCCGCGAGCAATTGAATGGCCTTGCCGACCTGATGGCCGAGGGCGCCTCATCCTACGGTTTTGCCGACGACCGGTGGACTACGGCGCGTTTGGCTGTGGCCATCGGAGCGCGCTATGGCGTTCATTACGATCCGGATCACGTCGGCCGGCTGATGCACAAGATGGGCTTGCGCAAGGCCACGTCGACGATGCCCGAACTCGTCTACGCCGCTTCGCGATATTCTCCGAACACGGATCTCAGCCGGTCGGAGATTTCGCCCACCGTGGCGTAGGCCGCGGCAGCCTCAAGGATCAGCGGGATTAGATTCTCAGCCGCACGGGCGGCACCCGTCAGGCGGTCGAGTGCGCTCTCGACCGCCTGCCGATCGCGTGATGCCCGCACCTGCCGCAGCCTTTCGATCTGCGCCTTCTCCAGCGCCGAATCGATGCGGAATGTGGGGATGCGGTTGCCATCCTGCTGCTGAAACCGGTTCACGCCGACGACAATCTGGTGCCCGCTTTCTACGGCGCGCTGGTAATCGTAGGCGGCGTTTTGAATCTCGCCCTGTATGAATCCGCGCTCGATGGCACGCAGCGTGCCTCCCATCTCGTCGATGCGGCGGATGTAGTCGCGCGCGCCTTGCTCGATCTCGTCCGTGAGCCGCTCGATTTCGTAGCTGCCGCCTACCGGATCGGCTGTGTTGGTCACGCCGGTTTCGGTGGCGATGATCTGCTGTGTGCGCAGTGCCAGCAGCGCCGATTCTTCCGTCGGCAGCCCCAGCGCCTCGTCCCGGGAGTTCGTATGGAGCGACTGTCCCCCGCCGAGCACTGCCGCCAACGCCTCGATCGACGTGCGCACCAGGTTCACATCCGGCTGCTGCGCCGTCAGCGTTGAGCCCGCAGTCTGCACATGGAAACGCAGCATCAGCGAGCGGGGATTGCGGGCGCCGAAGCGGTCGCGCATGATCTGTGCGTAGAGCCGGCGCGCCGCGCGATATTTGGCGATCTCCTCCAGAAAATTGCTGTGTGCGTTGAAGAAGAAGGACAGGCGCGGCGCGAAAGCGTCGATCTGGAGTTCGGCCGCCAACGCTGCCTCGATGTATGCGATAGCGTTGGCGAAGGTGAACGCCACTTCCTGCACCGCCGTCGATCCCGCCTCGCGGATGTGATACCCGCTGATCGAGATCGTATTCCACTCCGGCATTTCGCGTCCCGCCCAGGCGAACAGGTCCGTGATGATGCGCATCGCCGGCCGCGGCGGATAGATGTAGGTGCCGCGCGCGATGTATTCCTTCAGGATATCGTTCTGAATGGTCCCCGAGAGCTTGCGCAGATCGGCGCCCTGGCTCTTCGCCACCAGCGCGTAATAGGAAAGCAGGATGGCGGCGGTGGAGTTGATGGTCATCGACGTGGAGACCTGGTCCAGGCGAATGCCGTCAAACAGGCGCTGCATGTCGGCTAGCGACGAAATCGCTACGCCGACGCGCCCGACCTCGCCGATCGCCAGCGGATGGTCCGAGTCCATCCCCATTTGGGTGGGCAGGTCGAAAGCAACGGACAGGCCGGTGGCGCCCTGCGATATCAGGTATCGATAACGACGGTTGCTCTCGTCGGCATCGCCAAAGCCGGCATACTGGCGCATCGTCCAGAGTCGGCTTCTATACATATCGGGGTAGATACCCCTGGTATACGGGAATACTCCTGGCTTTTCCGCGTCGTTCATGAGCGCGAGATCTTGCGCGCGCGCAGGAAAGACGAGATGGCGTATCCGCCCATCAGGCATATGAAAGCGGCGCACATTCCCACAGTCAGGATCGAGGAAATGCTGCCGTCGAACTTCTTGATTGCCTTGTAACTTGTGGGCACAGCAGCAACGGCTAAGACAAAGAAAAGAAAGCCTATGACTTCATGCCAGAGGGTGTGCACGGGTTTGACGACCGCCGGAACCACGTGCTGGACAAACTGCCGGCCCTTGCCGACCATACTGATTTTGGGCACAAAACCATGTTAACAAAGTCGAAACGCGAGAAAAATCTCCCTCTGCTTCGGAAAGGTCCTTCTGCCGATAAAAAACTGTGTGTTTTCCTTGTGAACACGGCCAAGGTCCACTACAATCGAAGCGTGAAAGGTTTCCGGAAGTTGGAACTTCGAGTAGTGCCGATGCATCCACTTTAGGGGGAGTATTGTGGAAGAGCCTTTAAAAAACCTGATGCAGGAGTTAGGGAATGCGATCAACGATTCCCTCTCCGATTCGGACCGGATTGCGGAGGCAATCGGGGAAATTAAGCGGGCCGGCTACGACGTCTTCCTTGTTCTGGAAGCCACTATCGGGTTCAATAAGCGTGACGAAGATGACGAAGGCGCGGAAGAGATAGAAGCGCCGGAAAGCACTGAATTCGAGACCCAGGGTAAGATTAAATTCACAACGCAGGACCACCGTTTTCTTCGTGCCCTCAAGATTGCTGTGGACGACGAGAGCCGCTAAAGCAGACTTTCATAGACTTGCCACGTCCGGTCGGCCGCCGTTTTCCAGGAGAACTCCCGGACCCGGTTGCGGCCCCGCTTTGTGAGGTCCTCTCTTAAGCTTTCCGATTCCGTTAAATCGCGTAAAGTCCTGGTGAGCGCATCCGTGTCCTCCGGGTCTACCAGCAGAGCCGCGTCGCCGGCCACCTCCGGGAGAGCCGAGCGGTTCGAGGTCAAAACCGGAATGCCGGCGGCCATGGCCTCGAGTACTGGCATACCGAAGCCTTCATCGAGCGATGGAAAGGCGAAGATCATGGCACGAGCGTACCATCCGGCCAGTTCGGTATTTGACACATAGCCGGTCCGGATGATGCGGGCGCTCGCCGGGCTCGATTCGATTCGCTCGAAGATCTCCTCGGCACCGTAGCCCGCCGACCCGGCCAGCACCAGCCGCCAGCAGGGATCCACTCTCTCGAACGCGTCGATGAGGCGGACGAGATTCTTGCGCCGCTGGATTGCCCCTACGTTCAGGATCACCTGCTCGCGCCTCGCCGCGGTGACCGTCCTCGCCGTGACCCCGTGATGCACGACGTGGATACGTGCGCGCTCGACGCCCAGCAGAGTCTCGACCTGCCGCGCCGTAAAGTGGGACACGGTGATGATGGCCTCCGCGCGAGCGGCGGCGTCGCGGGCCTGGGCGGCGAAGCGGCGGCGGAATTCCGGAGTCGAGTAGTCGCCTGTCAGCACGAACAGATCGTGAAATGTCGCGACGGTGTGGCGCAGCCGGGCGCGGGGCAGCCGCTGGTTCAGACCGTGGAACAGATCGGCGCGTCGCGGCGCCAGCGGTTCCTGCAGGATGGCGCGGCGCACGTTCTTCGGAAGGCTTATCTTGAGCGCTGCGCGGAACCTGTGCGGACGATAGCACCAGCGGAAATCGCACTCGGGATGCGCCGCCGCCAGTCCGTGCAGCAGTTCGCGCGAGTACACGCCCACGCCCGAGAGATTCTCGTCGAGGCTATAGGTGGCGTCCAGCGCGATCGTCAATCGTCGATCTGATATTCCTTCAGCTTACGATATAGCGTGGTGCGGCTGATCTGCAGCAGCCGGGCCGCTTTGCCTCGATCGCCCTTGGTGAAGTCCAACGCCTCCAGGATGGCGCGACGCTCCGTTTCCGGCAGCGGAATGATTGCAGCCGGCGGTCGCACGGAGAACGGCGGCACTACGGCCGGACCGGCTTCGTTCACCGCCTCCGCCAGCTTTTCGATTTCGCCGCCGCGGTAGAAGTTCTGCACCGGGCTGGGCAGGTGGTCGATGTCGATCCGCGTATCGGAGTTCAAAATGACGCTGCGCTCGATCGCATTCTTCAACTCGCGGACGTTCCCGGGCCAGGGATAGGACAGCATCGCTTCCATGGCTCGTGCGGTGAAGGTATGCTTGGCGCCCAGCTGCGCCAGAAAGTGGTCGGCCAGCAGCGGAATGTCCTGCGGGCGTTCCCGCAGCGCGGGCAGCCGGATCTTGGCCACATTCAGGCGATAAAACAGGTCCTGGCGAAACGCGCCCTCGGCCACGCGCTGCTCCAGATTGCGATGAGTGGCGGCGATCACCCGGATCTCGACCCGCCGCTGCTGCACCGAACCGACCGCCCGAAATTCGTGCTCCTGCAGCAGGCGCAGCAGCTTCACCTGCAGATCGAGCGGCAGATCGCCGATCTCGTCAAAAAAAGCGGTACCGCCGTCGGCCATATCGAGCAGGCCTTTCTTTGCCGTCTGCGCCCCGGTGAAGGCGCCGCGCGTGTAGCCGAACAGTTCGCTTTCCATGAGCGCGCCGACCAGCGATCCGCAGTCGATGGGAACGAATGCCCCGATCGGATTCGAATCGTAGATCGCGCGCACAACGACTTCCTTGCCGGTTCCACTCTCGCCGAGCACGAGTACATGCGATCGGGTGGCGGCCAACTTTTCGATGATGTGGCGAACCTGGCGGATCTGCGGAGACTGTCCCACCAGACCGTGGGAGGAGTCCACGTGCGCGTGCATGGACTAACCCTATTATATATCCAGCCTCACCACGAAAGCCTGACCTTTTGGTCCGCCTTCGCTTCTGATCCTTTCCGCCAGCGCGTGGGCGGCCTCTTCGGTCGATTCGTCGCCCACCAGCACCCGCCACATGGTTGTACTGCCGGCGCGCGGCACTACTTGTGTCGTGCCGTAGCGGGAGGCCATCTCTCTCTGCAGTTGCTCGGCTGTCTGCCGGCTGCTGTAGGCGGCAACCTGCACCGAGAAGTGCGGCACAGGCAGCGGCCCCGGCGGACGCTCGATGATCTCGATCCGGACGCGCGCCGTGCCCGGCCCGATCATCGCCACTTCCTGGGCGGCGCGATGAGACAGGTCGATGATGCGTCCGTCGATGAACGGCCCGCGGTCGATGATCTCGACATCGACCGTCTTGCTGGTATCGAGATTGTGGACCCGTACCCAGGTATGGAAAGGCAGTGTGCGATGAGCGGCCACCAGCTTCTCCATGTCGTAGATCTCGCCGTCGGCCGCCTGGCGACCGTGGTACGGATGACCGTACCAGCTGGCGATGCCCTCTTCGGTATCGCCTATTTTGGGTTCGATTTTCGGAGCGCGTGCGGAGGGCGCGGATGGCCTCGGCAACCGGACATGCTTTTTGCGTCCACAACCGGTCAATACCAGACCCACTGCGAGCGCAAAAAACAGACCCCGGCGCATCCTCTGTGATCGTATCACGGCTTGTTTGCGCAGGAGATTAGGATCCTTTCATGAACCCAGCCGTGTATCCAGGTCGCCGATGGGGTTACACGCCGCGCGCGGGCGGGGCCGCCCAAAGCCTCGTTTCGCACGTGATCAGAGGTTCACTCCTTTGGCGCGATCCCCAGTGTTTTCATCTTTCTGTAGAGATTGCTGCGTTCCAGTCCTAACAACTCTGCCGTGCGCGTTACATTCCCGTTGGCTTCTTCCAGTTTCTTGAGAATGTACTCGCGCTCGACCGCCTCGCGCAGTTCCTGCAAACTGCCGAAACGATCGATGGGACGGTCGACCAGGGTCCGTTTGGGGATGTTCAGCGGGATATGGCGGGCATCGACTCGCACCTGTGGGTTCAGAATCACGATCCGCTCGATCAGGTTGCGCAGCTCCCGCACATTACCCGGCCAGTGATGCTCCTGGAGCAGATGGTACGCCTCGGGCGTCAGTTCCTTCGGCTTTCGGCCGTATGCCCGGGTGAATTCGTGGAGGAAATAGTCGGCCAGCAGCGGGATATCCTCCGCGCGATCGCGCAGCGGCGGCACGTGGAACGGAATCACGTTCAGCCGATAGAAGAGGTCCTCGCGGAAATTGCCGCGCTCGATCTCCTCCTCCAGCACCTTGTTGGTCGCGGCCACCACCCGCACATCCACCTGGATCGATTCGGCGGCGCCCACCGGCTCGAACCGCTGCTCCTCGAGCGCGCGCAGCACTTTGGACTGTGTGCGCAGGCTCATGTCGCCCACTTCGTCCAGGAACAAAGTGCCGCCGTCGGCCTTCTGGAACTTCCCGATCTTGGCTTCGTGGGCGCTGGTAAAGCTGCCCCTGGTGTGCCCGAACAGCTCGCTTTCGATCAGTTCCTCGGGGATCGCGGCGCAGTTCACCTCCACGAAGGGCTCGGCCGAGCGCGGGCTCATGGCGTGGATGGCATGTGCGACCAGTTCCTTGCCCGTGCCGCTTTCGCCGTAGATGAGGACGCGGCCGTTAGTGCCGGACATGAGCGCAAGCTGCTGGCGCAGCGCTTTCATCGGAACACTCTCGCCGATGATCCGGTACTTGGATTCCGAATCGCCCTTCAGCCGCGTGTTTTCGAGCGAAAGGCGGCGGTGTTCGATCGCGTTCTTGGCCACCACCGAGACCTTCTGGATCGAGAGCGGCTTTTCCAGGAAGTCGAAGGCGCCCAGCTTAGTCGCGCGGACGGCGGTTTCGATATTGCCGTGACCCGAGATCATGACCACCACCGGACGGTCGGGCGCCGGCATCTCCTGGATCCGCGCCAGCACTTCCATCCCATCCAGGCCGGGCAGCCACACGTCCAGAAAGATCAGCTCGCAGCTTTCGCGCGCGAGCTCTTCGAGGCACCCCTCGCCGCTCTCAACGGAGTGCGCGACGTACCCCTCGTCTTCCAGCACGCCGCACAGAGACTGGCGGATGCCGGGCTCGTCATCGACGACTAAGATGCGGACCGTCTTCATCTTTGTTCGAGGTTTCCGCTCACCCGCGGGCGACGGCCGCGGGCTCCGCTGCCTCCGCCTCTACCGCGACCGGCACTTCCACGATAAACCTCGCTCCCGTCGGCTGATTGTCTTCCACCCGGATGGTGGCGTTGTGATCGGCCAAAATATGATTCACGATCGCCAGGCCAAGCCCCGTTCCGCGTCCCTTGGTGGAGAAATACGGAAGAAACAGCTTCTCCCGATCCTCCGGGGTGATGCCGCAGCCGGTATCGGTAATCACCAGTTCCACCGTATCGGCGGCGCCGGGATGCGTGGCGACGAACAGCTTCTTGACCAGTGAATCCTGCATAGCCTCGGCGGCATTGTCCACCAGGTTCACCACGACGCGCTTGAACTGCTCGGCATCGAGGTTCACCGCCGGGAGGCCGGGGGCCAGTTGCGTCGTGATCTCGATGCCGTCCAGGCGACCGGCAAAAACGGCTAATGCCGATTCCACCACTTCGTTCAGATCGCAGCGCGACGGGCGCGCCGCCGGGAACCTGGCGTATTGCGAGAATTCGTCGACCAGGGTCTTTACCGATTCCACGGATTTCGAGATTGTCAGCGCGCACTCCCCGATAATGCGCGAGTTCTCGGGCGGCAGCGCCAGCCGATCGAGTTGCCGGATAATACGCTCGGCCGAAAGCGCGATCGGCGTCAGCGGATTCTTGATCTCGTGCGCCACCCGCCGTGCCACTTCATGCCACGCCGCCGTTTTCTGCGCGCGCAGCAGTTCGCTGGTGTCTTCCAAAACCACCACGAACCCGGACGTCATCCTCTCTTCGAGCGCCGAGACCGTCACCGCCAGTTGCATCGGCTGGCGCGCTACCTTTACCTCCATCTGGCGCGACGCATACCCCGTACGCCGGGCGCGCTTCATCAGGTAACGCAACTCCGCCGCCTCTTCGGCCGGGAAAAGATCGTCGACGCGCTGTGCCTTGTTGACCTGCCCAGGCGGGAAGATCTGGACCATGGCCCGGTTCACGCGCAGAATACGCCCGTCGGCCGTAACGGACATGACTCCGGTCGGGATGCTCTCCAGTATGGCTTCGGTGAACCGGCGGCGGGCGTCCAGTTCGCGGCTGTTCGCCTCCAGTTCCTCGGTCATCTCGTTGAAGCCGCGCACCAGACTGGCCAGTTCATCCGTCGCGCGAATGTCCACACGATAGCGCAGATTGCCCTTACGGACCTCACCCGCGGCGGCGAGCAACGCCGAAATCGGACCGCTGATTTTGCGCGACAGAAACAGCGCGATCCAGGTGGCCACGTACAGCACGAACAACGTGATCAGCGCCATGAACATGAGGGAGAGATTGCGGATGTTGATACGCTGATCGTGTAACGCCAGGTAGCTCTCGTTGTAACGGTCGATCGCGCGCTGCTTCTGAACGAGGTCGACGGGCAGACGCGACGAGACAATGGCGAATCCGAGAGTCTTCTTGCCGTCGAGAATCGGTGCCTGGGACACGATGGTGTGATCATTCGAGGGCGGGACGGGATACGGGCCGAACGAATTGAGCGGCTGCAAGCCTTTGGCCGGCAGGATGGCGGCCGCGTCTAGCTCCTGGCGTTTGGCGAACTGCTCCAGGAACCCCGGCGTGCGCGTGCCGTGCGTCACCAGAGCCAGCGTCTCCGGCATGTGCGCCAACAGTTCGGCCTGGAGGTCGGCCTGCTGAGCCTGTTCTTTTTTGAATACATCGCCCATCTCGATAAAAATGCGGCGCTCGGCGTTTCCCGGTGCCATCATCCAGCGCTGCAGGTTCACGTTGAGGATGAGGTAGCTGAACAGCACCAGAAAGAACGCCGGCATGAAACAGAGAGCGAGCGCGCCCACCACGAGCTTGGTACGAATTCGCGAGCCTTCCCGATTACTGGTGCGGTCGACGTAAAGCTTGACCCCGGTTCGGCCCAGGATGAAGCCGAGTGTGACCATCAGGATGAAGATCAGGATGGAGAGGGCCCAGAAGAGAAAGGTCTGCTGTGAATCCGAAGGGCCGAACTCGCCCAGGTTGAAGGAGCCGAGCCAGACAACCAGGACTACCGAGATTGCCAGCAGCACGATGGCCGTGCCGTAGAGCACGCGCTTTTTCATGAGCTTACTTCAGTATAAAAAGAACGGGGCGCCCGCGTATGACGGACGCCCCGGCAGGAGCTATAAATGGAACGGACCTAGAACACAAACTTGGCGACCAACTGCATGGTGCGGGAGTTGCTCGGGAAGTTATTGGACCACTGGGCAAACGCCGGATTGGAAGGCAGCAGGAACACGTTGTTCGTGATCTGCGACGTCAACCGCACCGAGTTCACATATCCCGCCGTGTACTGCGCGTGATTGAACAGGTTGGACGCATCGCCGCGGATCTCGAACGACTTCGATTCGGTGATCCGGAAGCGCTTTGCCAGCGACATATCCCAGTTGTTGATACCAGGCATCTGCAAGGTGTTACGGCCGGCATTCGGGAAAGCTCCCGCTTGCGCGCGGATGTAGCGTGCGTTGGGGTTCTTGGCCAGGTAGGCAACCGTGTCTCCCTTGCTATTCTTCAAGGCAGTGACATCGCTGCCGACGTTGGAACTGCCGGACGGGTTGACATAGGTGCGGTCCACGGTGTCGCCATTCTGATTCGAGTCGCTACCGCTCTGCGGAGTGACCCACTCGCCGGACTCGGCGGTGTAGGTTCCAACCAGCCGCCAGTTGCCGATCAGGTTCTTTGCGGCCCAATTGTGCGAATCTTTCAGCCAAGGGGTTTCCCATAACCAGCTCAGAGTGAGGCGGTGAGCTCGGTCCAGCGGTGAATTGCCCCACTCGTTTCTCAGGTCCTGGAAATCTTGCGGGCGCCGGGGCGAGAGCAGCGTGGAGAAGTGGGTCGCCGTACTGTTGTCCAGATTGTGGCTCCAGGTATACGCACCCTGCGCCTGGAGGCCGTGCGAGAAGCGGCGGGTCAACTGCAGGGCCAAGCCGTTGTAAAAGGAACTTCCCCATGGCATGAAGCCTACAATGGCCGCTGCGGGATTTGCCGGATCGGCATCGCCGAAACCTGCGGCACTGTATGCCGGAACATAACGAGACTTTGCCTGAATCTGGGCCAAAGTGACTTTGAGGGCATCCAACTGGCCTTGCGACGGTGCAGTCGTGTAGGTAGGCAGATAGAAACCGGAAGCGATGTCCGTTTTGTTCTGGATGTTCAGGCGGTTCTGGGTGAGCAGGTGGTAGCCCTTACTGCCGAGATACCGTGCTTCGATCGTATAGTCCGAATGGAACACATGCTGGATGCCAACATTCCACTGAACCGAAGTCGGCGGAATCTGATTCGGTATGTAGCTCGACGTCGCTAAGCGGGCTTCTTTCTGCGTCAGATTGCCGCCGCCGGATAAACTGCCCGGTCTGATACCGCCGTTGGCCAGAAATGGACCGGCGGGAGGAAATATCTTTTCGTAGTTGTTCGCATCGTACGTCGAACTCAGCTGCGGAGGATAGGCCGTGCTGCCGACGTTATCGAAGATCACGTCATACGCCATGCCGAAGCCTGCGCGGATCGACGTCCGCCCGCTGGTGCCGGGCGAATAGGCGATACCGATACGGGGCGCCCACCCCTTATTGAAGGTCTGCGGAGCACCGAACGTGATCACGCCCGGGGCGTCCGAGATCGTGTTCAAACTCTGGTACGTCATACCTAGCGGCACTGTAGTACGCTCCCAGCGAACGCCGAGGTTGATCGTGAGGTTATTCTTGATACGCCAGGAATCGTTGGCAAACAAATAGGTAGCCCACTGATTGCCGTAGTAGCTCGTGCTTCCCAGGTTGCGCTGCGCCTGGTCGGTCGGCACCTGATCGAGCAGGAACTCTTCCAGAACGCCGTAGTCGTAATCGCCGCGCTCGCGCTGAATGAAGTGCTGCGGCGAAATGGAGTTGCGGCCGTCAAAGCCGAACTTCATCGTGTGCTTGCCCTTTGTCCAGTTGATATTCTCGACGAGCTGATACGTGTTTTGAATCGCGTACTGCGGGCCATTGGGATCGGGGCCGATCTGTAAACCGAGGTCGTTGTCCAACTGGATATTCGGGAACGCGTCCAGACCCGGGAACTTGTCGTCCGTAATCGTATAGAACTGGCTGAAACGGTTGTAGGCCAACCGCAGTTCGTTCGTAACATTCGGCGAGAACGTGTGATAGTAGGCAACCGACGCCAGGTAAAAGCGCTGCGGCAGCGTGGTCCAGAAGACCGGCAGGTTCGCGTTATTGTCGAGGGAGTCGCTGCGGTTCCAGATGAAACGGCCGCGAATCTGGTCTCTGTCGGACACGTTGTAGTCGGTGCTGCCCACCAAAGTGTAGTAGTTGTTGAAGAACGACCCGGAGATCGGGAGTACGCCAATCGGGATCTTCACGCCATTGACAGTGGTCGAATCCGACGCGTCAGGGGCGGGGGTGACGTACTTTTTGAAGATGTTATAGTTCGTCGTCGAGAACCCTTTGCTCCCAACCATCTTGTCCAACAACGCAAATCCGGCGGCCGTAGGCGCATCAATTGGGCTCGTCGGAGTGTACGCCTGGCCGAGAGGACCGTATTCGAAATTCAGGAAGTAGAACCACTTGTCCTTCTTGATCGGTCCGCCAACGGCGGCACCAAGCTTGTTCTGATCGAATCGCGGATTGCTGCGGATTCCGGCGTTGACGTACTGTGCATCCACCGCGTTCAGATTCCGGTTCTGGAAGTACTCGTAGATCGAACCATGGATGTTGTTCGTTCCGCTCCTCACAACAGTATTGAACTGGCCCCCGGTGGAGTGGCCGAATTCGGCGCTGAACTGGTTCTGCAACAGGGTGAATTCCGCGGTGGCTTCCGTCGGCACATAAACCAGGGGACCGGTGATGGTCTTATTATTATTGTCGACGCCCTCGATCATGAAGTTGTTGTTCATCGGGCGCTGACCGCCAACCGACGGACCGGTGCCCTGGCCGACGCCGCCATTACTGGACACACCTGCGCTTAAGAGCGAGAGCTGCAGGGCGCCAAAAAGACCCTGAGCATTTTCGATGATCGGCAAGTCCACGATTTGGCGCGATTCGTAAGTCGTGCCCACCTGCGCGGTGGTCGTGTCGATCGTAACCCCGGCTTCGCTGACTTCCAGGGCTGTTGCCACTGAGCCCACCTGCATGAGGACGTTGGCTGTGGCCGTCTTGTTCAATTCCAGGCTGACACCTTTGAGGCTCGACGTCGCAAACCCGCTCGCCGTAGCCGTAACGTTGTAGACACCGACCGGAACGTTGTTGAACCGGTACTGCCCGTCGGCGCCGGATTTCGTCGTTGTTTTGACGCCGGTCGCCACATTCTGAAGCTCGACGGTCGCGTTTTGGATGGCGGCGCCCGAAGCGTCCAGAACTGTCCCTACCAGATTACTGTCCGTCGCCTGTCCAAATGCTGCCGGCACAAGCAACGAGAGCAGAACTGCCACAACTGCCACTAACTGCTTCATATGCCTCCTGTAAATGTTCATGAGTGAACACTTCTAGCACGTTGTACACCAAAAGGGCGGTGGGTCTAAGTCTGCACAAATGTTAAGGCGAGGGGATTAACGGAGTTTCAGAATTCCACGTGTAGTAGATCAGTTCTACGGTTTATGGGAGATTCCTATCCGAAATTGCGGAGCTCGGATTTTCCTACACAGGCTGATCGGTGGGGATTTTTACAGTCACGCTCCGGAATTGTTCAGAATAGGGCAGGCGCCCGGAAAACACCTGCCCTGTCTACCACCTTCCACCTTTACCAGGTGACCTTTGCGACCACGAGCATCGTCCGCGGATTGCTGCTGAACGTAAGGACTGGATTGTTGAACGTCGGCCTGCCGACCGTCACGTAGCTCGCCACGCCCGGCGTATAGATGTTGTAGTTGTTCGGAAGCTGCGCCGCGTCGGGCGTCCCGGCAATATACTGCGGGTGGTTGAACAGGTTCAGCGCCTGTCCCGAGAGTTCCAGGTGCAACCGCTCCGTGATGCTGAACCGTTTGAGCAGCGTCAAGTCGATATTGTTGATCGGCCGCATCGGTTCGGTGTTGCGGCCGGCGTTAGGAAGCGTGCCGTACCCCGCCCGAATATAGCGGGCGTTCGGATTCATCGCCACCCAGGCAACCACGTTATTGGTCTGAGCCGTGGTACCGGTGACTGGGATGCGGTTTCCGCTGCGGTCGAGGCCATAAATGTCGCTGCCGGTCCCCGCCGCGCCGGACGGATTGAGCATGGCCCGGTCGCCCGCCGGATCACCGTTCAGGTTCGAATCGATGCCGCTCTGGACCGTGAAATATTCCGGGGTTTCGTAAATGTAGATCGGCGCGATTTCCCAGTTCCCCACCAGGTTTCGCATGAACCAGCTCTCGTGGTTCTTGAAGAAGGGCACATCATAGATAGCGGTGAGCGACAGCCGCTGCCGCCGGTCCAACAAAGACGAGGCCTTATCGGGCGTCAGGTTCTGGAAATCCTGCGCCCGCCGCGGCGTAAGATAGGTGGCGCCGAATTCGGTGGTGCTGTTATCGATCAGGTGGCTCCAGGTGTACGCCCCGGTCAACTGCAGCCCGCGGGTGAAACGACGGTTCACCTGCAGGGCGAGGCCGTTGTAGGTAGACCATCCCTGCGGTGTCCAGGTCGTGATGGCACTGGTGAATCCGGCGGCGCCGAATTGCGGCAACACGTTGCCCAAGGCGCGCAACTGTCCGACAGTCTCGTTCAGGCCGGCCAGGCTGGAAGCGCTGGGCGCGGTCAAGAACGTCGGGATCTGGTTGGCGGCCGTCAGCGGCGAAGCCCGGTTGATCTGCTGTTGCATCGGCAGGTGAACGCCGCGCGTGCCCAGGTATCGCACATCTACCGTATAGTCATGGGCGAAGACGTGCTGCACTTCCGCGTTCCACTGAATGGAATACGGGAGTACCTGGTTCGGGATATACCCCGAGGTATTCTGCCGCGCGTCGGCCGCGGATAACGTGCCCGTCAGGCTCGTGTTCGGGCTGAACCCGCCGTGCGCCAGGAAACCGGGAACACCCTGCAGGTTCGCGAACTGAGCGTCGGTGATATCAGCGGTGGTGGTGAGCTGCGGCGGCAGCGACAGGATGGCAATGTTGTCGAACAGAACGTCGTAAGCCATCCCGAAGCCGGCCCGGATTGAGGTGTTTCCGCTCGTTCCAGGCGAGTACGCGAAGCCGATGCGCGGCGCGAAGGCGGTCGTCTGGGTGCTCGGCTTATTGAATTGCAAGACGCCCGGAACGCTGCAGATGGCGTTCAAGGTCTGCGTCGACGCGCTCAGCGGCTGGGTGGTGAACTCATATCGAACGCCCAGGTTCAGGCTGAGGTTCGGGCGAATGCGCCAGGTGTCCTGCGCATAGGTGTAGCTCGCCTGCTGGTTCCCGTAGTATCGCGGCTGGCCTAGCGTGCGCTCACCGAATACGTCCGGAGCAATGTCCTGGAGATAAAGACCGAGCGTCGAATATTCATAGTCCCCGCGGAGCCGTTGGGTAAAGCTCTGCGGTGCGATGTAGAGCCGGACGTCCTCGCCGAACTTGAACGTATGATTCCCGTGAACCCAGGTCAAGTTGTCCGTGAACTGATAGGTGTTCTGTGACTGCGACTGCGGCGAATCCGGATCGGGTCCGACCTGCAGGCTTAGATCGTCAAAGGTGAGGTTGGGGAACTGATCCAATCCCGGGAAGGTGAAGTTGCCCGACGGGTAGTCCTGAAACAGGCGGTTATATCCAAGGCGAAACTCATTGGTTAGTGTGGGGGAGAAGGTGTGGTATTCGGTGAATGTCGCCAGATAGGCCTTCTGCGGGACGGTCGTGTAAAACACCGGCAGCGTAGCCGAGATATCGATGAACGAAATATGGTTGTAGACGAAGCGGCCGCGGATCTGGTCGCGTTCGGAAATGTTGTAATCCGTGCTCGCTACCGCGTTGTAGTTGTTCTGGAAATTCGGTGCCACGATCGGCAGCACACCGACGGGGATGGATGCATTGCCGACCTGAACCGTGGAGGATGCCGAAGGCGACGGGGGGACGTACTTCTGCAGAATTCCGAGATTGGTGGCGTTGATGCCGGGCAACGAACCCAACATGGAAAAACCCTGCGCAGTAGGGGTCAACACCTGCCCCGCGGCGGTGGCGGCGCCCCCGAACGGGTTGTATTCGAAATCGCCGAAGTAGAACCACTTGTTCTTGATGATCGGGCCGCCGATGTTGGCGCCCAGCCGGTTCTGGTCGAAGCGCGGATTGGTCGTGACGCCCTGCTGCACCAGGTGCTGATCGATCGCATCCAGGTTTCGGTTCTGCAGGTATTCGTACAACATGCCGTGCAGAGCGTTGGTGCCGCTCTTCACGATGGTGTTGAACTGGCCGCCGGTGGAATGCCCGTACTCGGCCGTGAACTGATTCTGTAAGAGCGAGAACTCCTGCACCGCGTCGTTCGGGATGCTAACCTCGGGCCCGGTGGTCGACTTCTCGTTGTTGTCGATGCCTTCCACGGTGAAATTGTTGTCGCGCGGGCGCTGGCCGCCAACCGAGGGTCCCGTGCCGATACCCACGCCCACGCCGCCTGCACTAGCCACGCCCGCCGTCAGCATCGAGAGGTTCAGAACGCCGAAGCCGGTGCTGGTCGTCGGCAGATCCTGGCTCGCCTTCGAGCTGAAAGTGTTCTCGACCTGTGCGGTCGACGTATCGATCGTCACCGCGGCCTCGCTTACGTTTACGGTTGTGGTGGTGCTTGCCACTTCGAGCGTCAGGTTCGCCGTCGCCACCTGGTTCAACGTGACTGCGACATTCTTTAATGTAGCCGTGGCGAAGTTGGCGGCCGATGCGGAAACGTCGTATTGCCCCGGCGGCAGATTGCTGAACCGGTACTCGCCGTTGGCGTTCGCTTGGGCCGTGCTCTTGATGTTGGTAGCGTTGTTGGTCGCTGTCACGGTGGCATTCGGTACCGCCGCGCCAGTCTGGTCTATGATGCGGCCCACCAGGTCGCCGCTGATTGTCTGACCCCATGCAATCGCGAAGATAGCGATCACACATATCAGAAATGTTGTAAGCCGTTGAACTCGGTGATTCATGGACGCGCTTTATGCAGATCTTAGGCCGAAGCGCGGTTTGGGATAGTTTTGAACCAGTGTGCGCCGACTTTGGTGAAGCCGTTTACGGGGCGGGGAACCTCGCGGAGGTGGAGCTTCGAAATTCAGAATCTGGATTTCTGATTAACGGTAGATACTGACTGCTGCATGCCGCCGAAACCAAGACAGACACTGTCGCCGTGCAACTAATCAGTTCGGCTTGCACGCAACGGCGAAGCCCTGTTTCCGATTTTCAGCAGCTTGCCGGACCATGTGCCCGGGCGCCGGTCTGAGATTACGCTTGGCGGCGCTGCGAAGACGCGCTCAGGACTGTCAGCGTGATCACTCCCGCGCCGACAGCTACTGCAAATAGAATCTGCTTGCGGTAGCGGAGCAGCTTCCGATATTTCCAAAGCGGTCCGCGGAATTTCCAGGCGAGTTCGAGCTTGCGCAACGGCGACATGCCCTCATTGTAGGGCCAAGCCGACGCGCCGCGGCTTAACACAGCTACTGTTTTGTAGCCGTCTTCACAGCCGCCTTGCGATGCGCCACCGGGGCGGAGGCCTTGAGCATTCCGTCCAGTGCCGCGCGCGTGCTCTTGTCGGGATCCTGGAAGAAGGGATCCTGACCCTCGAATTGTTTTTGGATCACGCCATTGCGATCGATGAAAACGATCTTGGGCACATAACCCTGGTTCAGGATCGAGATCTGCATGAAGCTCAGGGCCGATACGCGGTCTTCCCACCCCACCGGGAAGGCGGGCTGAAACTGCGCCACGAAGCCCGGCAGCAGGCTCTGCGCGCCATCGTTAAATGCAGCCGCCAGCACCTGCACTCCCTTTGGCCCGTACTCTTTCTGAATGACGCTCAGGACCTTGGTGTAGTTCTGGCAGTGCGGGCACGTCGTGCTGATAAACGCGAGCGCCACGACCTTGCCGTGAAACTGGCTCAAGGAGAGATTCTTGCCATCCGCCAGGTGGAGCGCCAGATCAGGACACTTGCGCGGCAGGTCGGCACCCGAAAGCGTTATTAAAGTGACCAGGCCAAGGGCGGCGGACAGTTTCTTGATAGCCATAACTGGTAGATTACTAAATGCGGCGATTTCCCGGCAAACGCAATGCGGCCCTTCAAGCCACTGTTTACAAGCCCTCACCTGCAGACGATCGCCAGCCACTACTGGAGACGCGATGGCGGCGAGCGGCGTTTCCCGTTGCGGGAGCGGCGGTATCGCACCGAGCCTGACGTCGAAGTCCTGGTGACGTCGCAGCAGCCAAATGGGGCGCCGCGTGGCGCGGTAGTGATGGTACATGGCCTGGAAGGCTCGGGCGAGGCCGGCTACATGCGCAGCCTGTCCGGAGCCGCTTTGCGCCGCGGATTTGCCGCCCATCGCTTCCACTTGCGCACCTGCGGCGGCACGGAGAATCTCTGCCGCACCCTCTACCACGCGGGGCTCACCAGCGATCTTCTGGCGTTCTTGAAGCAATTGGACAGCCCCGCAGTCCTGGTGGGATTCTCGCTCGGCGGCAATGTGGTGCTGAAATTGGCCGGCGAACTCGGGGACGGTGCTCGCCGGTGGTTCCAGGCCGTCTGCGCCGCCTCCGCTCCGCTGGACCTCGCAGCCTGCGCACAGCGCATCCACGAACCCGACAACTGGCTGTACGAGCGCCGTTTCGTCCGGCGCATGCGCGCGCGCCTCCGCGCCACCGGACGCTACCGCCCCGACGAGTATCAATCTCTGCGCTCGGTCTTCGATCTCGACGATCGCATTACGGCTCCTTCGTTCGGATTCGGCAACGCGGCAAATTACTATCGGACGCAGTCCAGCCGGCAATTCCTGGAGAAGATCCGCGTCCCGACGCTACTCGTGCAAGCCAAAGACGACACGTTCATTCCGTTTCGTGTCTTCGAAGCCCTGCCGCAGAATCCCTATGTCAAACTGGTCGTGACCGAACACGGAGGTCACCTGGGATTCATCGCGCGCGGGCCGTCGAGATTCTGGCTGGACGACACCCTGATGGAGTGGATTGCCTCGGTTGTGCAGTAGGATAGAGCCTATGCGACACATGCCGATCCTGCTCGCCGCCGCCGCGGCCGCCCTTTTCGCCCAGGAATCCAAAGTCCCGATCGACAACGACCAGGTGCGCGTGCTGGTCGTCAACGAGCAGCCGCACCGCAAGACCAGGCTGCACGACCACAAGGTCAATCGCGTCATGATCTACCTGGAGCCGGGCAAGCAGGAATTCGAGTATCCGGAAAGTAAGAAGAAAAACGTCCTCACCTGGAAGGCCGGCGAGGCGAAATGGAGCCCGGCGGGCGAGAAGCACATTGCCGAAATCGTGAGCGACAAGCCGGTTACGATCGTCGAGGTGGAACTGAAAAAGCCCGGCGATCCGGCAAAGAAAGCGACAGGCCCGCTCGATCCGGTGAAGCTCGATCCCAGGGAATACAAGGTGGTCTTCGAGAACGAGCAGGTGCGCGTGCTGCACGTAAAGATCGGCCCGGCCGCGAGCACGCCCGTGCACGAGCACGTGCTGAATCGCGTGGTGGCGTACCTTTCCGATCAAAAACTCCGCGTGACTTCTTCCGATGGCAAAAGCGATATTGTCGAGCACAAAGCGGGTGATGTGAGCTGGGGCGGTCCGGCGAAGCACAAAGAGGAGAACCTGAATTCGACGCCGTTCGAGGTCATGGTTGTCGAGTTGAAGATGTAGTTCGGGAACTCAAGTTCCCCGCTTGGCAACTACCAGGCGCCCAACAGCCGCCGTAGCAGCACCAACTGGCCGATGTGATATGCGTTATGGTCTGCCACCAGCAGCGCTTCGCGGAGCAGCGTCTGGCCGTCGCCGTGCGCGAACGGCGTGAACAGATCGCTCGCAGGATCCGCTACCAGCTTCTGGATCGCGCGCCGGTCTGCTTTGAATCGCCGGATGCTTTTGTCCCAGGCCGCATCGTCCGGAGGAGCGCCGGTTTCCGGCCAGTAACCGTCGGGCCAGGCGGGTGAGACGTGCTTCGGATTCCGGCTGAACTCCAGGATGTCCCACTGCGCGATGCGCATGTGCTCGAGCAACTGCCAGGCGGTGTGCTCGGCGCCGCGCACGGTCTTGCCGCGCAGTTCGGCCGGCAAATCGCGCACCGCCGCCTCGAAATCCGCATGCGCCTGGCTGCTCCCGAGAAGCGCCACCAGTTGATCGCGTAGAGCCGAGGATTCGTTCGTTTTCACTTTGCCCTCACGTTTTGCCGGATGGTTTGGCCCCTGCGCCCTGCTGGACCGAGAATCCGTAAGCCCAGTATACGACCGCAACCGCGTCCATCACTCCGCGGTGTTTTGCTCCCGCGCGGGACAGCGGAACATTCTTACATACTCGTTTGCAAACGCCGGCTGTGTTTGCCAGACCCAGCTTGCGGGATTCCGCCACGCACGATCTATGTCCTTGGCTACGAAGAGATCGATCGGCAGGGTGGCGCAAGCGTGTTGCAACGCGCCGGCGTCGGCATCCGCCGCATACAGAGCTTTCAGGGCGGCGGCCAGCGGTGCACATTCGCCCGGATCGCCGCCAAAGGTCGTAGAGCATTGGCTGTCGGCCGCTGCCGATTGCCGCTCCGCGTAGTAGAGCGCGGCTGTATCCTGCACCCGCACCGGATTGTGCTGCACGACCGCATCGGCCGCCGTGTGCGCCCGCGCCCATTCGTACGCTTCGCGAACGGCATACGTACGGCGGCCGACCAGACGGTCGGGTCCGAACCAGTCCACCTGGGGCACGTCGTTGTGATCCGAAAGCAGCGGATACAGTCGCAGAATCCCCACATCGTACGCCGTACCGGCGGCGCCAAGCACGAGCAGAACCGTCAGCAGACCCCGGCGCGGAACTTTCGGCCAATTCGCCAGCAGGTCCGCCGTCCAGATGAGCAGCGCAAATTGTGCGACCAGGAAGCCGCGCCAGCCCAAATCGTTATTGCCGATGAGACTGGAACGTAGAAACGTGCAGATCGTCATGCTCACCCCGATCATGGCGAAGGCAGCCAGATCATGCCGCTCCAGCTTATATCGCTTGATGCGCCAAATCTTCCATCGCCACCAGCCGGCGGCGAAAAATATCCCCAGTTCCATCCCGTAATTCGCGGGCAGAAGCAGCAGATCCACGATCCGGATCTGCCACGTGCGCATGCCGAAGCCGCGCATCAGCATTTCCGGGATCATGAATGTGCGGACGGTCCACTCGAGTGGCGGACCTCCCGAGCCCGGTCCGGTCAGACTGGTGACATAGGGCAACGCCAGCGCGGTGGCGGCGGCGCCCGCGACGACGAGTGCCTGCACGTCGGCCCGCCATCTTTTCGCGGTGGCGATGATCATCCAAACCGCGAGAAAGATGGCGAAGACGAAAAAGACGTGGATGGAAGATCCGATTGCAGTGGCGAAGGCCGCGCCCGCCACGATGCCGTTCTTGAGCACGCCACGGCGGCCGGATTCGGCCGGCGCCTGCCACAGAATCAGGAATCCCGTAAAGCAGGCGATCGTGCCGGCCAGGTGATGCGGCTCCCAAAGCATGGTGTAGACCCAGCCGTCCACCTGTTCGTTCCACCATTCGATGCTGGGAAAAATCATTCCGCTCAGGCCGCCCACGCGCAGGGCGATGAGCAGCAGCGCGGGAAGGATATCGAGACCGGTGACGCCGAGCAGCGCGAGCGCGATCGCCGTCCGGCGTCCCAGCCGCGATGAGCCGTGCGGCGAGAACAGACGGAGGTACAGCGCGACCAGACCCATGAGTCCGAGTCCGCACCAGGGCGTCCCGCCGATCAGCGCCAGGCGCGCGCCGATGGCGCTGCCGCCGAGCCGCTCGACCAGGCTGCACAGAATCAGCCAGAAGTAGTGATAACGCAGCGGCACGGCGTGACCCGGGAAAAAGAATGGCGTGCGCGGTGGAATGCCGTTCGTGGCCAGCGAGTGGATCATTTCGGTACGGACCGAGTAGTCGAAGGCGATGGTGTTGTAGTACAGCCGGTCGTCGAGTTGTAGATCGACGAGCGAGATCACTGCCACGGTGATCCAAACGCCGGCTATCAGTACGATGGAGCCCGCAACGCGCGGCCGCGATGCGCGCGGCGCACGCAGACTGATCAAAATGAAACCCAGCCACAAAGCCCAGAACAGCGCGCTGACCGCCGCCATCGAAACGAAACGGCCGAGCAGGTACACCGCGACCGGGCAGAGCGAGATCGAAAGGGGAATGCTCAGGGCGACCCGGAACGGGAGGGTGCGGTGCCGGAACGAGAACAGATCGAGCAGCCACGCAGCGACGTACCCGGGCACAAACACATAAAGAGGAAACAGGCCGAGCGCCGCTGCGCAGGTGCGCAGATCGGAGGCCGTGAAATGATGCGGCATCAGCGGAACAGCAGCGGCGCCATCTGATTCAGATAGCTGCGCCAGTTCCGCCAGGTGTGGGCCCCTTCGCTGGGAGCGAAGATGTGGTTGATGCCGCGCCGCTTCAGAACTTCGTCGACATTCTGTGCCGATGCAAAAGCGCGGTCCGCCTTGCCGCAAGCGATCCAGAACAGTTTGAGTTTCTTATTGGTGGCGGCGGAATCGGCGAAGGCTTCGGCGAATGTGTTTTCGGACTCTTCGGTGGAGCGCATTCCCGCACTGAAAACGCCGATCCAGCGGAAAGTATCGAGGTGGGTCAAACCGATGCTCAGGGATTGGGCGCCGCCCATAGAGAGGCCGGCGATAGCGCGCTTTTCCGGCCGGGCGTCGATGCGATACGCTGTCTCGGCCAGCGGCATGACATCTTCGAGCAGGTCGCGGACGAACAGAGCGCGATCCGGCGGCGTGTCCGGCTCCGTACCGAATCCTACGGCGGGCTGCGGATGCCCGAAAGGCATCACCACGACCATAGGCAAGGCCTTCTGCTCGGCGATCAAATTGTCGAGGATCATATTGGCGCGGCCGATCGTGACCCAACCGGCTTCTGTATCTCCCGACCCATGCAGCAGGTACAACACGGGGTATTTGTTCCGGCTCTTCTCGTACCCGGGCGGCGTATAGATGTAAAAGCTGCGCAGCGCACCGAGCGCTTTCGACTCATACCAGTGCACGTGGACGACGCCGTGCGGCACCGGTTTGGCATCGTAGAACATTGGCGCCGGCCCCGGGACCTCGACCAGAGACGAGACGCCGCGTACGCCCGCCTGCAGCCTCCCCGAAGCCGGATCGGCGGTGCGCACGCCGTCGATTGTGAAGGCATAGCCATAAATCGCAGGTTCCAACGGCGCGGAGGTCGCCGTCCAAAGGCCTTTTTCGTCCTTTTGCATGGGCAGGGGACGCGGCAAAAAGTCGCCTGTGACCGAAACCTCGCCGGCGTTCGGCGCACTCAGCCGAAAGACGACGCTGCCATCGGTCTGAACCTCGGCCGAGCGGATCTGTGGCGACTGCTGCCGCTGCGCCTGTAGCGGCAGGCATGCCGCCCAAGCCACGAACGCGAATCTGAGTAGCCGTTGCATGAAGAGCCTATTCTACTACCCCGTCCCTTTTGGCAGACGAACTGCTCGTCTCAGTGCGGACGAAAATACGGGTGCAAGGCAGTGCGAATCGAGGGGTGTCCTGATTGCGACGGGCTGTGGGACCGATACAAGGTGTCGGTCCTGGAGTATACGCGGCTCACATCGAAGGTGAAGCTGGCGCGTTTGCGCTATGAGCAGGAGATCGCAGATCTCCAGTCCAAGCTCGACGCAGCTGAGAAGGAGAGGGACGAGATCCGCCGTCTGATCCTCGAACACGAGCGGACGACGCATCCTGAGACACGGCTCACTGCTTTCGAATAGCCGATTCGAGCGCCCTCGTTAAGAGCGATTTACTTCCGGATATCGTACACCCGGACGTAATCGATCGAAGCGCTCACACCGGAGACCGGAAAGCCGAAATCGCCCTTGGGCACATCCACGTGTTCGCTTTCGCCGGAGATGGTCTGTTTACCGTCGAGTTGTGCCGTCATGCGCTTGCCGCGAACCTCGACGACCACTTTGTGCCAACCACCGGCGGAGATGGGAGTCTCGACAGAGGCGAGTTTCTCGGGCTTGATGTCCAGATTCTTCGGCTTATCCGTTCGCAGTTCCATGCTCTTCGGAGTGATGATGAGCCGGCAGACATGGCCATCCTTGTTGTTGATGCTCAAGTGCACGGCCTTGGCGCCGTCAAAGCGGAAAGCGAACTCGAATATGGCGTCGTGATACTGGAGTGGATGCCGGCGGACCGCGGCGTGATGATCCTCCGTGCGTTCGGCGCCCTTGAGCGCGCCCCCGGCGACTTCCCAGTTGCCGGGCCCTTTGGACCACCCGGCCTCCAGGGCAGAGCCATTAAAGTCGTCGCTGAAAAGCAGCTTGCCACGGTCCGATAAGGGTTCGGACGTGCCCGCGGCCAGGCAAAAAGTGGCGAGCAGCAGCGCAGCGCCCGCAGCCATCAATCGATTGTGCGTGGAATGCATACGCACAAGACTACTACATTGCGCCGGGTTTTTACGTTCCCGCACAAAATCGAATCTGCTTGTCGATTTTCGGCGGAAATGATAGCTGTGAATCGCTCGCAAAGAGATCCTTCCTGGTCTACTCCCGGGATCGGCTCGCGTGCTTGATGTACGCGTCGCCGCCTCGCACCAGCGGCTCCGGCTTGCCCGCGCCCAGCAACGTGAGGCTCGACCGGCTTTCGTCGATGCGCCGCACGTTCAGCTTGACCCGCTGGATATACTGCATGGGCGCCGGCGGGCTGGTGATGTCCGGGACTGCCCGTGAGCCGAGGTTCCAGCTTGTCGTCGGCGAAGTAAGAGACGTGTCGCCACCAGCGCTCGCCGTGCTCCGCCGCACCGGCAGACATACGGCCGCCGATAGCGCGAGCGCGCGGTGTCATTTTTTTCCCTTCGCTTTCTTGTATTCCTCGCGTACGCCTTGCATCTGGCGCGCATGATTCTCAACGTGCTGCGCACCCGTTTCCACCAGCTCCAGCAGCGTCAACCGCCCGCGCTCGCTGTGGTTGCCCGTGCGCGAAAAGGCATTCTCCGGCACATGCTTCAGCAACTCGTAGTTGTCCGCACGCTGGCGGCGGAAGCTCTCCAGCGACTGTTTCGGCTTGCGATGTGCATAGTCCAGGTTCTGTGTCCAGAGATTCTGATCGTAGCCGGTCAGGGTGGGATTATCCTCAGCGATCACGGCGCGCATGCGGTGCGCGTCCACCAGTTCGGAATCGGCAAGATGGGCGATGAGTTGGCGGATGCTCCACTTGCCCGGCGCGGGGACGAAGTCTTCTTCTTCTCCGAAAACACCGGTCAGCACCACGGCCAACAGTTCGGGGCCGCGGCGGTACCGTTCCAGCAGATCAGCGATGGGCATAACGATCAGTAGTAATCGGCGCAGCTCATGTAATAGCCGCACTTCTCGCACAAGAGTTTGCACTTCCTGGACGTCAGACGGGTGGAGCAAATCGGGCAGTAGAGCATGGGCTCGTCTTTATCCTTCGGTTCGGGAGATGACGGTTCCGGTTCCCTCACGATGGACTATTATAACTGTGCCGCCGCGCTCGCCATGGGCGTCGTAGAATAGAAAGCAGTATATGTCACGCAAGTTGCTGGCGCTGTCTGTAGTTCTCCTTAGCTTCGCTTTTGGGCAACAACGCAGGGAGTTCGATCGTCCGGTGCGCCACCCATCGCGCGGCACCCATGGATCGGTCGCGGCCGGGTCGGAACCGGCTTCCGACGCCGGAATGCGCATGCTCTATCGCGGCGGCAATGCGGTAGATGCCGGAGTGGCCGCCACGCTCGCCGCGTCTGTGTACGAGACCTCGCATTTCGGCATGGGCGGTGAGGCGCCGATTCTGATCCGCACGCGCGACGGCAAGGTACACGCGATTGCAGGCGTCGGCACAATGCCCAAGATCGCGACCGCGGAGTTCTTCCGCGAGCGCAAGCTACAGCCTGGCGAAATCATGTCGCCGCCGGAAAAGGGCGGGCTCAAAGGGATGGTGCCGGTGGCAGGCCTGATGCCGGCGTTAGTGCCAGGTATGGTGGACGCGGTGCTGGTGGCCCTGCGCGAATACGGTACCAAGACTTTCGCCGAAGTCGTACAGCCCGCGATCGAACTGGCCGATGGCGCCGCGATCGACGAGACTCGTGCCATGGCCATCGACCGCAGCCGGCGGTTCTTCGATCTATGGCCTTCGTCGAAGCGTGTGTTTCTGCCCGACGGCCACACGCCGCGGCCCGGCGAAATCTTTCGCCAACCGGACCTGGCGCGCACGCTCCGCTCCATGGTCGACGCTGAAAAAAAGGCGCAGTCGAGCGGTGCGTCACGGGTCGCGGCGATCGACGCCGTGCGCGATCATTTCTATCGCGGCGATATCGCACGCCGCATCGACGCTTTCAGCCGCGCGCACCAAGGGCTGCTGCGGTACGAGGATTTCGCCGCTTTCCACCTTCAGCCCGAGGATCCCGTCTCCACTACTTTCCATGGCTACGAGATCTACAAACCCGGATTCTGGAGCCAGGGGCCGTCGATGATCGAGGCGCTGAATATCCTCGAATCGTACGACCTGCCCGCAATGCGGCTGAATTCGGCGGAGTACATTCACGTTCTGGTCGAGGCACTGAAGCTGGCATATGCGGATCGCGACACTTATTACGGCGATCCCAACAAGGTGGAAGTGCCGATGAAGCGGCTGCTCTCGAAGGAGTACGCGGCGGAGCGGCGCAAGCTGATCGGCAGCCAGGCGTCACTCGATTTCCGGCCGGGAAAGATCGGCGATCACCCGCCGCAGCATCCCTCGCTGGTGGAGATGGTGCGGTTCAAGATCGACGACAAACTGATGGCGCGCGACACCACCTGCGTGGACGCCATGGATAACAACGGCATCGTGTTTTCGGCGACGCCCTCGGGCGCGTGGCTGCCGTCGGTGATCGCGGGCGACACCGGCATTCCGCTGACCGAGCGCGCACAGAGCTTCTTATTGGTGCCGGGACATCCGAACGAGTTGGCCGGCGGGAAACGTCCGCGGGTCACGTTAAGTCCTACGCTGGTGACGAAGAGCGGAAAAATGTTCGCCGCGCTGTCCACCCCCGGCGGCGACAATCAGGACCAATCGCTGCTCCAGGTGCTGCTCGACGTGATCGATTTCGGCATGAATCCGGAGATGGCCGTCGAGGCGCCGCGGTTTCAGACCCGGCACCTGGTTTCGAGCTTCGACAATCACGCCATGAACCCGGGCGATCTGCTCCTCGACGAGCGCATTTCCACCTCGGTGATGACAGAGTTGGCCGAGCGGCGGCATCGCGTGAGTACGCGCCCGAAGTGGTCCAGCGGAGCGGCGCCGGTGATGATCCGGCTCACGCCCGAAGGTGTGTTCGAAGCGGGCGCCGATCCTTACGCTTATCGCGCCAGCGGAGCGTGGTGAGCGGATTCTACGCAGGCTCGCTGTTCGAAGAGCCCTCGAGTATCGACCGCGGGAGGCTGGCTGCGCGGCTGGCGGATCTGGCTTCGCGGAACATCTTCATAGGCGGAAGTTCCTGGAAGTATCCCGGGTGGCTCGACCAGATTTATACGCGGTCGCGCTATACGGTGCGGGGCCGCTTTTCGCAAAAGCTGTTCGAGGCTACCTGCCTGCGCGAGTACGCCGAAACCTTTCCCACCGTGTGCGGTGACTTCGCTTTTTACCAATTCCCAACAGAAGAGTTCTGGGAAAAGCTGTTTGCGCAGGTGCCCGACGGCTTCCGGTTTGCGTTCAAGGCGCCGGAGCAGATCACGTGCAGCATCTTTCCCAAACACGCGCGTTACGGTCCGCAGGCGGGCGAAACGAACGCGGAGTTTCTGAATGCGGAGATGCTGAAGCAGATGTTCCTGCGGCCGTTGTGGCGGCATCGGACGAAGACAGCGCTGGTGATTTTCGAGTTCGGTACTTTCGGAAAACGCAGCTTTGAGGATCTCGGGCAATTTCTCGACCGCCTGGATCCTTTTCTTACGGCCCTCCCGCCGGATTTCCGCTATTCCGTGGAGGTGCGCAATCCGGAGTTCCTGCAGCCGGATTACTTTGCCTGCCTGCGCGGGCACGGCATCGCCCACGTGTACAATGCATGGTCGAGAATGCCGGAGTTGCGGGAGCAGATCGCGATTCCCGATTCGCTGACAGCAGACTTCACTGTCAGCCGCGCGCTTCTGCGCGCAGGGCGATCATACGAGGAGGCCGTGGCTACATTCGCGCCGTACACCGAGGTCAAGGATCCGAATCCGGAGACACGCGATGCGTTGCGCGTGTTGATCGAGCGCTCGAAGGAAGAGCAGCGCATGGCATTCCTGTTCGTCAACAATCGCCTGGAGGGCAACGCGCCCGGCACAATAATCGAGCTTGTGGATTAAACCGGTTACGCTGCCGGCATCGCGATCCGTCCGCGTACAATGTTCGGAATGAACTGGCAACCCGAAGTGGACGAGATCAGACGGCGCGAGGCGCTCGCGCGCCAGATGGGTGGAGCTGAGAATGTCGAGCGCCAGCATCGCGGCGGACGACTCACGATTCGCGAACGCATCGATTGCCTGCTGGACCCCGGCTCCTTTCACGAGACCGGCGCGCTGGCCGGACGCGCGACCTACGACGAGCGCGGCACGCTGGAATCGTTCGTGCCCTCCAATTACGTCTTCGGCACGGGGCGCATGGACGGGAGGCGCGTGATTGTTGGCGGCGACGACTTCACCGTTCGCGGCGGCGCGGCCGATGCCGCGATCGGCAACAAGATG
>Ga0070741_10004448_pt1 | contig 32699 bp, 33 predicted proteins | sample Coa_R1_4_FD_66440 | JGI IMG/M metagenome (GOLD analysis project Ga0070741, IMG submission 66440) | Surface soil microbial communities from Centralia Pennsylvania, which are recovering from an underground coalmine fire - Coalmine... | ecosystem: Environmental > Terrestrial > Soil > Unclassified ... | reverse complement strand
CTGGAACGGCTTCACCACGAAGTCCTTCGCCCCCGCCTGCACCGCTTCCAGCACCACCTGCTGCTGCCCCAGCGCCGTCACCATCGCCACCTTCGCCCCGGGGTCCAGCGCCCGAATCGCCTTCAGCGCTCCCAGCCCGTCCAACTCCGGCATCGTGATGTCCATCAGCACCGCGTCCGGCCGGTGCGCCTGGTACTTCTCCACCGCGTCCCGCCCGTTCTCCGCCTCCACCACCGTGTACCCGTTGTCCGCCAGCATTCGCCCGCAGCGCATCCGCATAAACGCCGCGTCGTCCGCAATCAAGATCGTCGCCATCGCTTCGCTCCCGCCTTCCGAATTAGGCTACTCCGCGCGGCATGGGGAGCCGGTCGCGAGCTACCCGGCCTTCTCCCAGGCTCATGAGGCGCTAGGCTGCCAGGGCGTCATGGCTGTTCAGGAGCCGCGCCAGGTCGAGCAGCAGCACCAGCCGCTCGTCGATCTTCGCCACGCCGCGCAGGTACAGGCTGTCCGTGCCGGTGACGAGCGACGACGGCGGCTCCACCGCGTCGGCCGGCACGCGCAGCACCTCCGACACGCCATCCACCACCAGGCCGACCGCATGCTCGCCCAGCTCGGCCACCACGATCCGGCTCTGGCGGGTGGGCGGCGTCTGCGCCAGCCCAAAGCGCTGCCGCAGGTCCAGCACCGGGATCACACGGCCCCGCAGATTGGTGACCCCCTCCACGCCGGGCGGCCCGTTGGGCACCCGCGTGATCGGCTGCATGCGGATGATCTCCTGCACGCGCTCGATCTCCACACCGTAGGCCTCGCCCGCCAGCTCGAGGACCACGACTTGCTCCTCGCCAACTCGCTGCGTCGCGCTCATGGTACGTTCTCCTTCGCCCGGGCTCGGTCGCCGAGCCCGCCGCTTGCTGGCCAGCGCGTACGGGGCCACCCCCGGCGCACCGTGCGTCTACGTTGAGTATCGGCAGGCGCGGGCCACACTTTAGGCTCGTGCCGCACGGCGCGCTGGCGTCGGCCCGGAGCGCCCCCACCGCGCCGCCCGGCACAGCAAGACGCCGCGGGGACGTTGGCCCCGCGGCGTCACGGGCGGTCGCGGATCGGCGCTACTCGAGCGCGATTGCGGCGTAGAGCGCCTCGGAGGCGCCCTCCTGGTCGCGGCGGACGGCCACACGCACCGGCTCGACAACCTCGATGATGCGCGGCAGGTTCTGGATCCGCTCCAGCAGGGTGGGTGTCACTTCCTGGCCGCGCGCGATGAACAGCACGCCCGTCGTCGTCGTGACGTCCTCGGCGAACACCATGCCCGGCCGCAACGCCCGCAGAGGTAGCTCGATCACCTCGACGTCGGCCTCGCGGATCACGGGCAGCTCGGCGAACGCTTCGAGGATGGCGCGGTCATACCAGCCGGCGCGGCCGCGCAGCGTGTCGAGGGCGAGGGCGCTGGAGAAGCCGCGGGCCTGGAGCTCGTCGAAGTCGAGCGCGACGCGCAGCGCGCGAGCGCCCCACGGGAGCTCCTCTCCTCTCACGCCGTCATAGGGCTCGCCGCTGCCATCGTAGTGTTTGCGGTGGTAGGCCAGGATGTCGCGCACCTTCTCCAGCCGCGGAATGCTGGCGATGAGCCCTTCCGCGACCAGTGGCAGGCGGTCGGCTATCGCCTGCTCCTCGGCGCTGAGCCATTGCCCCCCGTAGATGCGGTTCGCGGTCTCGGGCGGGATGGTGACGCCGCCGATCTGGGACAGCATGGCGGCCACCTCGACCGGCCAGCGCTCCGGCACGCCCAGCCGCTCGGCCAGCTCGCCGACGTGCGCTTTCGCGCGCACGGCGCGTCCGAACGCCGACGGCACGGCGAGCGCCAGGATATCGGTAAGGGCCTTAATGCTGCCGTAGAGCGTCTGCTCCAGCAGCACGCGCTCGGCCGTAATCAAGCGATACTGCTCCGAGGCCGCCGCGAGCGCCTGCAGCAGGACGGGCTGAGCGCAGGGCTTGCTCAGGAAGCGGAAGATGCGGCCCTCGTTCACAGCCGCGATGGCGGCGTCGAGGTCGGCCTGGCCCGTGAGCAGGATACGCACAGTGTCGGGGCTGCGCTGCCGCACGCGGCTCAGGAAGGCCACCCCGTCCATCTCCGGCATGCGGAGGTCCGAGATGACCACGGCGAACGGTCTCTCTCGGTCCAGAACCTCCAGCCCCGCGGCGCCACCCACGGCAGTGGCCACGCAGTACTGGCCCCGCAGCGTGCGCCGCAAGCCCTCCAGGACGTTTGGCTCGTCGTCCACGCACAGCACTCGGTTGTCGACAGCGGTCATAGTGGGTCAACTCCCCTCGAGGGTCGCCTGGATCAGCTCAGCCGCTAAGGCGCGCCAGGCGGGCACCTGCTCGGCCACGCCCAGCGCTCCCAGAAACTCTTCGTCGAGCGGCCCACTTAGCTCGGCAGCACCGAGGCCCTGGGCCACCGTCTGCTCGTCGATCAACACGTCGGCGACGTAGACGGCAGCGAGCACGTCGAACTCGTTGCGAGGCAAGCGCGCCGGCGTGTGATGGTAGGCCAACGCTTCGACGGTCTGCTGCGGCAGGCCCCAGAGCCCCAGCAGGTAGGCGCCGATCTCGGCGTGCGTCACGCCGAGCACCTCTTCTTCCATCACGTGCCAGGGGCGCCCGGTCTGCGCCGCGCCGGCGGCGATGGCCGCGGCCTGCTCGGGCAGGCGCGTCACCAGGACCAGTTTGCCCACATCGTGCAGCATGCCGGCGACGAACGCGTCGTCGGCCGGCTGGCGGCCGGCCAGCAGCTTCGTGGCCAGCCGCGCCACGAGCAGCGAGTGCCGCTGCAGCGCCTCCAGGTCGAAGCCGCCCGCGGCCCCGGCCGGCTGGAAGGCGTGGAAGACCTCCACCGTGAACACCAGCGCCTTCAGCATGTCGGTGCCCAGGTAGCTCACCGCCTGCTGCACACTGGTGACGCGGCGGCCCAGCCCGAAGAAGGCCGAGTTGACCAGTTGCAGGCATTTGGCCGACATGGCGATGTCCTGCTCGACCAGCCGCGCCACGTCGGCCATCGAGGTCGCCGGATCGGCCAGCGCCTCGGCCAGCGCGAGGTAGACGCCCGGCTGCGAGGGCAGGTCGCCCATCTGCGCGATCGTCGCTCGCAGGGCGTCGCCGCCCAGCAGCGATTGCAGCGCGCAGGCCCGCTCGACCACCTCTTTCAGCCGGTCGGGATCGCACGGCTTGGTGAGGAACTGGTGGGCCACCGGCACCGTGCGCAGCGTCGCCTCCAGCTCCGTGTAGCCCGACAGGACGATCCGGACCATCTGCGGCCACTGCGTCTTGACCTGCTCCAGCAGGGTCACGCCATCCATACCGGGCATCCGCATATCGGTGACGATCACGTCGCACGGCGTCTCTGCCAACGCGACCAGCGCCTGCTCCCCGCCCGCGGCGAACGTCATGTCCCACTCGTGGCGCTGGGGCCGCAGTAGCCGCTGCAGCCCGCTGAGCATCTGCGGCTCGTCGTCGACGAAGAGAATGCGCTTCATGCCGCGCTCTCCCGCGCCTTCGGCGCCCCCGTCACCGGCAGCCGCACATAGAACACCGTCCCCTCGCCGACCTTGCTGTCGAAGCTGAGCGCGCCGCCGTGCTGCTCGACGATGACCGCGCGCGCCAGCGCCAGCCCCTGGCCGGTGCCGCGCCCCACTTCTTTGGTGGTGAAGAACGGATCGTACACCTTCGAGCGGATGTCGTCGGGAATGCCGCAGCCGGTGTCGCCGATGGCGATCATCACCCAGTCGCCCTCGGCGGTCGTGCGCACCCAGATGCGCCCTCGCTCGCCCGAGTCGCCGACGCGGTCGGCGATGGCATGGGCGGCGTTCACGAGCAGGTTCAGGAACACCTGGTTCACGTCGCCCACCTGGCAGGTGACGGCCGGCAGGTCGCCGAAGTCGGTCTCCACGTCGGCCACGTACTTCAGCTCGTTGCGGGCTACCGTGAGGGTGCTCTGCAGCGCCTGGTTCAGGTCGGCCGGCGCCTTCTCCTTGCTGTCGGGATGCGCGAACTCCTTGAGCGCGCGGACGATGCTGGCCACGCGCCCCACCCCTTCGAGCGACTGGGCCAGCGCCTTCGGGATCTCTTCTTCCAGGTATTCCAGGTCGGCCGCCTGCTCAGCCTGGCGGACGGCGTCCAGCAGCGCCGCGTCCACTGTGCCCGCGGCCGCCCGGTCACGTAGCTCCTGGTAGCGCCGCAGCAGGACGAGGAGATCGTCGAAGGCATCCTGGACGAAGTGGGTGTTGTCGCCGACGAATTGGATGGGCGTGTTGATCTCGTGAGCGATTCCCGCGGCGAGGCGTCCCACGGCCTCTAGCTTCTGGGCCTGCCGCAGCTCCACCTCAGCCTGCTGGCGCTGGGCCAGGTCATGAGGGCTGTCTGCGCCGTACACGTCGTCCTCCCGCGCTACGCGCGTCTGGGCTACTTACCTTATCGGCGGCTCGCGCGCCGGGTTGCAGGCGCCACCGCGGGCGTCGCGGCCCAGCATAGCCACGTGGCTCGCTCGTGTTCGCGGCGCGAGGAGGGAATCATCGCGGCGGCATCGCCGCAGGCGCCAGTCGCGCGCGGATAGGCTAGCGCAGCGGGGTAGTGGGCGGGAGCGTGGGCGCGCCCGGGAGCGCTAGCGCAATCGGGGGGCGGCGGGCGCCACGGGCACGGCTTGCGCCGAGGGCGCGCCCCAGGCGGGCGCCGGCACGGCCTGCGCAGAGGGAGCGCCCCAGGCGGGCGCGGGCGCGGCGCGCCCGGGTGCCGGCTGCACGGGAACCGGTTGCGCGGGCACCGGCGGCGCGGGCACCGGCGGCACGGGGTACGGCCGCGCGGGAACCGGCTGTACCGGCGGCATCGGCGGGGCTTGCGGCGGGTAGGCCGGCGCGGCGGGCGCCTGGTCGCTGGCGCCCTGGGGACTCGCCGGCGGCGCGGCCGGCGGGGGCGGCACCGCGGTGGGTGGCACGGCCGTCGGCGGAACAGGCGTGGGCGGCACGGGGGTCGGCGGCACCGCGGTCGGCGGGGGCGGAGACGTCGGCACGGGAGTCGGCGAGCGCACGGGCGCCAGCGTGGGCGGCACGCCGGCCGTGGCGGTGGGCCGCGGCGGGGTGGGGGAGGCGCTCTGCGGGCTGGCTACCGCCGCAGCCGCCCTGTCGGCGGCCGCCGCGGCCGGTTGGCTCGCCTGCGCGGGCGCCGCGGCGGGGGGCGGGGGAGCGGGCGCGACGCTGGCGGCCCGCGGCGCGGCGGGCACGTCGGGCGGCAGCGCGGCGCTCGGGCGCGTTCGCTGCGCCGCGACGGGTGTGCTCGTGGGATGCTCGTCGTGAGCCGTCGCCTCGGCGGCTGCCTGCTCAGCCGTCTTGGTCGGGCCAGGGGTGGGCGGCGACAGGGTGGGGACCGTCGTGGGCGACGGCAGCAGCGTCACCACGCCATGCGGCGTCGGGACACGCGCGGCGCCGCCGATCTCCCGTACGAACGCCACGCGGTTGGCGCGCGGGGCTGTCACCTGCCCGCGCTGGTCGGCCGAGGCCACATCACGGAACCCGTAGAAGGCTAGCCCGATCGTGAGCATCAGCGCGGAGACCCCCCCGACCGCCGCCATGACGACCCAGCGCTGGGCCGACAGGAAGTTGCGCATGATCTGCCTCCCGCCCCTCGTCCTCCCGTTCTCAAGAGCCATCGTATCGGCCGAAACCGCCAGGGATAAAGGACGCGGGGCCCCCGCAGGGAGGCGGGAGGTACTTCGGCGCGGTAGCCGATCGGGCGGCTTTTTGTGGCGGGCAGGGACGTTGGCGGACATCCTCCGGCCCTACGCTGGGGGCGCTGGCCGGACGGGGCCTGGGCTAGCTCAGCGCGGCTGAGCGTGAGCGGCGGCGTGGAGGTCGGCGATCACGCCGCGCAGCGTCTCGACCGCCGCCTGGAGCTGGGGCTCGATGCCACTCAGCTCGGCCAGCGCCGTCTCGCGGTCGCCCGCTTCGATGCCGCGACGGCAGAGGTCCGCCTGCAGCATCGAGAGCGCGAGGGCCTGGAGCACGCGGTCGTGGATTACCTGGGCCACATGGTCGCAGAGCGCGGCCACGGGGGTAACTTCCGCGCCCGAGGACGGCGAGCGGTCGGCGCCACCGGGAGCCGGCGCGCCATCTGCGTGTGCCATGCGCCTGCCATCAGCCGGGGGTCGTAACCCCCGACGACTCCGTTGACTGCCCGATGGGCGCGAGGCCGTGGGTGATCGCGTATACTGCCGCCTGCGTGCGGTCCGCGACACCGATCTTCTGGAACGTCACTGAGAGACGGTTCTTCACCGTGCTCTCGGCGAAACACATGCGATTGGCGATCTCTTTGTTCGACAGGCCCGACGCGACGAGCTGCAGCATCTTCAGCTCGACTTCGGTGAGTTGACCGATGTTGTCTTCGACGCCGAGCTTGGACGCCATGCGTCGAAACTCGGTCAGCACCTTGTTCGCCAGGCTGGGGGCCACGACCGCACCGCCGGCCATCGCCGCGCGCACGGCAGCCGCGACCTGGTCGGCGGCGGTGTTCTTCAGGATATAGCCCGCGGCGCCCGCCTGCAACGCCTGGAAGAGGTGGCCCTCCTCGGCGTGCATGCTGAGGATCACGACCTTCACCTGGGGCCACTGGCGCACGATCTCGCGGGTAGCCGAGATGCCGTCGGTGATGGCCATGCTGAGATCCATCAGCACCACGTCGGGTGATAGCTCCTGGACCACCCGCTGGACCTCGAGCCCGTCCTCGGCCTCGCCGACGACCTGGATATCTCGCTCCGATTCGAGCAGGCGACGCAAGCCCTGTCGAAACAGTTGATGGTCATCTGCCAACACTACACGAATCACGGATCCTCCCGCCGGCCGGCCAGCCCACTGCACCTACCATCCGCGCGAAAGTGCCGACGGCCAGACACAACCCGATATCACTTTAGCAGAAGCCGTGCCGTTCCGGGTATGCCCTGGATGGCCAAATCGGCGGCCGACCGGGCGAGCACGCGGGCAGGCCTGCCTACGCACCCGGCCGATCGGCCGCGCCAGCACCTCGACTACGGCCCCGGTTACCGCTTGATGTTCACCAGGTCCTGCAGGACCTCGTCCGTTGCCGTAATGATACGCGAATTGGCCTGGAAGCCGCGCTGGGCGATGATCATATTCGTGAACTGCGCGGCCAGGTCGACGTTCGACATCTCCAGGAAGCCGGCCTTCAGCTCGCCGCGGCCGCCCACCGCGGCTCCATTGTAGCTGGCAGCGCCGGAGTTCGCGCTAGGGGTGAAGAGATTGCCGCCCGCCCGGTTCAGCCCGGCGGCGTTTGCAAACTTGGCGACGGCGATCTGCGCGTAGGGCGCCGAGGTAGTGCCATCAGCCAGGGTGAGCGTAATTACACCCGTGGAGTCAATGTTGAAGCCTGTCACCGCCACGCCGTTCTGGGTATCGGGAATGGTGACGTCCGAGGTCGGCGCCGTCGTCGTGTCGGCGGTACCCGACGCCTGGGGCGGCATCCAGCCCTTGAGGTGCAGGCCCGTGGCGCTGTGCACCAGCGGACGGTCGGTGCCGCCGTTCGGCGCCACGCCGAGGCTGAGGTTGCCGTCGCGGGTGAACGTGTAGCTCGGGTTGGTCTGGGCGTTGTCGCTGAGCACGAAGTAGCCGTCGCCCTGGATCGCCACGTCGGTCGGCTTGTCGGTCGCCTGCAGGTTGCCCTGCGTGATCATCGTGTCGATGGTGCCGACCTGCACGCCGAGCCCCACCTGCAGTGGGTTCGCTCCGCCCCGCTGGTCGGTCGGGCCGCCGGCCTGCCGCAAGGTCTGGCTGATCACGTCCTGGAAGGTCACGCGCGAGCCCTTGAAGCCGGTCGTGTTCACGTTGGCGATGTTGTTGCCGACGTTGTCCATCAGGAGCTGGTGATTGCGGAGGCCCGAGATCGCCGAGAACAGTGAACGCATCATAGTCGCTACTCTCCTTTTTGCCGCGTCGCTGCGAGCGGCGCAGCGCGCGTGGTGCCCCGCGCCGCCGTCGCGGCCGGGGCTGCTCTGGTCATCGCCGCGCGCGCGGTGGCGACGGCGCTCGCCTGCGACACGCTGGCCGACGTGGCCGCCGGGCGCTGGCTGACAGGCGCCCGCGGGACGACGAGCGAGCTTGGGCTCGCCGCGACCGAGGTGGTCCGGGCGGCCGTGGGGGCCCGCGGATCGACCAGGGGATTCGCGGCGGTCGCGGCCGCGCCGGTCGCCGCCGCCGCGGCGGCCTGGGTCGTGCCAGACGAGGTCGTCCTGGTCGCTCCCGTGCTCGCGCCAGCGGCCGCTGCAGCGACATCGGTGGCTGACGGCGTATCGGCCACCGCGGCCGCCGTATCGCCAATGCGCACGACCTGGCTCAGCTCGATCGCCTGGTCATCCACCATGAGGGTCGGCGAGCCGTTGGACAGCCGGACCTCGGTGACCTGGCCCGTGAGGGTCGTACCATCGTTCAGGCCAGCGCGAACGTACTTGCCGATCATGGCCGTCGCCTGACCGAGCGCGGCCGCGCTAGCGAAGGCCTCAAAGCGGTCGTTCAGACTGTTCAGCGCCTCGAGCGAGCTGAACTGGGCAAGCTGAGCAATGAATTCTTTATCCTCCATCGGCTTCATCGGGTCCTGGTTGCGAAGCTGCGCGACGAGCAGGTTCAGGAAGTCCTGCTTGCCGAGGCTGCCCGCGGCGCCCAGGCCCGACGAGATTGGGCTGCCGGCCCGGCTCGTCGCGTCCGCGCTCGACACCGTCTGGATAGTGTTGGCCATACCCGCTTCCTCCTCCGCCTACACGCGGTAGTCGACCCGGTGCGCCGACACCTCGACCGTGTCCGCCTGCGGCGAAGGCGCCGGCGGGCGTGGCGCGGGCGCCGGCGCCGAGCGCGGCGACGCCTGCTGGTAGGCGGGCTGCTGGCCCGCCCCGCTCTGGCCGAGCTGGCTCTGCGCTAGCTCGACGAACACCCGGTCGACGGCCATGCCCTGCTGGTCGAGCGCCTGCGAGAGCTGCGGCCAGGACGCTTGCACTAGCTCGCGCGTGGCGGGATTGTCCACGGCGATGTGGACGTTGACGCCGGCGTGAGTCAGTCCGATGCGCAGCGCCACGCCGCCCAGCCCCTCTGGCTGGAGCACGAGCCGCACCGCCTGGCCGGGCCGCTCGCCCGCCAGGTGAAGCCCATGCGCGAGCTGGTCCACGAGGGGCCGCGCGTGCTCAGCCGCGCGCTCCACGCCCTGTGCCGCGCCGGCGGCCGCGGGAGCGTGCACGCCGCTCACGGCGCCCGGGCTCGCGAGCGACGGTTCAGCGTTCGCCTCGCCCGCGCCGTCCGTGTCAGGCCGCGCATCGGAAGGTCCGCGGCCCAGATCCTCAACTCGCGCCGGCGCGCCTGCGATCGGGCGGGCCGCACCCGCGGCCGCTTGCCCCTGGCGGGAGGCCGTCTCGCCACCGGTCTGCCCGCCGTGCGCGTCAGCGCCAAGCTGACCATCGTGGGCCGCCTGCGACCCAGGCCGCGCCGCCTGCCCGGCGGGGGTCAGCGCGGGCGGGCGACTGGCAAGCGTGCCGTCCTCGCCCGCCGCCGGGATTGCCGCATCGCCGGCCTCGCCGTTCGCCTGAGCCTCGCTCATCACCCCGGCGGCCGGGGGGGCTACCGGGGATAGCGGACCGCCCGGCAGGCTCGTCGCCGCGCTGGCCGGCGCGGCCGCCGCGTCCAGTGAGGGTACTGCATCCCCCGTGGCCGCTAGCACGGGAGCCGTCGGCAGCGGCGCAGTCGCCCCGGCAGCCCCTCCCGCCTGCGCGGCAGGCGAGGCGACGGCCGCAGTCCCAGCTTCCACAAACGCCAGGCTCCCCACGGGTAGCCGGATACCGTTCGGGTCGGGCGCGCCGCTCAAGGCGCGCTCGCCGGGCAGCGGTTGGCTCGACGCTACCGGGGTCGCCATCGTGGCCGCTGCCGTGTCGCGCGGCGCCTGAGGCGCTTGCGGCCGAGCGTTCGGCTCGCCGCCGGCGAGTTCTGGTCGCTGGCTGGCTACCCCCCGCGGGGCCCGCTGGCCGGATGGGACCGGGGACTGTGGCCGCTCGCCCGGGGCGGACGCCGCCACCGCCCGCTCGGGCATACCCGCCACAAGCGAGCCCGGCTTCGGCGCCTCGCCAGTCGGGATCGCCACGCCACCGGACGCCGGGTTGCTAGCCCCATCCGCGGCGAGCCCGGGCGAGGTGTTCCCGCCGGCTGGCGCAACCGCGGCAACCTCGCCGACAGGCGCCGCGCTCGCGGCTCCGGGCCCGGCGCTCGGGCCGCCGACATCAGACGACGGCGGCGAGAGCAGCAACGCCAGAAGCGCGAGGGTGGCGCCGTCCGCGGGGACCTCCGGCCGCGTGGGCGACGGCGCATCGTCGTCGGCCTCGCCCGGGCGCGCCTTGTCGACCGGGGCGCTGCCTTGCAGGGCCGCGAGCAGCGTGGCGCGGAAGGCGCCCGCGTCGCCTGCGCCCTCCGCGTGGGCGTCGGCCGCCCCGTCCGTAGGCGCGGCGGCCGGTGTCCCGCTCAGGCCAAATAGCGCTTGCACGGCCATCTAGCGCGCTCCCGTTCCCGCGACTGCCGCGTTGTGCGGTGCGTTCATGATGCGGATCCCCCTCTTACTCCAGGCTGCCAGGAACTCGTCCCGCGACATGGACGTCAGGTGGTAGCCAGAGCTATCGACCACCGATACGCCACGCTGGTCGGCGCCAGTCACGACCAGCCAGTGCCCCTCGGGGAAGCGGCCGTTGGTCACGTCCACCAGCACGGGCTGGCCCGCGGCCGTCGCCTGTTGCAGCGCGTCATAGCTCGTCACGTTGTCCTGGGCCTGCAGGCCGAAACGCGCCGCGGCGGCCACGAGCGCCGGCCGCGAGACCAGCCCGCGCTCGACCGTGATCCCGCCGGCCATCGCCTTCAGCACGTCCGCGATCGAGGCTGCCACGCCGCGGCTCCGCAGCACCGCGGTGAGCGCCGTCGCCGAGCACGTGGAGCCGCCCCACAGCCGCGCCTGCGCCGCGCTCTCGTACTCGCGCGCGTCGGTCTGGTCGATGGCCGGGATGCGGCCCGCCGGGGCGGCGACGCGCGGGACAGCCGACCCGGCACGGCCCGCATTCCCCGCGCTGAGCAGCCGCACGCTGCCCGCGCCCGCCACACTGGCGCGGGCCGGGCCGGTCGCCCGGCGGGCAGCGGCGGTCTGCAGCGCCTGGCTGAAGGCGCCGGCCCTGGCCTGACCCGGCGGCAGCATGCCGCGCGACAGGCCCGCCATGGCTGCCCCGGCGCCCAGCGTCCCCCAGGCGCCGCCCGGCGCCGTGGTCGTCCCGAACGCGCCGCCGAGCGCCGCCGCCTCGTCGCCGAGCGCGCTCCAGACCGCGGCTAGCCGCGACGGAGCGGCGCCGCCTGCTGGTACCGTCTGGTCGTCGGCCGGGCTGCCGATGCGGCTGATCGCGCTCACTTAGCGGCGTCCCTCATTGATGACCGTCCGCAGGATGCCGAAGCGCGCGCTGGTCAGGCTCGCCAGCGCGTTGTACGTGATGTTCGTGTCGGCCAGCTCCAGCATCTGCCGATCCACGTCCACGTTGTTGCCGTCCTCGCGGCGCGTGCTCAGGTCCAGCGCGATCGTCGGCTCCAGGCGCGTCGCGTCGGGCGGCGCCCAGCGGCCGTCGCCGCGGTAGCTGAGCAAGCGCGCCGACACGTCGTCGCCCGACGCGCGCCGCAGCGCCGTCTCGAACTCGACGTGCGAGGCCTTGAAGCCGGGGGTGTCCACGTTCGCCACGTTGTCGGCGATGACCCGCTGCCGCGTCGCCAGGCCCGACATCGCGGCCTGGATCAGCCGGTCGCTGCTCGAAATGTCCACGGTCCGCACTCCTTAAAAACCGGGCCGAACGGCCGATTATTCGATTGGGGCCATTCCGGCCTGTCCCTGGCGGTAACGCTCGACGGCGGCCAGCACCTTCGGCACGTAGCGCTGCGTCTCGGCGTAAGGGGGCACGCCGCCATACTGGTCCACGGCGCCAGGCCCCGCGTTGTAGGCGGCGAGCGCCAGCCGCGCGTCGCCCTTGTAGCGGTCCAGCAACTGCCGCAGCAGCTTCGCGCCGCCCATCACGTTCTGCGCCGGATCGAGCGCGTCGGCCACGCCGAGGCCGCGCGCCGTGCTCGGCATGAGCTGCATCAGCCCTTGCGCGCCGGCCGGCGAGACGGCCTTGGCGTTGAAGCCCGACTCAGCCTCGATCACCCCGGCGATGAGCGCCGGATCGACCCCGTGGCGCCGCGCCGCCTCCGCGATCAGGCTGCCGTACTCGCCCGGGGCGGCCACGGCCGGCGGCTGTCCCGCCCGGGCGAAGCTCGGCGCGGTCCGCTGCGCGCTCGCCAGCGCCGCGGCGAAGCTGGTGTCGCCCGACAGCGCTTGCAGGCGGAGCAGCGCGGCCATTGAGCGGGCCGTCGTGCCCCGCGCGGGCGTGCCGCGCTGCCAGACCTCTACGCCCGGGCGGCCGTTCGGCCCGCCGAAGCTCGGCGCGTCGCTCGGCGGCAGGGTCATGACGCCAGCCCGGTGCGGCGGAACTGCAGCATGGCGATCTCCGCTGCCTCGACGCGCTCGTGCCGCCGCTCGGCCTCGGCCACGGCCGCCTCGTGGCGCTCGCGCAGCTTCTCCATCGCCTTCACGTCCTGCGTCGCGGCGATGACGCGCTCGCGCTGGCGGTCCACCTCGGCCGTGAGCTGATGCACCACCCGCGCCTGCTCGGCGATGCGCTCGCGCAGCACGTCCAGGTGCTCCACCACCTGCACCACGTCGGCCAACGCCAGCGCGGCGTCCTTCGGGGTGGCAAGCTGCGTCAGCGCGGCCTGCTCGGCCAGGCGTAGCCCTTCCAGGCAGCCCTCCTCCTCCTGGAGGCGCAGTTGCAGCGCCGACAGCTCCAGGCGAAGCCGGTCGGCGAGCTTGGTGCGGAAGTCCAGGATGCTCTGCAACCGAAACTCAGTCGCCATCGTTCCCCTCCGGGAAGAGCGCCTGAAGCGCCAGCAGCGTGTCCTCGAACATGCTCGGCTCGCTCGCGTCCTGGCGCAAGAACGCCAGGATGCTCGGCATGAGCGCGATCGCCTCGTCGAGCGCCGGGTTCGTGCCGGCGGCGTAGGCGCCGATGCTGATGAGGTCTTCCGAATTGCGATAGGTGGCCAGGGCGTCGCGCAGCCGGCTCGCCGCGCGGCGGTGGGCGGGCGTTGCCAGCGCCGACATGCAGCGGCTCACGCTGCCCAGCACGTCGATGGCCGGATAGTGGTTCTCGTGCGCCAGCTTGCGGCTGAGCCACACGTGGCCGTCGAGGATGCTGCGCGCCGCGTCCGCGATCGGCTCGGTCACGTCGTCGCCGTCCACGAGCACGGTGTACAGGCCCGTGATCGTCCCCTGGTCGCCCGTGCCCGCGCGCTCCAGCAGCTTCGGCAGGAGCGCGAACACCGATGGCGGATAGCCCTTCACGACCGGCGGCTCGCCCACGGTCAGTCCGATCTCGCGCTGCGCCATCGCCCAGCGCGTCACCGAGTCCATCATCAGTGTGACGTGCAGGCCCTGGTCGCGAAAGTACTCGGCTACCGCGGTGGCTATCCAAGCGGCCTTGATTCGCTGCAACGCCGGTTGGTCGCTGGTGGAGACCACGACGACTGAGCGCGCCAGGCCCTCGGGGCCAAGGTCACGATCGATGAACTCCTGCACCTCGCGGCCGCGCTCGCCGATGAGGGCCACCACGTTCACATCGGCCTGGGTGTTGCGCGCGATCATGCCGAGCGTGGTGCTCTTGCCGACGCCGCTGCCGGCGAAGATGCCGAGCCGCTGGCCCTTGCCGCAGGTCAGCAGCCCGTCGAGCGCGCGGATGCCGAGGCTCAACGGCTCGCGGATCGGCTGGCGGGTGAGCGGGTCGGGCGGGCGGTTGACGAGCGGGTAGACATCCGTCGTGCCGAGTGGCCCGCGGCCGTCGATCGGCTGGGCCAGCCCATTTAGCACACGGCCGAGCAGCGTCGGCCCGACCGGCACGTTGAAGCCGCGCCCGCGCGGGAACACGGCGCTGCCCGGCCGGATGCCGTGCGTCTCCGAGAACGGCATCACGATCAGGCGGTCGTCGCGGAAGCCGACCACCTCGGCGCTGAAGTACGGCCCCTCCGCTTCGGGGTGGATCGTGCAGATGTCGCCGACGGCCAGGCGCAGGCCCTCGACCTCGATCGACAGGCCAATGACCTGGGCTACGCGGCCCTGGAAGCGCAGCGGCGAGTGCTGGCGCAGGGCGGTCTGGTAGCGCCCGAGGTCGCAGAGCAGGGCGCTCACAGCGTGCCCTCGCGCACCGCAGCGAAGGTCTCGGCCACCTGGGCGAGCCGCGTATCGAGCTGCGCGTCCACGCGCCCGACCGCCGTCTCCACGATGCAGCCGCCGCGCTGCACGCGCTCGTCGGCCACGAGCAGGCCCTGCTCGGCGCCGCGCTGCTGGCGCAGGCGCTCCCAGTGCGGCGCCACGAGCGCGTGGTCGTCGGGATGAACGCGCAGGCGCACGATCGTCGCATCCTGCAACTCGGCCAGGGTGTCGCGCACGACGCCGACGACCAGCGCCGGATCGCGCTCGACCTCGCGGGCGACCACCTTCGCGGCCACCGCGAGCGCCAGCTCCACGAGCTGCTCCTCCAGCGCTCGCGCGAACTGGTGCGCGTCCGTCAGGGCATTGCCGGCCAACGCGGCCAGCCGCTCAGTGACCGCCGCTTGCTCGGCAGCCGCGCGACGCAGGCCCTCCTCGTAGCCCTCCTGGTGGCCGGCCTCCCAGGCCGCGGCGCTAATCGCCTCCACGTCCACTGGCTCCGGCTCCGGCACGGGCGCCGGCTCGGCCGGCCGCGCCGCCGCTTCGGCCGGGACCACGGCGCCCGGCGCCGCCCCGACGCCGCCGCCCAGCTCCTCAAGCAGGAGCGGGCCGAAGACGTACGGCCGCACGTCGCTACACAAGGACATCGTCGCCTCCGCGCTGGATCACGATCTCGCCAGCCTCCTCCAGACGGCGGGCGATGGTGACGATGCGCTGCTGCGCCTCCTCGACCAGCCGGCGGCGCACCTGCCCCGCCACGGCCATGTCCTCCCGCAGCATGTCGGCGGCGCGGGCCGACACGTTCTTGAAGATGCGGTCGCGCAGCTCGTCGGTCGCCCCGCGCAGCGCGAGCGGCAGGTCGCGCGCGTCCACGTCGCGCAGGATGCGCTGCAGCGCCTGGTCGTCGAGCTGGACGAGGTTCTCGAAGGCGAACATCAGCTTGCGGACCTCGCCGGCCAGGTCGGGGTTGTGCTGGTCCAGGTGCTCTAGCACGCTCCGCTCGGTCGAGCGGTCCACATTGCCCAGGATCTTGACGAGAGTGTCCACGCCGCCCGCCTGCGAGGTCTCGCTGAACACGACGCGGGCGAGCCGCTGGCGCAGCACCTGCTCGACGCCTTCGATCACCTCGGGGAGCGTGCGCTCCATTGTGGCAATGCGCATGGCGACGTCGGCCTGCAGCTCGGCGGGCAGGTGCGCCAGCACCCGCGACGCGGTCGCCGACGGCAGGTGCGCCAGGATCAGCGCGATCGCCTGCGGGTGCTCTTCCTGGATGAACGTGGCGAGCTGCGACGGATCGGTGTCCTTCAGGAAGTCGAAGTGGTGGGGCTGGAGGTTCGCCGCCAGGCGGCCGATGATCTCGGCCGCCTTCTCGGCGCCCAGCGCCCGGCCCAGCATCTCCTGCGCGTAGCCGAAGCCGCCCGAGCTGAGGAAGCGGCTCGCCAGCGCCATCTGGTGGCCCTCGACGAGCACCTCGCGGTTCAGCTCGTCGGAGACCTGGTCCATGGACAGGATCTCGAGCGTAAGCTGCTCGATCTCCGGCTCGCGGAGCTGCTTGAGCACCGCCGACGAGGCCTCCGGCCCCATGGCAATCAGCAGCACCGCCGCCTTCTGCTTGCCCTTCAGCTTCGTGGCCATCGCTACTTCCGGTCCTCCTGAAGCCACGTGCGGACGAGTTGGGCCACCGCCACGGGCTCAGACTTGGCCATCTGGGTCAGCTCTTCCTGCATGCGTATCTGCTCGCGCTCTTCCTCGCTGATCTGCGGCACGGCGGCCGGCCCGCCCTGCAGGCGCCGGCGCTGCTCGCCGAGCGGCAGCTCCGCAGTGTGCCCCGCCTCCAGCGCGTGCGCTTCGTCCCGCGAGAGCGGCGCCACGCTAATCACCGGCCCGGCCGCGGTGCGCTTGTCGCGCTTCAGGACGCGCCAGAGAAGCAGGCTCACCAGCAGCGGGCCGAGCGCCATCGCCAGCAGCCGTGCCACCGTCACCACGAACTCCCGCATGCGCGCGTCGTCGGGGCTCTCGCCCACGCGCCGGTCGTTCGCCGAGCTGAACGGCAGGCTGGTCAGCGTCACCACGTCGCCGCGCTGGGTGTCCAGCCCGGCCGCCGTGGCGACCAGCTTGCTAATGGCATCGGCCTGGTCCACGTCGTTCACCACGTCGCTGTCCAGCGCCACGGCCACCGACAGCCGCCGGATGCCGCCCGGCGCGCGCACCAGCTTCTCGACGGTCTTCGACAGCTCGTAGGTGGTCGTCGTGTCCTGGCGCTGGCTCTGGGCGTTGCCGTTGGCCCCCGCGGTCGTGCCGGCGTACGTCGGGATGTTGCTGTCGGCGCCGGGCACGCCGCCCGCCTGGCCGTTGCTCGACGACTGCGTCTCGGTGATCTTGCGCTCGGTCCGCACCTGGGGCGCCTTCGCCTCGGGCGAGTAGGTCTCCGTGTTCGCCTCGTACTGGTCCCAGTTCAGGTCCGCGCTCACCCGCACGATGGCGCGGTCGGGGCCGGCCACCCGCACCAGCATGGCGCGGATGTCGTTCTCCAGGCGCTGCTCCAGGCTGCGCTGCACGTCGGCGCGGCTGCCCATCTGCCGCGAGCCATCGGCGCCGCCGCGCCCGTCCGACAGCGTCACGCCCGCGGCGTCCATGACGGTGACGTTCTCGGGCTTCAGCCCCTCCACGCTGCTCGCGACGAGCGCCGTGATGCCCTGGACCTGGTCTGGGGCGAGGCGGCGGCCCGGCTTGAGCTGGAGCACGACCGAGGCGGTCGCGTCTTTCTGCTGGCTGGCGAACAGCGCCGGCTGCGGCACGACCAAGTGCACGCGCGCACTGTCCACGGCGTCGAGCCGGCCAATGGTCCGGCTCAGCTCGCCCTCCAGCGCCCGCTGGTAATTCACCTTCTCGGCGAACTCGGTGACGCCCAGGTGCGGCTGGTTGAACAGCTCCATGCCGACGTTGCTGCCCTTCTGGGGCAGCCCCTGCGCGGCCATCTGAAGCCGCACTTCCTGCACCTGCGCGGGCGGCACCTTGATCGTGCCGCGGTCCTCGAGCTGGTAGGGCGTCTTGCTCTCCTTCAACTTCGCGACGATGGCCGCCGCGTCGTCGTCCCGCAGCCCCGAGAAGGCGACCGCGTACTCCGGCGTGCGCGCCATGTTCGCGAACACGCCGAGCACCAGGACCACCACGGCGGCCACGCCGGCGAGGGTGAGCTTCTGGGCGCTGCTCAGCCGCCCCCAGACGCCTTGCGCGTCGCGGAGCAGCGGGGACACGGGTGCAGGCAGCAGATTCGACATCCTTATTCCTCAGGGCGCGGCAAGCAGCGCCCCTCAGGGCGCGGCAAGCAGCGCCCCTCAGGGCGCGGCAAGCAGCGCCCCTACAATTGCATCCGCATGACGTCCTGGTAGGCCTCGACCAGCTTGTTGCGCACCTGGACGGCGAGCTGGAAGCCGAGCGCCGCCTGGTCCTGCGCGATCATCACGTCGTGCAGCTCGATGGGCTCGCCGGCGGCCAGCTTGACGGTCGCCACGTCGGCGTCCTGCTGGAGCCGGTTGAGCGAGTCCAGGGCGCGCGTCAGCGATTGGCCGAAGCCGTCGAACGCCTTGCCAGCGCTCGGGGCGTCGGCGCTCGGCGCGCCAACGGTCGCGCTCGGGAAGGGGGTCAGGACGGGATTGATCGCCATTGCTCCTCCAGCGCGCGACGCCTACAGCCGCCCGATATCCAGGGCGCGCTGGGCCATGTTCTTAGCCACGTTGATCATCGTGACGTTCGCCTCGTACGCCCGGCTGGCGGAGAGCATGTCCGTCATCTCGGTCACGAGGTCCACGTTCGGGTAGGCTACGTAGCCCTCGGCATCGGCGTCGGGATGCAAGGGGTCGAGCACCTCGCGGGGCGGCGTGGGGTCCTGCACGATCGCCGCCACCTGCACGCCCTGGGTGGTCGCCGCGCGGCCGAAGGCGTTGGTGGACAGCAGGCGGAAGCCGCCGGTCGCCTGGCGCGGCGTGAACACAACCGACTCGCGCCGGTACGGCCCGCCGTCGGCCGTGCGCGTGGCCTCGGCGTTGGCGATGTTGCTGGCGGTCACGTCCATGCGCAGGCGCTGGGCGGTGAGCCCGGAGCCGGCGATCCGCAGAACGCTCAGTGCGGTCATGGGGATACCTCCGCGTCGCTGCTGTCACTGAGCAGTATGCGAAAGCCACGAAAAACGCAGTAGAGCGGCGCTTCCCGCCCGGCGTACCCGTTAGTACGCGGCCCGGCTAGACGGAAGTACTCACGGTCGCGTCACAGGGGAGCGCAGGGGCGGGCAGACTGCCCGACGATGAAACGGCTGCCGGCGACGCCGATAGGGGGCGACCTCGCGCCCGCCGCCGTGGCGACCGGCCGGGCATCCGTTGACCTTCCGACGACGCGGTAGTACACTCCGCGCATCCGAGCGCCCGCACCGGCGCGCGCTCGCGCTGACCACCGCGCCCACGGCGGCTCGTGGCTCATCTCCGGCACGCTGCCGCTTGCGCGGAGCAAAAGGAGGATGCCATGCTCGCGCGGTTCGGTCTCCTTGGCTCGCTGGTCGCGCCCGCTCTAGCGTTGGCGGCCTGCGCGGGCGGCGCTCCCGCCGCGGCCCGTCCGAGCGACGCGCCCGCGGCTCCCCGCAGCGCCACCGCCCCGGCCGTGCCCGCGCCCGCGCAGGCGCCGGCCCCCGCGGCGCCGCCGGCCGAGCCGCCGCCGGCCGTCACGCTGAAGATCGCCGCCCAGCCCAGCATTTCCAGCGCCGCCCGCTACATCGCCATGGACCGCGGCTACCTGCGCGAGCAGGGCATCGAGCTGGAAGAGGTGCCGTCCACCACCTCCGCGCAGATGCTCCCCTCCCTGGCGGCCGGCCAGATCGACATGGGCCTGGGCGGCGCGGCGGCAGGGATCTTCAACGCCATCGCCCAGGGCATCCCCGTGCGCATGACGCTCGACATGTGGACCGCCTATCCGGGCAATCAGTCGGGCGGGCTCATCGTGCGCCAGGACCTGATAGACAGCGGACAGGTACGCGACGTCCGCGACCTGAAGGGCCTGCGCGTGGGCATTACGTCCAAGGGCCAGGCCACGGAGTATGGCCTGCACGCCGCGCTGGCACAGGGCGGCCTGTCTCTGGCGGACGTCGAGACCACCGAGATGTCGTATCCGGACATGACGGTGGCGCTCGGCAATCGCAACATCGACGCGGCCGTAACCATCGAGCCGTATGGCACGCAAGCCGTGGTGCAGGGGTTCGCGGCCCGCTTCAAGCCCTGGCCCGACCTCATCCCCTACGACGCCCCGGCGTCGATCATGTTCTCCGAGGACCTCGTCGAGGCGCGGGCTGACCTCGCTCGCCGCTTCGCCGTGGCGTACGTGCGCGGGCTGCGTGACTACGACCAGGCCCGCACGAAGGGCAAGGACCGTGAGGCGGTCATCGCCATTATGCAGCAGCACGTCCCATTCCTGGAACGGGCGATGTACGATCAGATCCCGTGGCCGTCGAACAATCCGGACGGCCGCGTGAACGCCGAGGCGATCGCGGCCGCGCAGGACTGGTTCGCCGAGCGCGGCTACGTGCAGACCAAGGTGGACATCAGCAAGGTGGTAGACAACCAGTTCGCCGACTACGCCGTGGCCCAGCTCGGTCCGTACCAGCCGTAGCCGCGCGGCGCGGACGGTTCGCGGCGCAGTGGCGGTCCCAGGACCGGCGGGGGCATGTGGCCAGCGGGGGAGGCGGGCGCCGCGAGCCGGGCTCGCGGCGCCCGCGCGCTACCAGTCGCGTTCGACCACGTCGAGCTGCATGCGGCCGATGCCGGGCGCCTCCACCACGATCTTGTCGCCGGGGGCGATGCGGCCCACGCCGGGCGGGCTGCCAGTCGTGTACACGTCGCCGGGCTGGAGCGGCAGGACGTGCGACGCCCGCGAGAGCAGGTTCGGGATGTCCACGATCATATCGGTGGCGCGGGCGTCCTGCTTCTGCTCGCCGTTGTGCCAGAGCTTCACCTGAAGCTGCCGCCAGTCGGGCAGCTCGTCGGCGGTGGTGATGCACGGTCCCATCGGGCTGAACGAGGCGTAGGACTTGCGCTGCACCCGCTCTTCGTGGCGGCCGTCGCCGGCGCGCAGTGTCGCGTCAATCACGATGGTGTAGCCGAAGATGTAGCTCAGCGCGTCCTCGGGCGACACGCCCTGCGCCCGCCGGCCGATGACGAAGGCGATCTCGCCCTCGTGGTCGAAGCGGCGGGTGGGAAAGTCGCGGGCCGGGAGCGCGAGCGGGTCCTGCGGCCCGGAGATCGAGCCGGTGGCCTTCAGGAAGAAGCCGAGCGTGTCGGCCGAGTCGCCGCTGGCCCCGGCCCCGCCGCCGAACTGCTGCACCATCTCGTTGACGTGCGCGCGGTAGTTGGCCGGCGCGGCGAACAGGTGCATCGGCGCCGGGTTGGGCGCGCGCAGCCGGACCGAGTCCAGGGGCTTCGGCGCCGCGGCGGCGGCCGCCGCCTCGACTCGCGGCCGCAGCGTGTCCCAGCGCGCGATCAGCCGGTTCATGGCCCAGATATCGCCCGGCTCCCAGCCGGGCACCACGTCGCTCACCTCGTGGACCCCGTCGTCGCGGAGCACGCCGATGCGGTAGTCGTCGAACGTTACGAGTCGCATCTTTCCTCCCGTCTAGCGCGCTGGCTCGGCCCGCCCGCCGGCGCGCGCCGTGGCAATCTTCGCGGGCTGCGGGGGCCGCGCGCAACCTGCGCCGACTGCCCGACCGTCGCCCCTCGGTCAGCGCGTGCGGCTCGGCCACGGCGCGGGTCCTGGGGGGCGCGACTGGCCGCCCACCGGACGGGCTGAGCGGCCGCCAGCCCGTCTCGCCCCCGGTGCTCGCCTGGCTCGGTGACGCGCCGGGCGCGATCGTAACAAACGCGACACAACCGGCGGTCCTCCGCGGCCCCCGACGGCCCCCATTCGTGCCCGAATCACCGTGGCCTCGCGTCGCTTTCGAGTCGAGATCCCAGGGCCGCCCGTTGGTACGCCGCTTGCGGGCGGGCCGATAATGCTGCCGAGCAGCTTACGCCAGGGAGGATCGATTCATGCAGCGCGCGGTGCTCTTGCCAGTCCTTCTCTCGTCGCTCATCTCGGCGACGGTCGCTTTCGCCGTGGGCGTGCTCCTCTACCCGCCGTACAGCCACGCGGCGCAGGGCACGGAGCAGTCCGCGCCGACCGCCCAGGCCACGCCCCCGGCCGCGCCCGGCGCGGAGCCGGCGGCGCCCAGCGCCCAGCCCGCGCCACCCGCGCAGGCGCCCGCGGCCCCGGGAGCTGGCGCGACGACGCAGGCCCCCGCGGTGCAGCCGGTGCTGTCGGTGGTGCGTGCCGAGCGCCTCGAGATCGTGGACGGACAGGGCACCCTGCGCATGCGCCTTGGCGTCGAGGACAGCGGCGCGGCGAACGTCGTCGTCTACGACGCCTCGGGGCGGATGCGCGTCGCGCTCGGCCTGGCCGACGACGGCCAGCCGATCATGGGCTTCTGGGACCCGAACAACCGGCCGCGCGTGGGCGTGGGCTTCAATCCCGCGGGCGATCCCAACCTGGTGATCCGCAACCCGGACGGCAACGTCACCTGGCAGGCGCCGCCCCCGCCCTCGGGGCGCTAGCCAGCGCCGCCCCCGGCTTGGATAGTCATAGTAGAGTCTCGCGGCCAGGGGGAGACATGCAGACGCACATCCGGAAATGGGGTAACAGCCTGGCGCTGCGTATCCCGCACGCATTCGCACAGGAAGCGCAGTTGGAGGAGGGGACACCAGTCGAGCTGGTGCTCTCTGATGGGCAGTTAGTCGTCAGGCCGCTGCGACGGCCGTACCGTCTGGCAGACTTGGTGGCAGGAATCACGCCTGAGAACCGGCACGAGGAAACCAAAGCCGGAAGAAGGGGTACCCGTTCGAGGTTCCCTTGCCGCCTGGCCTGCCTATCGCGGGGGTAGTGCTGGCCGATCACGTTAAGAGCCTGGATTGGCGCGTCAGACGACGCGAGTTCGCCGGCGTGGCCGCTCCAGAACTGCTGATCGAGGTTGTGGCACGCCTACTCCCGCTCATCGAAGGCGCCTAGCGCCCGACGGTCGGCTTGCGGGGCGGCGCGGGGCGCGCTATGCTAGGCGGCGGGTAAGGACGCCGCCGCATGGCCGCGGGCGGCGCCTGGAGGTACGACGATGCCGTCGCTCCAGATCGAGATCCTGACCTACGCCCCGACCGAGTTCTTCCATTGCCTCCACTGCGAGGTCGTCTTCCAGAGCGTCGGCCTCGGCCAGCCGGTCCGCCGCGAGCAGCGCGCCGCGGCCTTCCCGCCCGACCTTCAGGCTGAATACGCGGCCCTGGCTGACTGGGTCGGCGGCGTGGTCGCGCGCCACGGCGACCGGGTACGGGTGCGCGTGGTCGACGCGGCGTCGCTCGAAGGCGTGTACAAGAGCCTGCGCTACCGCAGCCGCCGCTTCCCGGTCTTCGTGATCGACGGCCTGGTGTGGCGGCAGGGCGCGAACTACGCCGCGCTCGACCAGGAGATCGACGCCCGTCTGCGCCGTGCCGGCCAGGAGCGCGATGCGCAGCACGCGGCACTCGACACTCAGCAGTTGGGGAGGGGGTGACGGCGGAGAGCGCAGCGCTGGCGTGTTCCGGGGTCCCATTTCGGGCGCCCGCCGCGCGGGGCGCCCGGCGCGGAGGTGAGGTGCCATGACTCTGCTCGCCATAATCCTCGGGGGCCTGGTTATCTATCTCGGTTACAACTTCTACGCCCGCCGCGTCGACCGCAACGTGGTGCAGGCGGACGCCCGCAAGGCCACACCCGCCACGCTGTACATGGACGGCGTGGACTTCGTGCCCGCTAGTCGCAACGTGCTCTACGGCTACCACTTCAAGTCGATTGCCGCCGCCGGCCCCATCGTCGGCGCCATTACGGCCGCCAACATCTGGGGCTGGCTCCCTTCGATCCTCTGGCTGTTCCTGGGCGTCATGTTCATCGGCTGGGCGAGCGACTACAGCGCGATCGTCGTGTCCGTCCGCAACGACGGCAACAGCATCAGCGCTATCGCCCACCGCCTGATTGCGCCCCGCACACGCACGATCTTGCTCACCTTCATCTTCTTCTACCTGCTGCTCGTGGCCGGCGCCTTCGGCTACATCGTGGCGGGCATCCTCGAGGGCCAGCCGCAAGTGCCCCTCGCCATCGTCGCCTTGATGGTGATGGGCCTGCTGGGCGGCCAGATGCTCTACCGTTGGCGCATGGACCTCATCGCCGTGACGGCGATCACCGTCGGCGTGACGCTGCTCGTCATCCTGCTCGGCCCCGTGGGCGCGACGTCGCAGACGGTGACAGGCCCCAACGGCCAGCCCCAGACGCAGGCGACGCAGGGGCCGGTCGGCGCCCTAGTGAACGCTATCAACGGCGGCATCAACACCATCACCGGCAACCAGCCGGTCATCTCCTACTACGACCCGACGCTGGCTACGCCGACGCCCGGCCAGCAGGCGAGCGCCGCCGTGCCCAACGTGAACTTCAAGCCCAGCTTCATCTTCTGGCTGATCTTCCTGTGCGTGTTTAGCTACCTCGGCGCCGTCCTGCCCATCTGGCGCTACGCGCAGCCGGTGAACTACATCGGCTTCTGGATCTCGTTCATCACCATTGTGCTCGCCTTCCTAGGGGCGGCCTTCGCGGTGGTGCTCAGCCCCGAGGTGGCGAGCTTCAAGCTGCCGGCGATCAAGAGCGCCGATCTGGGCTTCACCGCCGTCGCCGGCCAGGCCTGGCAGCCGCTGTGGCCGATGATGTTCGTCACCATCGCCTGCGGCGCGATCTCCGGCTGGCACGCGCTCATCGGCTCGGTGGGCACCGCCCGCCAGATCGAGAACGAGACCGACATGCTGCCCGTGGGCGGCGGCGCGATGTTCACCGAGATGGCGCTTGGCCTGCTGTCGCTGCTCGCCGTGACGGTGGCGGGCACGGGCGCGGGCGCGCCGGCGTTCGCGGCGGGCATCGGCCGCTTCCTCAGCGTGTTTGGCTTGCCGCTGCCCTACGGCACGGCGCTCGGCTTCGCCGCCTTCGTCGTGATCGTCATCACGGTGGTGCAGCTCGTCATCCGCATCATGCGGGTGACGCTCACCGAGGCGCTCGCCGACCGCATGCCGATCTTCCGCAACCCCCACGTCGGCATCGTCATCTCGCTGGTGCTGATGTGCCTGCTGGTGCTGAGCGGCACGTGGGTGTACCTGTGGCAGCTCTTCGGGTCGTCCAACCAGCTCATGGCGTCGCTCTCGCTGCTCATCGTGACGGTGTGGCTGGCGTCGACCCGCCGCAACCCGGCCTACGCCGGCATCCCCTGCCTGTTCATGTACATCACGACCATGGCCGCGACGCTCGTCATCGCGCGCAACCTGTGGGAGACGGTCGTCGTGCCCAACATGGGCCGCGCGGGTGCGGGTGTAGCGGTCGGGGGCGCCGTGGCGATGGTGCTCGTCTCGATCCTGCTGTTCATCGCCGCGGCGTTCATCGGCTGGGACGGCTGGCAGGCCTACCAGCGCTACCGCGGCCACCCCGCGGGCGAGCAGCCCCAGCCCGCCCCGGCGCGCCCTTAAGGGTCGTGAGCGACGAGTGATGAGTGATGAGTAGGGTGCGGTCACTCATCACTCATTACTCGTCGCTCATCACTGGGCTGCGCGAGCTGCTCTACGGCATGACGGGCTACGAGTTCGCCCAGCATGCCCGCCACCTGCGCGCCGAGCGCGAGACGCTGCTGCTCGCGCTCACCTTCGGCGACATGATCGGGCTGCCCGTCCTGCCGCCCTACTACTCGCTGCGCCTGCTCCCGTACGTCGTGCCCGAGCTCGAAGGCTGGAAGCGCCGCGTCCTCCGCGAGCGCCACTCGCTGGAGAACGAGGAGTTTGATCTGATCGAGATGTAAGGAAGGGACTGCTACACCGCCGCGGCAGCCCGGTAGGCGGCGCCGCGGAGGACGTGGCCGGGGAGGTCGCCGCTCAGGCGGCCGTCTTCCTGGACCACGCGCCCGTTCACGACCGTGTAGTGCATGCCCTCGGCGCGCTGGACGAGGCGGCGCGTGTCGGCCGGGTAGTCGGCCGCCCACTCAGGTTCACAGGCGTTCACCGTGGCCGGGTCGAAGATGGCCAGGTCGGCCGCGTAGCCGGGACGCAGCAGGCCCCGCCCTGTCAGCCCGTAGACCAACGCCTGCTGGAACGTCAGCTTGTGGACGGCCTGCTCCAGGCTCAGCACACCGCGCTCGCGCACCCATAGGCCGAGCAGCGTCGTGCCGTAGCCGAATGCAGCGTCGAACTGCACGTGCGCGCCCGCGTCCGACTGGCCGACCAGCACGTAGGGACTGTTCAGGATCCGGCCCACGGCTTCGGGATCGCCGCCGTTGTTCGCGTTCCAGAAGGTCGTCTCCAGGTCCTCTTCGAGCGACAGGTCGAGGAGCGCGTCGAGCGGGTCCTGGCCGCGCAGCGCCGCCACCTCGGCCACGCTCTTGCCCACGTAGCCCGCGTTCTCGGGCCGCGCCACCTTGATCACGCGCACGAGGTCCCAGCGGCGGTGAAACACCGTCTGCTGCGGAGCCGCCATGTCGGCGCGCAGGCGGGCGCGCGTCTCGGGCTCGGCGAACGCCTGCTTGCGGACCGGCTCGGGCAGAAACATGATCGTTTTCCACAGCGGGAACCCGTCGAACACCTGGGCGTTCTTCAGGTTGAAGCGATTAACGATCGGCACCGTGTTCGTGAGGCCGTAGGCGCGGTAGCCGTCGCGGAACGTGGGCGCGATGGCGTCGAGCTGCTCGCGCCAGAAGGTCGGCGCGTTCCAGCGGTGGAGGATGCTCTGCCAGACGATCGGCCGCCCCGTGCGGCGGGCCAGGCGGTCGAGCCAGGGGATGTGCTCGATGCGCTGGCGGCCGAGGGTCACTTGCAGCACGCCCGCGTTCAGCTCAGCCGCCACGTCGCACAGCGCGAAGTACTCGTCCTCGCTGGCCATGCGGCTGGCGACGGGCTTGCCATCCTCGCGCATATGGCGCTCGTTGCGGTTCGTGGAGAAGCCGAGCGCGCCGGCCTGCAGCGCCTCGCGGACGAGCACCTGCATGCGCGCGACCTCGTCGGCGGTGGCGGCGCGCTCGACCGCCTCGGCGCCAAGCACGTAGTGGCGCACAGCGATGTGGCCGACCAGCCCGCCGACGTTGATGCCGATCTTGCCCTCCAGCGCGTCGAGGTACTCGCCATAGCTGTGCCAGCCCCACGGCACGCCCCGCTCCAGCGCCGGGCGCGGCATCGCCTCGACCCGCACGAAGCTGCCGACGATGGCGTCCTCGCCACCGGCTTGCACCGGCGCGAGCGTCAGGCCGCAGTTCCCCATGACGACAGAGGTGACGCCGTGCTGGGGCGACGACGTGCCATAGGGGTCCCAGAGCACCTGCGCATCGAGGTGGGTGTGCTGGTCCACGAAGCCGGGCGCGACGACGAGCCCGCATGCATCAATCGTGCGCGCCGCGGTGCCACGCAGCCGGCCGATTGCCACGATCTTGCCGCCGCGTACGCCGATGTCGCCCAGGTACGACGGCAGCCCCGACCCATCCACCACGCGCCCGCCCCGCACGAGCAGATCGTAGTCCATGCCCCAGCCCTCCTTGCACACCCCTGCATCCCACGTCCGACGCCTCGATCATAGGTAGCCCCGGCCTGCGCCGTCAATCGGCCGGACGCCCGGCGCGCCCCGGATTGGGCGGTAGTCAGGGGAGAGCGGCCAGAGATGATGGCTCGACAATGGATCGTCTACCAGACAGACAGGCGTGCCGTAGCACGATGAGGGTGCGCACCGTTATCGTGTACACTATCATCGTGCGGGACCTATACGAGGAGGCCGCGATGTTGAAGAACATCACGCTGAGCGCCGACGACAAGCTCATCGAGGCGGCCCGCGAGCGGGCCCGTGCCGAGCACACGACCCTGAACGAGCAGTTCCGCCGATGGCTGGCCGAGTACAGCCGACGCGGACAGCAGGCCGAGAGAGCCATGGCCGCCATCCGCGAACTGCAGGGCCACCTTCACACGGACGGACGCAGGTTCACGCGTGACGAGATGAATGAGCGCTGACTTTCTCGACTCCAACCTGTTCGTCTACCTGTTCGACAATACCGATGCCGTCAAGCGCCAGGTCGCGGAGGAGCTGGTCCGGGCGGGCATCGACAACGGGACTGCGATCATCAGCTTCCAGGTAGTACAAGAAGTCCTGAATGTCGTTACGCAGAAGCTTCCGACGCCAGCGACGCCGGAGCAGGCACGGCGTCTCTTGGACGAAGTCCTGGTACCCTTGTGGAGCGTCATGCCCAGCCAGGCGCTCTACGACCGCGCGCTCGACGTGCGCGCTCGTTACCAGTTCCACTTCTACGACGCGCTGATCGTCGCCGCTGCGCTCGCGGCGGGCTGCACGCGGCTGTACAGCGAGGACCTGCAGCACGGCCAGCGGATCGAGCGACTGACCATCCTGAACCCCTTCCGAGCCTGATACGCACCAGCCCGATGCGTCCCCAGAAGCGGACCGCGAGCCTGCGTCGTCGGGTCGCGCCTGAATCCCGGTTGTCGCCCGCTTCATCAGTGCCGGGGGGCCAGGCGTGCAGCGTGGTGGCCCGCGCGGTGCCCCGGGCTGCTGGCGGCGGGCGCGAGTTCGCGGTATGACTGTGCAGAAAATCGGAGCGCGCCGCGGGGGAGGCGGGCTGGAGTGGTGGATGAAGGCGATTGTCATGCGGGAGTTCGGCGGCCCCGAGGTCCTGCGCTATGAGGACGTGCCGACTCCCGCGCCCGGGGCGGGCGAGGTGCTGCTGCGCGTGCGCGCCGTGTCGGTGAACCGGACGCTCGACCTCATGGTACGCCAGGATGGCAACCGGCGCGGGGTCGAGCTGCCGCTGGTGCTGGGCGTGGACCCCACCGGCGAAGTCGTTGAGGTTGGGCCGCAGGTGGAGGGCGTGCGCGTGGGCGACCGGGTGGGCGCGCGCTCGTCGTCGCCGTGCGGGACGTGCCCGACGTGCCGCAGCGGCACCGGCCGCGGCTGTCCCACGCCGCGCATGCTCGGGGTGCACCGCTGGGGCGGCTACGCCGAGTATGTCGCCGTGCCAGCGCCGGGCCTGTACCACATCCCGGACGGGCTGCCGTTCCCGGAGGCGACGGTGATCGTGCGGCACTTCCCGGTGGCCTACGCGCAGATCCGGCGGGCCGAGCTAGCGCCGGGCGAGACCTGTCTGGTGATGGGCGCCGCCGGTGGGCTCGGGTCGGCGCTCGTGCAGGCAGCGAAGCACCTCGGGGCGACGGTGATCGCCGGTGCCGGCGCGGACGACCGGGTCGCGCTGGCGCGGTCCCTGGGCGCGGACCACGGCGTGAACTACCGCACGCAGGACCTGGCGGCGGAGTGCAGGCGGCTCACGGACGGGCGCGGCGTGGATGTCGTATTCGAGAACATTGGCGATCCGACGCTGTGGCCGGGGGCGTTCGAGAGCATCGCCTACCAGGGGCGGCTGATCACAATCGGCGCGCACGGCGGGGGTATCGTGCCGCTCGACGTGCGGCGGCTGTACTTCGAGCTCATCACGATAATCGGCGGCGCGCACGGCGAGCCGCAAGATGTCGAGCGGTCGCTGCGCGAGGCAGCGGCGGGCAACATCCGGCCGCTGATCGCGGCGGTGTTACCGCTAGAGCGCGCCCGCGAGGCGCACGAGCTGGTGGAGGCGGGCGAGACCACGGGCAAGATCGTGCTCGTGCCCTGAGAGCGAGGGCGGGGCAGGGCGAGGGCGGCCGCGGGGGCGTGCGGACGTTCCCCCGACAGGAGCCGACAAACGAGTGCAGCGGATTGACCCGACCAGCGGGGTCGTGCTACACTGGCGCCGGCCCCCCGCTTTCCGTTTCATCGCGCGCGGCGCTGCCGGAGCGAGGGGCGCCCCGGCGAGTTGCCCGTGTGGTGGGGATAGAATGCGGGTACTGGCCACGCGCCTCCTGTGGGGATTGCTTACCGCGCTGGTGCTGGCGCTTGGGGTGGCGAGCGGCGGAGCCCCGGCCGCGCCGCTCGACCAGTCCTGTGCACCGAGGCCGTCCGTCAGCGTGGCGGTCCAGGCTATTGCCATTGGCCAGCTCCAGGCGATGATCACGGCGCAAACGGGGCCGGGCGCGCCAGGCAACCGCCTGCACGCGTTGGACTTCCGGCCGACGAACGCGCTGCTCGACGTGCCGGGCCAGCCGGGCGGGCAGTCGGGCCACTTCGTCGTGTCGCTGCCGGCGGGGACCCAGCAGACGACGTTCGTGATCCGGCAGCAGTCGGCTGGCCAGGCCACGACGGTAATCCTGGCCGTCACTGACGACTGTGGGGTCTGGTCCACGTTCGTCGGCGGCGGCCCGGCCGCGTTCGCCGCCCCGTCCCCGCCGACCAGCACCGTCGTGCCGCCGAGCACACCTACACCGCCCGCGACGAACACCGCGACGGGGACGGTCACCACCGCGCCAATTCATACTCCCACCGCCACGGCGTCGCTGGCGCCTTCGGCCACCAGCACGCCCACGGCGGCGCCGTCCAGCACCTCGACCGCGACCAGCACGCTCACCGCGTCGCCGTCGCTCACGGCGACCCCAACAGCCACGAGCACCGAATCCCCCACGCCGTCCCCAACCAGCTCGCCTACGGCCAGCCCGACTCACACGCCTACGGCGACAGCCACGCCGACGCCGACCGATACGCCGACTGCAACGGCGACGACAACGCCGACCGCCACCCGCACCCCCAGCCCGACGCCGAGTCCCACGCCAACCGCCACGCCCATCAATCGCTTTACCGACACGAACAGCTTGAACCTAGCGCGGCAGTTGCACACCGCCACGCTGCTGCTGGATGACCGCGTCCTGGTCGTCGGCGGGAACACCGATAGCGGTGCCCCCCTCCAGAGCGCCGAGCTGTACGACCCGGCCACCGGCAGCTTCACGATTGCCGACGACCCGCGCGTCGCCCGCCAGGAACATACGGCGACGCGGCTGCAAGACGGCAAGGTGCTCATCACCGGGGGCTTTGCCAGCGGCTACCTGGCGAGCGCGGAGCTGTACGATCCCGTCACCCAGACGTTCATCCCGACGAATGGCAGCATGACTACGCCGCGCGCCGACCATACCGCGACCCTTCTGGACGACGGCCGCGTGCTCATCGCCGGCGGTGTCACCAGCGCGAACATGGTGTTGCAGAGCGCCGAGCTGTACGACCCGGTCACGCGCAGGTTCAGCGCCGCTGGCAACCTCATCGTGCCGCGTGAGCAGCACACCGCGACGCTGCTGCCCAACGGCAAAGTTCTGCTCACCGGCGGCTTCGGCAGCGGCTACCTGGCGAGCGCGGAGCTGTACGATCCCGTCACCCAGACGTTCACCGCCACCGGCAGCATGGCCACGCCGCGGCTGGAGCATACCGCGACGCTCCTCGACGACAGCCGCGTGCTCGTGGTGGGGGGTAGGAACAGCAGCGGTCCCACGGCGAGCGCCGAGGTCTATGATCCGGCCACGGGCCAATTCACCAGCACCGGCGGGCTGGCCACCGCGCGCTCCCAGCACACCGCGACCTCGCTGCTCAATGGCCGTGTGCTCGTCGCCGGCGGCGCCGGCAGCATCAACATCCTGGCGAGCGCCGAACTATACGACCCAATTGGCGGCGGCTTCGTGCCCGCGGGCGGTATGTCGGCCACCCGACAGGACCACAGCGCCACCCGACTCTCGAACGGCCGGGTGCTCGTCGCGGGGGGGTGGCCTGATGGCGGCACCAGCGCCCTGACAAGCGCCGAGCTGTATCTGCCCTAAGACCCCGGGCGGCGGCTTCGCTGAAGCCGGCCGGGGCGCGGCGCGGGCCGCGCGTGGCGATCAGGCGCGGAGGGCGCGCAGGTCCCGCGACGGTCCGATCGTCGACACGGCGAGCCGGCCGTGCTACGATGCCGCGGACAGAGTACGGCCTGGGAGGCGCACCGTGAACGAGGACGCCGCGCGCGAGCAGCTCGCGACCTGCACCCGCATCTTCGCCATGCACGGGCTGCTCGGCATGTTCGGCCACATCAGCGTGTTCTTGCCCGAGACGCGGCGGGTGGTGATCTGCCCCGGCTCGGGCGCCGAGAAGGCCGCCGTGCAGGCCGAGGACATGCTGGTCATTGACCTCGCCGGCAAGCTGCTGGATGGGCGCCACACGATTCCCCGCGAGTGGCCAATCCACACCGAGCTGCACCAGGCGCGGCCCGACGCGCTGGCCGTGGCGCACTGCCACGCCCACGAGTCCACGCTGTTCGCTATCGCCCAGCGCGAGCTGCGGCCCGTGACGATGAGTGGCGCGATTTTCGCCGACGGCGTGCCCGTCTATCCGCGCGTCGAGTTCATCGACACCGTGGCCGCCGGGCGGCGGGTGGTGGAGGCGATTGGCGACCGGCTGGCGCTGCTCCTGCGCTGCCACGGCACGGTGAGCGTGGGCACGAGCATCGAGGCGATGTTGCACACGGCGTTCATCCTGGAGGACAATGCGCGCAAGCTGCTGGAGGCGACGCCGCTCGGCGGCGTCGAGCCGCTGTCGCGCGAGGAGTGCCGGACGCTGGAGATGGACTACCCGGAGGCGCGGGCGCGCGCGCACTGGGCGTATCTCGCGGCCGACGAGCGCCGCTGGGACCGCCAGCGGGCCACCGGCGTGCTGCGTGGGGTGTGAGGGAGGTAGAGCGATGGCCGAGGGCGTGCGACTGTACGCGGGCACGCAGCACGGGCTGTTCGTGTGGCGCTCGCAAAATGGCGGCTGGGACGAGGTCTTCCGCGGCTTCGAGCGCAACGTGTTCGACTCGATCGCGGGCAGCCGCCAGCATCCCGAGCGCGTGTTCACGACGGTCGCCTTCGACGGTGTGTACCGCACCACGGACGGCGGAAAGACGTGGACGCGCGTGTTCAGCATGCCGGACGGCGACGTGCGCGCCGTGGCGGTGGACCCGACCGACGACCGCGTGGTCTACGCAGGCACCGAGCCGATCCACCTCTACCGCAGCGAGGACGGCGGCGACACCTGGGAGGAGCTGAGCGCGCTGCCGGCCCTACCGGAGGACGTGCGCAAGAAGTGGTGGACGCCGTACCCGCCGCACACCGGCCACGTCCGCAACATCTTCGTCCATGCCGACGATCCGAACATCCTGTACCTCTGCCTGGAGCACGGCGGGGTAGTGCGCAGCTTCGACCGCGGCGCGAGCTGGGAGGACGTGTCGGACGGCATCGACTACGTGGACATGCACTTGCTGGCGAACCTGCCAGGCAGCACGCGGCGCTACTACGTGACCTCGGCGCGCGGCTTCTTCACCAGCGAGGACC
>Ga0070741_10004447_pt1 | contig 32706 bp, 30 predicted proteins | sample Coa_R1_4_FD_66440 | JGI IMG/M metagenome (GOLD analysis project Ga0070741, IMG submission 66440) | Surface soil microbial communities from Centralia Pennsylvania, which are recovering from an underground coalmine fire - Coalmine... | ecosystem: Environmental > Terrestrial > Soil > Unclassified ... | reverse complement strand
CAGGATCATCACGCCGATCGCGACAGCCGCGGCGACGGCAATCGCCGCATAGACGCACACGAACGTACTCGCGATCCGGTTGACGTCGTCGACGTCACCGCGCCGATCGGCTTCGACGAGTTGGCGCACGACGCCATTGCCGTACTCGTTTGCGCAAGTTGTGGGAAGCCTATCGAGATCACGACGACTCGGAGCGACGCTGAACGTCCGTCGGGACCGTCGTCGGCGCAGGAATCCGTTCATCGGCCATCATGAGCCAAGCAAACTCCGCAGACGCAGACGGTTTTCCGGCAGTGGAGGTGACCACTGAAGCAAGAGGTCGCGACGAGGGCGGAGCGCGCGTCCGCAAACAATCGCGGCATCCCTCTTGATCCGGACAGCAACCGGGCGTGCCGATCTGCCGGACTCCCGTCGGCGATCGGTTTTCAAGCGAGGCTTCGTTCGTCAGTGTCGGGTCTCACGAACGTCTTCGCATCCAGCCGTGACGGCCCAGCGTCGTCAGTCAGACGGACGTACGCTCCGGTGAACGTTCGGCGCAGAAACCGGACCTCGACCAACCGGTCGAGGAGGCGGTGGCACATATGCTCGTCAAGTCCTAGCAGTCGCTTCGCCTGCGGCGACGTCAGCGTGAGGCCGGGCATCTCGAGAAATTCGCCACGAATCCGTTCGAGGATCTGTTCGTCACCCATAAGCCCTCATCCTCGGCGCCGCGTCACGAGACACACGGCATCGGGCTCGGCCACCCAAAAATCGACGTTGCGTTCCTGGGCGAGGCGCCTCCCGCGTTCACACGCCTCGTCGTACGAGCCGCACGTGACCACCTCCCGCGACGACACCCCAGGCACATGGAGGACAACGGATAACCCGTCGCGGACAGCGACGATGTCGTTGGGGTCCGGTTTGGCATCCTGGAGGAAGCGCAGCATGCTGACGAGCGTCGCACATCGACAGCGGGCGCGACTATTGTCCTTTGGTCCAAAGCCCGTGAGAACCTCCGGTCTCGCGGCGCAATTCGTCACACGGCGGCTGACATGACGTCCGAGCACACGACCTCGGATGAACCCGATTACCGTGCGCTCCTCGAGTCGGTGCATGGCATCGTCTGGCGCGCGGATGCGCGCACGTTTCAGACGACCTTTGTGAGCAAAGAAGCCGAGGAAATCCTCGGCTATCCCCTCAGCGCGTGGACGCGCGTCCCCGGCTTCTGGGCCGCGCATATCCATCCTGACGATCGCGAGACGGCGCTGGCGTTCACGGCCAGGGAAACACGCGAACGGCGCCGCCACGACTTCGAGTACCGGATGATCGCCGCGGACGGACGCTCGGTGTGGCTGCGCAACATCGTCACCGTCATCTCGAAGGACGGCGAGCCCGCGGAACTGGTCGGCGTCACGGTGGACATCACCGCGCGCAAGCAGGCGGAGTTCGAGGCGGACGACTTGCGGCGCGAGCTGGCGCGCGTGGCGCGGGCGTCGACGCTCGGAGAGATGGCGGCCACGCTCGCGCACGAGCTGAACCAGCCGCTCGGCGCGATTGTCAGCAACGCCGAAACGGCGGAGCGGCTCCTGACGAGGAAGGATGCGGCTGCGCGGGCTGAGCTCGGCTCGATTCTCGGCGACATCCGCCGCGACGGACAGCGCGCCGGCGACATCATTCATCGCATCCACGCGTTCCTGCAGCGGGAAACGGTCGCGCACGGCCGGCTCGACGTCGGTCCGCTGATCGACGGCGTCTTGCGGACGATGAGCTCGCTGCTGACGTCCCGGAAGGTGACGTGGAGCCTGGACGTCGCGCCGTCGCTGCCGCCGGTGACAGGGGACGCCGTGCAGCTTCAGGAGGTGCTGGCGAACTTGGTGCGGAACGCCGTGGAGGCCATGGCGGACAGCCGCCCATCGGAGCGCACGCTGATCATCCGCGCCGCGCAGCGCGACACCAAACGCGTGGAGCTGTCGGTCGTCGACAACGGTCCCGGCATCCGCGCGGCCATCATGCCCCGACTGTTCGAACCGTTCGCTACGACCAAACAGGGCGGCATCGGCATGGGTCTCGCGATTTCCCGTCGCATCGTCCAGGCCCACGGCGGCGGCATCCGCGCGGAGAACAATCCTTCCGGCGGCGCAACGGTCAGCTTCACCATTCCGCTTTACGATTTGGTTGGCACAACCACGCCATGACCGAACAGCTGCCGATCGTGCGCGTCGTAGACGACGACCCGTCCTTTCTCCGCGCCGTGTCGCGCCGGCTTCAGGTGGAAGGGTTCGACGTCGAGACGTTCGAATCCGTCGACGCGTTTCTCAGTTCCCGAAACCGCGAGGCGCCAGGCTGCCTGGTGCTCGACGTTCGGATGCCTCAGACGAGCGGTCTCGAGTTGCAGGACGAAGTGGCGCGCTCCGCCGAGCCGCTGCCGATCGTCTTTCTTACCGCCTACGGTGACGTGCCGACGTCCGTACGCGCCATGAAGAAAGGCGCCGTAGATTTTCTTACCAAGCCGGTCGACGGAGAGACGCTCGTCCAAGCCGTCCGGCAGGCGCTCATTCGCGACCGCCAGGCGCGCGAGGCACGCCGGCAACTTCGCGACGTTCGACGTCGGTACGAGTCGCTGACGGCTCGTCAGCGCGAAGTGTTCGCGCTCGTCGTACGTGGCCTGCTCAATAAACAGGTCGCCGACGAGCTCGGGACCACCGAACGGACCATCAAGGCGCACCGCGCGGCAGTGATGGCGAAGATGAGGGCGCAGTCAGCCGCCGATCTCGTTCGAGCAGCCGAGCGGCTTGCCGAGAGATGATTGTGTACTTGTCCGCTAGGTTTGTCGCGGTAGAAGCCCGATACGCCCGAATGCTCGCGCATCTGCGCCGGCGGGCTGCATGAACGCCAGCCACGATCATCACGGTCACGGACACGACCACTCCACGCATGCACACGGTGTCAGCGCCGACGCCGACTTCCGTTACCTGACGGCTGCGCTGACGCTCATCGTCGGCTTCATGGCCTTCGAAGTCGTCGTCGGAGTTCTGGCACATTCGCTGGCGCTGCTCTCCGACGCCGCTCACATGCTCACGGACGCGGGCGCGCTGGGGCTGTCGTTGTTCGTCGTCCGCTACGTTCAACGGCCCGGGCACGAACGACTCACCTACGGCCGGCGCCGGGCCGAGGTGCTCAGCGGACAGGCAAACGGCGCGGTCCTGCTCGTCCTCGGCTTGCTGGTCGTCTACGAAGCCATCTCCCGGTTGTTCCAGCCGCCGGACGTGTCGGGGCGTGCGGTCACGCTCGTCGCGGCCGCGGGCGTCGTCGTCAATGTCGCCGCGGCGTGGGTGCTCGCAAAGGCGAATCGTCAGAGTCTGAACGTCGAAGGCAGCTTCCAGCACATCGTCACCGACTTGTACGCGTTCATCGGCACGTTGATCGCCGGCATGGTGATCTGGACGACCGGCTTTGATCGCGCCGACGCGCTGGCGTCACTCGTCGTGGCGGGTTTGATGTTCCGGTCGGGCGCGGAGCTGCAGCGGAAGGCGATCCGCGTCCTGCTCGAAGGCGCGCCTGAACGGCTGGCACCGAAGGAGGTCGGCCTCGCGATGGCGAGTGCCGAACAGGTGAAGGAAGTTCACGACCTCCATCTGTGGGAGCTCGCACCCGGCCACCCGATCCTCACCGCGCACGTCCTCGTGGCGACCGGCGCCGACTGTCACGCCATCCGGCGCTCGCTCGAACAGATGCTCGCGGAGCGGTTCGCGATCGCGCATACGACACTGCAGGTCGATCACGCCGCTCCGCCATTCGTGACGATTCAGCGATCGGGCAGCGATCGCTCGCCTAATAGTCGTCGCGACGATTCCCGAGGAACCGGAGCAGGAACAGAAACAAGTTGATGAAGTCCAGGTATAGCGCGAGCGCCCCGACGATGGTGGTTCCGGAGGTCGGACCTGCGCTGGTGGCGAATGCCAGTTCCTTGAGGCGTTGCGCATCGTAGACGGTCAATCCCGCAAAGACGATCACGCCGATGAACGAGATCACGAACTGAAGGGCATCGTTGTGCCAGAACAGGCCAACGACCGAGGCGATGATCAAACCCACGAGACCCATGAACAGGAACTGACCGAGTCCGCTCAACTGACGCTGCGTCACAGTGCCGTACGCGGCCAGCGCGCCGAACATTCCGGCGGCAACGGCGAACGTCGTGAAGACGGATTCGCCGGTGTAGACGAGAAGGATGGCGGAGAGCGTGACGCCGGTCAGGGCCGAATACAGCAGGAACAACAGCGTCGCCGTGCCCGAGGCGAGTCGATCGACGCGCGCGGACAGTGTAAACACGATGCCCAGCTGCGCGATCGCGAGCGCCCAGAACACCATGCGGTTCCCGAAGATCGCGGCCGTGATCAGCGGCGAGCCGGACACCACCCACGCGGTGACCGCGGTGACGGCCAATCCGCCGCACATCCAGCCGTAGACGCCGCGCATGAAGGCGGCGAGCACGTCCGCGTCACGCAGTCGAGGAAGCGTATCGTAGCGTTCGAAGGTCAGCATGCTCGGATCGTACACCGGAGACGGGCCTACGAAACGCTTGCGAGGAAGCGTCGTTACTACAGCGTGAGCATCGGGCACGGAAACCGTCAAGAATGTGTGTGGCTTCGTCGGCACGCTCGGGTCAATGGCCAGCGGTTGTGGTAGTCTCGCCCGCGGTGTTAGGACCAGCCAGAAGGAGATCGCGCATGCGAGGACTGTCGCTGCTCATGACTGTTGGGATCGCGGCGCTCGCGCCGATCGTGCTCGCGCAGTCGACCGGCCCGTACAAGGTCCTCAAGACGGCACGGGTCGGCGGCGAAGGCGGCACCGACTACATCTACGCGGATCCAGTCGGCCGCCGGCTGTACATCACGCGCGGCGCGACGCAGGCACGCGAGGCGACCGACACGACGCCTGCCGTGCCCGCCTTCGAGAAGCGGCTCACCATTTTCAACCTCGACACGCTTGCACCGGTGGGCACGATTCCGGGCGTCGGCGGCAACGGCACCGCCGTGTGCCCGAATACCGGCCACGGCTTCACGAGCGATCACCCGAAGCCATCGATGTTCGACGTGAAGACGATGACGCTGATCAAGACGATTGACGTCCCGGAGCGCTTCAGTGCCGACGGCATCTACTGCGATACGTCCAGCGACCGCGTCTACATCGGCAGTCATCCGACGAAGAGCCTGCTGGTCGTCGACGCGAAGGACGGCGCCGTGCTCGGACACATCGATCTCGGTGGCACACCCGAGCAGACCATCGGCGACGGCAAGGGCACCATTTACCAAGTGCTACAGGAGCGGCCTGGCGCCGTCGCGGTCGTCGACGCGAAGACGATGAAGGTCACGAAAACCTATCCGTTTGACGAGAACGGCGGATGCAACGGGCTCGCGCTCGACACGAAGAACCAGATCCTGTTCGCAGCGTGCAGCGTCATCGGACCCGCCGGCACACCGGTCGATCCCGAACACCCGTCGCAGCGGTTCGTCATCCTCAGCGCGAAGGACGGAAAGATCCTCCAGAAGCTGCCGCTCGCCGGCAGCTCCGACGGTGCCGCGTTCAACCGCGAGACGATGGAAGCGTTCAGCACGCAGGGTAACGGGACGATGACGATCGTGAAGGAAAAGAGCCCGACGGTCTTCGAGGTGGAGCAGGACCTGAAGACCTGGTCAGGCACCGGCGCGCGCACGATCGCGTTCGACAGCAAGACGGGCCATCTCTTCGCGATGGCGTCCGAACTCGCGCCACCGCCGCCAACTCCGGCAGGAACACCGCCTCCGGCGGGTGGCCGCGGCGGCCGCGGCACCGCGATCCCCGGCTCGTTCACGATCATCATGGTCGGCAGATAAGTTCGCGGCGGACGCGACATCGTTCTCGAGCCGCGGGTTGAATCCGATGACGAACGCGCATTGGGAAAATGCTCCGGCGGATCGTGGCGTAATGTGCTCGGTTTGCGCTGAACGTCTACCGACGCAGTGGTGTAATGCCACTCCGTCTACCTGCTCCGCCTGCCTGATTGCGACGACCTGATGTTGCTGGCGAGCGTCCGACGCTACTCGCCCCCATCAGCGGCGAGGCGCTGTCACGTTTTGGTGGCGGTACGCATCCGGCGCGGCGGACGTGACCACAGACGTTCGATGTGATCCAACAGGTCTGGCGGTAAGCACGGTTTCAATACCACCGCGTCTGCGCCGCTGTTCCGCATCGCGTCGAACCGCGCTCGGTCGATGAACCCGGTGAGCAGGATGATCGGCGTCGTCGCCAACTGTGTCGTCTGCTTGAGGCGCGCGACGAATTCCGCGCCAGAGCCGTCGGCCAGCACAGCACCCACGACGATCGCATCGGGATTCGAGTGAAGGTGCCGCGATGCGCCGCGCATGGTTCTCGCCGTCGCGACGTGAAATCCCGCCGCGCGGAACGCGAGGGCGTACATCTCGCGTTCGTCGTACGCATCAACGATGAGCAGCCGCCGCCGATGCGTCCGCACCCTATTCGCTTCTTGCGGCACAGCAAACACCCGTTTAGGTTGGAGTGGAACGTCGAGGACGATAGCACGTGCGCGAGCGAACGGTTGCAACGGACTGCAACATCGGCTGTCACGCCGCTAGACTTCATGCAAGAAGCTATTGCGAGGTACTCAATTTCCAAATTCCCGCGTCGCCGCGGCAGCCTTACCGCGCGTGCCTTGCCAGAATAATCGTGGGCGTGACCGCCATGATTGACGCGCCCACGACCGCCCCGGCGATGACAAACACAGGAGCCATCGGCGCAGCAAACAGCCTCTTCTTGTCTGGCTTCGCGTGCACGTCGATGTACTGGTCTGCGAGCTCGCCGAATATGAGCACGTCGCGCGCGGCGCGCTTCTCGGCCACAGGATCGTGGCCGTGCGCAACGTCGCGTTGCGCGTTCCGCGCGAGTTCGCGCGCGTCGACGCGTTTCACGGCGGGGTACCGGCCCAGCGTGAGCCGCTTTTGCCGGCCGTGCTTGTGGCGGTAGAAGACCGTCCACGTGCGGACATCCTTGGACGTGACGCGGAGCGACAGCGCGGGGGCCAGGTCGTCGAAGTAGTCGACGGCGCCGGAGACCGGCGGCTTGATGCTGCGAATCGAGGTGTCGTTGACGATCCGCCGCCGTTCGAGGCGGCGCGCCGGTTGTGTGCCTAAAACAGGTACGGGCTGAGTTCACTCAGGCCGTTTAACCGTACAAATTGGTCGGGATGGCCGGATTCGAACCGGCGACCCCCTGACCCCCAGTCAGGTGCGCTATCCAGGCTGCGCTACATCCCGATGATCCGTGCGTGGTGCGTCGTACGCGAACTTTGTCCGTCGTGCTGCCTATGCCCTCTTCCGCCGCGCGTTCGCGCGCGACGCCGTCACCTTCCCGCGCGACGGTTTCGTCCGCGCCACCGCCCGACTCGACGGCACCGCGCGCAGACGCGCCGTCGCCGGCACGGCCCCACCCGGCGCCGACAGCCGAAACTCGCTCGTCGCCGGCGCCGCGGACAGCAGATCCAGAATCGATCGCAGCCCGCGCTTGACGTCCGTCAGCCGCTCGCGCGCATTCCGCCCGAGCAGCTCGTCGATCACCGGCGCGTTCGCCGCCACCGGCGCCTCGTCGACCGTCAGCTTCTTCCGCGCACCGGCCAGCGTCAGCCCTTCGACGAGCAGCAGATGCTTGATCCGCACGACCTGCTCGACGTCCTCGCGCCGATAGACGCGCGGCGCGCCCGCGCTCTTCGCGACGCCGAGATCCGGAAACTCCGCCTCCCATGAGCGCAGCACGTACGGCTGCACCTTGACGAGCTCGCACACTTCCGCCGCCTTGAACAGCGCGCGGTTGGGAATCTCGACGGGCGCGAGCGGGTCCGGCATCGGTAAACCGTTGAAAAGTATACAACGTCGCCGGCGGCTACACGCCGGAGTGCCCGAAGCCGCCCGCCGCGCGCGCCGTCGTCGGCAGCTCCGCCCGCTCCGCCCACCGCACCCGCACGACCGGCGCGACGACGAGCTGCGCGATGCGCATGCCGCGGCTGACGCGAAACGCCCCGCGCCCGAGGTTGATGAGCGGCACGCGAATCTCGCCGCGATAGTCGCTGTCGATCGTCGCCGGCGTGTTCGGCAGGCTGATGCCGTGCTTCACCGCGAGCCCCGACCGCGGCCGCACCTGCGCCTCGAACCCATCCGGGATCGCGATCGCAAACCCGGTCGGCACGAGCACGATCGCGCCCGGCTCGATCACGACGTCCGCCTCCACCGCGGCGTGCAGATCCATCCCCGCCGCGCCCGCCGTCATGTAGGCCGGCAGCGGCAGGTCTTCCGCCGACGGCAACCGTTTGATGTCCACTTCGATCGCGTGCGTCACGCTACCAACGTACTCCGGAATCCGGTGCGCCCGATTGCGAAAGTGACATAAAGTCGATCGGTGGCGTCGCTGACGACGTTCCTCATCGCCATCCCCGCGCTCCTCGTCCTCAGTGTCGTCGCGAGCAAAGGCGCCGGGCGGTTCGGCATCCCCGCCCTGTCGGTGTTCCTCTTCGTCGGCCTGCTGGTGGGCGCGGAAGGGCCGGGACGCCTGGCGTTCGCGAACGATCAGTTCGCGCAGACGCTCGGCATCCTCGCGCTCATCGCCATCCTGCACGCCGGCGGCCTCGGCACGTCGCTCGAGGACGTGCGCGCCGTGCGCGGGACGGCGCTTGTCCTCTCGACGATCGGCGTCGTGGTCGCCACGGCGCTCGTCGGCGCGTTCGCCGTCGTCGCGCTGCGCTTCGACTGGCTGCACGGGCTGCTGCTCGGATCGGCGATCGCGTCGACCGACGTCGCCGCCGTCTTCACGATCCTGCGATCGCGAAGCGTGGGCCTCGGCGGCCGCATCCGTCCGCTGCTCGAGCTCGAGTCGGCGCTGAACGATCCGATGACGGTGTTTCTCGGCGTCGGCCTGCTGCGGCTCATCGCCCATCCGGGCGCGTCGATCTGGTCGCTGCTGCCGGTGTTCTTCATCCAGATGGCGGTCGGCACACTCGCCGGCATCGCGTCCGGCAAGGTGATGCGCTGGGCGATCAACGGCGTGTCGCTCGAATTCGAAGGCCTCTATCCCGTCTTCAGCGTCGCGCTGGTCGTCCTCACCTACGGCCTCGCGGATCTCGTCGGCGGGAGCGGCTTTCTCGCGGTGTACGTGTCGGGCATCGTCCTCGGCAACACGTCGTACGTGCACAAGCGCAGCCTGATCACGTTCCACGACGGCATCGCGTGGCTGATGCAGATCGCGATGTTCCTGACGATGGGGCTGATCGCGCTGCCGAGCGAACTCGTCGGCGTCGCCGGCGCGGGCGTCGCGCTCGCGGCGTTCCTGGTGTTCGTCGCGCGTCCGCTCAGCGTGCTCGCCTGCCTGACGCCGTTCCGCTGTTCGATCCGCGAGCAGTTGATGGTGTCGTGGGCCGGACTCCGCGGCGCCGTGCCGATCGTCCTCGCGACCTACCCGCTCATCGCGGGCATCGACGGCGCCCGCACGATCTTCAACCTCGTGTTCTTCGTCGTCTTCATCTCGGTGCTGCTGCAGGGGACGACGATTCCGATCGTCGCACGGTGGCTGGGCGTGGCGGCGCCGATGACGCCGGAGGTCCGCTACCCAATCGAGTTCAACCCGACGGTCGCGACCGGCAATCAGCTCGTCGAAATGGTGGTGCCCGACGGCGCGCGGGTCGCCGACTGTTCGCTCGTGGAGTTGTCGTTGCCCGAACGCACGCTCGTCGTGCTGATTCAGCGCGACGGAGAGATGATCGTGCCCGGCGGCGGCACCGTCTTCCAGCCGCACGATCGGCTGCTCGTCCTTGCGCCGGAGGAAGCGCTTCCGCAGATCCGCGCGCTGATCACAGCAACGTCCCTCTCAGCGTGACGAGCGCGACGGAGAAATAGATCACCAGGCCGGTGACGTCGACGAGCGTCGCGACGAACGGCGCCGACGAGGTCGCGGGATCGAAGCCGAGCCGCCGCAGCACGAACGGCAGAATCGATCCGACCAGCGTGCCCCACAGCACGACGCCGACGAGGGCGGAGGCGACCGTGACGGCGACGAGCAGCCAGTGCGGTCCGTAGAGATTCGAGAACACGGACCAGATCGAGATGCGCAGAAAGCCGATTGCGCCGAGGATGCTGCCGAGCGCCAGCCCCGAGAAAATTTCACGCCGCATCACGCGCCACCAGTCGCGGAGCCCGACCTCGCCGACCGCCAGCGCACGGATCACCAGCGTCGACGCCTGCGATCCCGAGTTGCCGCCGCTCGAGATGATCAGCGGCACGAAGAGCGCGAGGACGACGGCGCGCGCGATCTCCTGCTCGAAGAAACCCATCGCCGTGGCCGTCAACATCTCGCCGAGGAACAGGAACACGAGCCAGCCGGCGCGCTTCCGGATCATCCGCGCGAGCGAGGCTTGCATGTACGGTTCGTCGAGCGCCTCGCTGCCGCCGAACTGCTGGAACTCGCGCGTCGCCAGTTCCTGCGCCGCGTCGAGGACGTCGTCGACCGTGACGGTGCCGATCAGGGTGCCCGCGTCGTTGACCACCGGCAGCGCCGTGCGATCCTCCTTGCGGAACAGATCGATCGCGCTCGCCTGATCCTGCGTCGCGCGCAGCGCAACGTACTGGCGGTCCATGATGTCGGCGATGCGCTTGTCCGACGAGACGAGCAGCAACTGACGGATGCGCAGATCGTCGATCAGCGTGCCGCGCTCGTCGATCACGTAGATGACGTTCAGCGTTTCCTTGTCCTCGCCGTGCGCGCGGATGTAGTCGAGCACTTCGCGAATCGTCCACCCTTCCGGCACCGCGACGTAGTGCGGCGTCATCAGGCGGCCGACGGTGCCGGGCGGATACTGCAGGAGCATCTCCGCCTCGGCGCGCTCCTCGTCGTTGAGGAGCGTCAGCAGCCGCTCGGTCGTGTCGGCCGGCAGCCTCGCCAGGAACTCCGTGCGATCGTCGGGCGCCATGTCGTTGAGGAGCGCCGCGAGATGATCGTGCGGCATCGTCGACGACAACGCGGTCTGCGCCGCGGGCGGGAGGTACTCGAAGATCGCGGCGGCGGCGCGCGGCGGCAGCGCGTCGAGGACGCGCACTTCGTCGGGTAGCGGGAGCGAGGTCAGCGCGACGGCGACGTCCTGCAATCGCCATCGCAGAAGCTCGGTGCGCAGCGTGCTGGTGTCGCCGGACGACAGCAGCGCGGCGAGGCGGTCGGTGTCTGCACTCATGTCCGGCGCAGGCGCTCCACGGCGCGATTCGGATCGCGCGCGAGCTCGTCCTCGAGCGACCCGAGCGCGGCGACGACGACGTCGCGGTGATGAACGTCCGGCCCGGCACGCCTGACGGCCTCCAGCCAGATCTGATGGATCCGCGCGACGTCCTCCGCCGACAACTGCGGCGGATGCGCCCCGAGCGCGAAGCGCCGGACGCGCCCGTCGGCGGCGAGGACGATCAGGTCGGTCGCCAGCGCGCGGTCGTGCGGCGTCCGCTCCCACGCTTCGCCGAGGGCGTGCGCCTGGGCGGCCGCGTCCATCTTCGCCGACTCGCCGACGACGATCAGCGACGCGCCCAGCCGCACGGCCGACTGCGCGACGGCGTCGAACACGTTCGTGGACGGCACGACGAGCAGCTTGACGCCGCGCCCGTGGCGCTCGGCGACGCCGACCACGCGCGTGAACAGCTTCTGCTCGTAGTCGGTGAAGAGCTCTTCGCGCTCGATGTCGCTGACGCCCGCATCGGGACCGTGCAGCAGACGAATCGTCAACACGACGATGTCCCGCGAGGCGGTGTCGGTCTCCTGAACCGCCCAGTTCAGGTGCGTGAGCGTGTTGTAGTCGCGCACCGGCACGAGGACGCCGCCGGCACGCACGTGCAGTTGCTCGGGGCCGACCTCGGCTTCGCGCGCGAGCTGAAATTGATCGGTGTGCTCGGCGCTGCGGGCCGCGCGCCGCTTGTGCATCGTCCGTTCGGAGGTCACGAAGACGCCATAGAGTATCAGCGTGAACGCGATGCCGGAAATCGTCGCCGTCTCCTTGGTGAAGAGGTTGATCACCGCGGCGGCGAATAGCACGATCGTGATCAGCCCGAGCCCGACCGGCAGTTCCCGTCCGCCGATCCTCGGGTTGAGCGGCACCTTCCACTCCCGCGGCACGTCGGCTTCCTTGTAGCGCAGCACGAACATCGCGAGCGCCTTGAACGCGAAGCTCCACACGACGCCGAACGCGTACGCCTCGCCGAGGACGTACACGTCGCCGCGGCTCAGGACGATCGTCGCGAGCTGCAGCAGCACGACGAGGTTGATCAGCCGATACGTCGTGCCGAACCGGTGGTGCGGCTTGCGAAACCACTCGGTCAGCACGCCGTCCTCGGACACGCGGTTCAGCACGCCGTTCGATCCGACGATCGCCGTGTTCACCGCGCCCGCGAGAATCAGGAAGCCGACGACCACGACGAACGCCTGGAACAACAGCCGCGCCCACGGCGGACCGACGACGCTCATCGCGAGGCCGGAGATCAGGTTGTCGTAGAACTTCGGACGTTCGGCATCCGGGATGATCGCGATCGCGAAAAAGCTGACGAGCGAGGTGAAGAGCAGGCTGTAGACGAAGATGATCATCCCCGTCCGCTGCAGGTTCTTCACTTTCGGATGCTCGATCTCGCGGTAGACCTGCGCGAGCGATTCCTCGCCGCTCATCGCGAGGATCGAGTGGCCGAAGCCGACGAGAATCGCGATCGCCGTGAACGACGGCCACGCCGTCCCCTTCAGCCATCCGATCGCATCGTCCGAGAACTTCAGGTTCTTGGGCACCGGCGCCGGCGGCAGCGGGCCGCCGCCGCGCCACACGAGCGTCAGGCCGCACCAGGCGATCATCAGGACGACCATCACCGTCGTCACTTTCATGATCTGCAGCGCGTCGTCGCTCGACTCGTGGATCCCCTGCGTGTTGCGCCACCAGAAGTAGCTGGTGACGAGCACGGCCACGAACGCCGCGGTCGCGTTGACCGGCAGCGCGTGCACGCTGCCCGAGCGATGCAAAAGATCGTTCAGCAGGCCGACGATGTACTGGCCCGCCGATACGCCGCTGATGGGCCCCGTGAGGACGTAATCGAACAGCAGCGCCGACACCGACAGCTTCGCGAGCGTGCCGCCCATCGCCTCTTTGACGACGCGGTAGACGCCGCCGCGGACGAACATCGCGGAGCTTTCGATGTAGACCGCGCGCACGGCGTACGAGAACAGCATCACGCCGAGGATGAACCACGGCGCCGCCTTGCCGACCGCCTGCTCGACGATGCCGCCGACGTAAAACGCCGTCGAGCCGAGGTCGTTGAGCACGATCGCGGCGGCGCGCCAGAACGAAATGAACGAGAGGAGAACCGTGGTCGCGACGACGACGCGAACGCGTCCGTCGCGGGACAACGCTGTGTCAGCCACACGCGCCTTCCGTGTCTACGCCGACGGGGTTAGCTGACGGGCTCGGACTCGGAAGTGTCCGGCGAGGGCCTGCCTCGCTTCGCCCCAGGATCTCGGTTCCCCCGCGCTCCGCGAGTGGCGCAGAGCTTAGGCCAGCGCCGAGTATACCTGCGGTTCGCGCGTCGCCGCGACTTACTTCTTTCGGCGTCGCACCTGGATACGGATCGGCGTGCCGACGAATCCGAACTCGTCGCGCAACTGGTTGACGAGGAAACGCTCGTACGAGAAATGAAACGTCGTCGCGACGTTCGTGAAGAAGACGAACGAGGGCGGCGCGGTGCCGATCTGCGCGGCGTACATGATCCGCACGTGGTGACGGCCCGGGCTGACCGGCGGATTCGCGGCGGTGACCGCGGCGACGAACCGGTTCAAAGCCGGTGTGGGGACGCGCGTCTGCCGCGACTCGGCGACGCGATCGATCGTTTCGAGCACCTTCGGCGCGCGCTCGCCGGTCAGCGCGCTGATGTGCAGCAGCGGCGCGTAGTCGAGGAACTTCAGCTTGCGCCGCGCGGCCTCGTCGAACTCCTTCACGAACCCCGTGTCCTGGCTCTTCACGAGGTCCCACTTGTTCGCGACGATGACGATGCCGCGGCCGGCGCGGTCCGCCTCTCCGCCGATCGCCGCGTCGAGATCGGTGACGCCTTCGCGTGCGTCCACGACGAGCGCGACGACGTCGGCGTCGGCGATCGACTCCTTCGCCAGCGCCACGCTGACGACTTCGACCTTGCCGCCTTTGCCGACGCGGCCGGGGCGCCGCATCCCTGCGGTGTCGACGATGCGAAACCGCCGCCGATGCCACGTCAGCGGCACGTCGATCGCGTCGCGCGTCGTCCCAGGCAGATCGCTGACGAGCACGCGCTGCTCGCGCAGCAGCCGGTTGACGAGCGACGACTTGCCGACGTTGGGGCGGCCGACGATGGCGATGCGCGTCTCCTTCGGCTCGTCAGGAGCGGCGAGGGAGGACGCAGGACTCTCCGAACGCGGTCGCAACCGTTTGACGATCTCGTCCAGCACCTCCGCGACGCCGCCGCCGTGCTCGGCGGAGATCTCCAGCACCGGATCGAATCCGAGCGCGTAGAAGTCGAGAGCCGAGGCACGCGCGCGCTTGTCGTCCGTCTTGTTGATCGCAAGGAGCACCGGCTTGCCGGTCGCGTGCAACTCCTGCGCGATCTGCTCGTCGCCCGGCACGAGTCCTTCGCGGCCGTCGACGAGCATCACGATCAAGTCGGCGCCGCCGATTGCGCGCTTCCCCTGCTCCACGACCAATTCGTGGAGCGGATCCTGGCTCGACCCGTACAAGCCGCCGGTATCGAAGAGCTCGAACGCGCGGCCGGCCCACTCGACGGGACGCGCGAGCGCGTCGCGGGTCGTGCCGGCGATGGGGGCGACGATCGCGCGGCGGGAACCGGTCATCCGGTTAAAAAGGGTCGATTTCCCGACGTTCGGGCGTCCAACCAGCACGACAGAGGGCGTTTTCCGGGTCATTCTGTGAAATCAGTTAGCCTCAGCCTTGACAGCGTAAGTTACACAATCTATAGTATTTACAAGCGGTCAGGAGACCCTAAGCATGATCAAGGTCGACATCGTGAACGAAGTCTCGCGCATCGCCGACATCACCAAGGTCAAGGCCGAGGTGGCGGTCGACGCGGTATTCGACGCGATGCGGGTCTCCATGCAGCGCGGCGAACGCATCGAGCTCCGCGGCTTTGGCGTGTTCCAGGTGAAGCCGCGCAAGCGCGGCATCGGCCGCAACCCACGAACCGGCAAGGAAGTCCGGATTCCCCCGGGGCGCACGATTCGCTTCAAGCCGGGTAAAGACCTCCAGAACATCGGATAATCGATCTCGTTGGAACCGCTCCGCGACGATGCCGGCCTGCTGACGCCGCCGGAGGTCGTGTGGCAGCCGCGTCCAAAGTTCCAGGACCGCGTCTGGCTGCACGTCCTGCTGTTTGTCCTGACGATCGCGACGACGACCCTCGTCGGCGCGGACCACTACGCCGCGTTCCTCCTCGACTTCACCGCGCGGCGGCTTCCGCTGTCGAACACGGCGCTCATCGTCCGCGGCCTGTGGTACAGCGTGACGATCCTCGCGATCCTCGGGTGCCACGAGCTCGGGCACTATGTCGCGTGCCGCTATTATGACGTCGACGCGTCTTTGCCGTTCTTTTTGCCGGTGCCGATCTCGATCACCGGCACGCTCGGCGCGTTCATCCGCATCCGCGAGCCGATTCCGCAGAAGCGCATGCTGTTCGACATCGGCATCGCCGGGCCGCTCGCCGGCTTCGTCGTCGCGGTGCCCGCGCTGTTCCTCGGCGTCTGGATGTCGCACGTCGTCGCCGTGCCGCCCGACTTCAACGGATTCGAGCTGGGCGAGCCGCTGCTCTTCAAAGCGGCCGAGTGGCTGATCTGGGGAACGGTCCAGGACCCGTACTCGCTGAATCTTCATCCGGTCGCCTTCGCCGCGTGGTTCGGCCTGCTTGCGACGGCGCTGAACCTATTCCCGATCGGCCAGCTCGATGGCGGACACATCTCCTACGCGGTGCTCGGTCCGCGATCGACGTACGTGACGGTGGCGTCGATCGGCATCGCGATCACACTCGCGGCGCGGTTCTCCTCGAGCTGGATCGTGTGGACCGGCCTGATGGTCCTGATGCTGATCTTCTTCGGGCCGCGGCATCCGCGCGTCTTCGACGAAGAAGTGCCGCTCGATCGCACGCGCAAGCTCCTCGCGCTGGTCGCGCTCGTCATCTTCGTGCTCTGCTTCACGCCCGCGCCGATCTCCGAACTGATTCGCCGCTGAACGTCCGCCTGACGTGGACTACAGCACGCTGAGCGGATCGACGTCGACGATCGTGCGCTTCTGCAGATCGGCGCGCGCGGCGAGCGCCTGCTGCAGCGTCTCGCGGAGCTTGCGGCGGTTCGTTCCCTTCAGCAGCAACTGCGCGCGATATTCGCCGCGGAGCTTTCCGAGCGGCGCGGGCGCGGGCCCCAGCACGCGCACCTCGCGCGACGCTCGCCTCACCCGCTGCACCACATCGTCGGCATCGTCCATCGACGCCGCGAACGTGCGCGCGCGGACGACGACGTTGATGAGCGACACGAGCGGCGGATAGCGCATCCGCTTGCGGAACTGGATCTCGTGCTCGTAGAACGCGGCGTAGTCCTGCCGGCACGCGAGCTGGACGCTGTAGTGATCCGGATACAGCGTCTGCACGATCGCCTCGCCCTTCTGCTCGCCGCGGCCGGCGCGCCCAGCGACCTGCGTCAGCAACTGGAACGTCCGCTCCGATGCGCGGAAGTCGGCGACGCCGAGCCCGACGTCGGCGGACACGACGCCGACGAGCGTCACGCGCGGGAAGTCGTGTCCCTTCGCGATCATCTGCGTGCCGACGAGCACGTCGATCTCGCCCGCGCCGAATTTTGCGAGGAGGGCGTCGAGCGCTCCTTTGCGGCGAATCGCGTCGCGGTCGAGCCGCGCGACCCGCGCGTGCGGGAACAACGTCTTCGCGTCGGCCTCGACGCGCTCGGTGCCGAAGCCGGCCTGCTCGAGATACGGGCCCGCGCACAGCGGACACTGCGCCGGCACGCGCGTCGTGTAGTTGCAGTAATGACAGCGCGCGCGGCGTGCGTGTCCTTCGCCGTGAATGACGAGCGACACGCTGCAGTTCGGGCAGTCGAGTGTTCCTGCGCATTGCCGGCAGAAGACGGCGGTCGCGAAGCCGCGGCGGTTCAGCAGGATCAGCGACTGCTCGCGGCGCTCGAGACGCGCGGCGATGGCGTCGCGCAACGCGCGGCTCAGGATGACGTCCGGGCCGTCGGCCGCGTACTCCTCGCGCATGTCGACGACGGTGACGGCGGCGAGCGGCCGGTCGAGCACGCGACGCTCGAGGACGACGCGCTCGTACTTGCCGCTCGCCGCGTTGAAATAGCTCTCCATCGACGGCGTCGCCGAGCCGAGGACCACGAGTGCGCCGGCGCGCTGCGCGCGGACGATCGCGACGTCGCGGCCGTTATAGCGCGGGCTCTCCTCCTGCTTGTACGAGCTGTCGTGCTCTTCGTCGACGATGATGAGGCCGACGCGCTCGAGCGGCGCGAAAACCGCGGAGCGCGTGCCGACGACGACGTCGACGTCGCCGCGACGGATGCGCTGCCACTGGTCGTGGCGCTCGCCGTCGGAGAGGCCGCTGTGCTGGATGGCGACGCGGTCGCCGAAGGCGTCGCGAAACTGCGCGGCGACGGCGGGCGTCAGCGCGATCTCGGGGACGAGCATCAGGACGCGGCGTCCCTCGTCGCGGACGGCGGCGGACAGGCGCAGGTAGATCTCGGTCTTGCCGCTGCCGGTGACGCCGTGGAGGAGGGCGACGGCGAACCGGCCGGCGGCGGCGAGGGTGCGGAGGCGGTCGAGCGCGGCGGCCTGCTCCTGCGTCAGGTGCCGCGTCCGACTCGGGTCCGTGTCGGGTACGACTCGGGTACGACTCGGGTCCGTGTCGCGTACGTCGCGGGGACGTGTCAGGTCCGTGCCGGGTACGTCTACGAGTCGATCGGGGCGCCACGGATCCCGATCGACGCGCTCCTGACGCAAACTGACATAGCCGCGCCGGGCCAGGCGCGAAATGACCTCCGACCCGATGCCGCGCGTGGCAAGAACTGCCGTGCCGATCCCCTGCGGTGACCCGGCGAGCAGCTCCAGCGCTTCCCGCTGCTTCGCCGTCACCTCCCCGCCGATCGCTTCCATCCCCGCCGCCGTGATCGCCGCCATGCGCCGCGTCTTGTGCGCGTCCGCGCGCCCGCCCCGCGCCATCGGCGGCAGCAGCGCGGGAATCGTGTCGCCCACGCCGCACGCGTAGTAGTCCGCCGTCCACCGCGCGAGCGCGACGACGTCCGGCGGCACGAACGACGTGTCGTCCAGCAGTTGCCGGATCGGCTTGACGCCGCGCGGCTCGTCGCGGACGCCGGTCTCCACGACGATGCCGGTGACAACGCGCGTGCCGAGCGGCACGACGACGCGCGCACCGATGGCGGGCACCGCCATCTCGTGCGGCACCGCATACGTCAGCAAGTCGAGCGCGGGAACGGGAACGGCGACGTGCAGGAGCGCTTTATGACTGGAGGAGCCGGCGGACAAGCTTCATATCTTCCCATACCTCGCGCTTCGAGGACGGGTTGCGCAGCAGATACGCCGGATGAAACGTCGGAATCAGCTTGGCGCCGCGGTACTCGTAGACGCGGCCGCGCAGACGCGAAATCGGATCGAGCGTCCGCAGCAGCGCGCGCGCCGCAAACGTGCCGAGCGCGACGATCACCTTCGGCTTGATGATGTCGATCTGACGGAACAGAAACGGCTCGCACGTCTCGACTTCGTCCGGCTCGGGATTGCGGTTCCCCGGTGGCCGGCATTTGATCACGTTCGCGATGTAGACCTCGTCGCGCTTCAGCTCGATGGCCTCGATGATCTTCGTCAGCAGCTGCCCCGCGCGGCCGACGAACGGAATCCCCTGGACGTCCTCGTCGGCGCCGGGCGCTTCGCCGACGAACATCAGATCCGCGTTCGGATTGCCGACGCCGAAAACGATCTGCCGGCGTCCCAGCGTGTGCAGCTTGCAGCGCGTGCAGTCGCCGATGTCGGTGCGAACGGCGATCAACGCTTCGTCCGAGGATGTGGAGAGCGGCGCCGCCGCAGCAGACGCGAGCTCGTCCTTCGACGGGCTCAGGACGAGCGGTGATGTCGACGGGCTCGGGACGAGCGGTGATGTCGACGGGCTCGGGACGAGCGGTGATGCTGATGCGGCACGAGACGATGGCTCGTCCTTCGACGGGCTCAGGACGAGCGGTGATGCGGACGGGCTCGGGCCATCGGGTATGGGATCCACCTTCCGCTCGTGGTGAGCCTGTCGAACCACGAGCTCCCCGCTCCGTTCGCGCCACGCCGGGTCGCGGCTCACGCCCGCGACCCCGAGCTCAGCGGCGAACTTCAGATGCTCGATCAGCTGATCGCGATTCACGGAGGAGCTGTTCCACGCGGTCGAGGATTTCGACCGCGACGCGCGACTTCGGCTGGAGCGGCAGCGTCTCGGCGCCGGACGGCCCGACGATCGTCACCGCATTCGTATCGACGTCGAATCCGGAGTCGGTGCGCGAGACGTCGTTCGCGACGATGAAGTCGACGTGTTTGCGCGCGCGCTTCTCGGTGGCGCGCGTGACGACGTTCTCGGTCTCGGCGGCAAAACCGACGAGCACCGGTCCCTTCGCGGACGCGAGGCGGCGCAGCCCGAGGTCGGCGAGGATGTCGATCGTCTTCTCGAGCACGATCGTCAGCGTCTCGCCGTTCTTCTGCACCTTCTGCTCGGCGCGATGCGTCGGCGTGTAGTCGGCGACCGCCGCGGCCATCACGATGACGTCCTGCTCGCACGCGCGCGACATGACGGCCTGATGCATCTCCGCCGCGGTGCGCACGTGCACGAGCGAGGCGACCGCCGGCGGATCGACGCGCGCGGGCCCCATCACGAGCGTCACCTCCGCGCCGCGCCGCGCGGCTTCCGCCGCGACGGCGAATCCCATCTTGCCGCTCGATCGATTGCCGACGAAGCGCACGGGATCGAAATCCTCGTAGGTCGGCCCGGCGGTGACCATGACCTTCTTGCCGCGAAGCGCGCCGTCGGGGCGCAACATCGCGTCCGCCGCGGCGACGATTTCGTCGGGTTCGGCGAGACGCCCTTTGCCGATCCAGCCGCACGCCAGGTAGCCTTCGCCCGGCTCGACGAAGCGCACGCCGTGAGCGACGAGCGTGTCGAGGTTCTTCCGGACGGCCGGATGCGCGAACATGTTCACGTTCATCGACGGCGCCAGCAGCACCGGCGCGCGCGTCGCCGTGTACATCGTGGACAGGAAGTCGTCGGCGATGCCGTTCGCGAATTTGCCGATGATGTTGGCGGTGGCGGGTGCGACGAGCAGCAGGTCGATCGTCGACGCGAAGGCGATGTGCTCGATGTCGGCATTCGCGCCGGGCACGAATTGATCGGTCGCCACCGGCCGGCGCGTGATCGCCTCGAAGGTGAGCGGCCCGACGAACGTCGTCGCGGCGCGCGTCATCACGGCGACGACGTCGTGCCCGCGCTTCTGCAGCCCGCGCGCCACTTCGACCGCCTTGTACGCGCCGATGCCGCCGCACACGCCGAGCGCAACCAGGGCCATCGGCTACTCGGGCACGACCGGCTCGGCCTCGATCTTCTCGACCGCTTTGGTCAGCACTTCGCGCTTCGCGATCGTCGTCTTCTTGTGCACGCCGACCTCGACGCGCGGCACCGACCCGGCCAGCAACTGACGCGCGCGCGCGCCGGCCGTCACCACGAACTCGAATCGGTTGGGCACCTTGCTCTGTTCACTCATGAAAACGTCCTGACGATGGTGTCGGCCTCGGCGCGCATGCGCCCGAGGCGCGACCGTTCGGCGATGACGATGCCGCGCAGCCGGTCCACAGCGGCGGTCAGCTCGTCGTTGACAACGACGTAGTCGTATTCGGTGAACGCCGCGACCTCGTCGCGCGCCACCTGCAGCCGCCGCTGGATCGCCGCGTCGGCGTCCTTACTGCGCCCACGCAGCCGCTGCTCGAGCACCGGAAACGACGGCGGCATGACGAACACCGTGGTGCTCGCGATCCCGCGCCGGCGGATCTTGCGCGCGCCCTGCACGTCGATGACGAGCACGACGTCGTCTCCGCGGGCGAGCAGCGCCTCGGTGTCGGATCCGCAGGTGCCGTACAAATTCCCGAACACCTCCGCCCACTCGAGAAAATCGCCGGCGGCGACCATCGATTCGAAGCGGGCGCGACTGACGAAATTATAGTCCACGCCGTCGGTCTCGCCCTCGCGCGCCGGCCGCGACGTGTAGGAGCGTGACATTCTGAGATGCGGCACCTGCTCCACCAGCCGCTCCACCAGCGTCGTCTTGCCCGCGCCGGACGGGGCCGACACGATGAAGAGCAGCCCGCGACCGGCCGCGGCTGGCGGCTCGTTACTCAACGTTCTGCACCTGCTCGCGCATCTTCTCGAGCTCGGCCTTGGCCGCGATAATCAACTCCGACACGCGCAGGCCGTCGGCCTTCGATCCCATCGTGTTGACTTCGCGGTTCATCTCCTGCAGCAGGAAATCGAGCTTGCGGCCGCACGGCTCCGCGCTGTCGGCGAGCGTCACCCAGTGCGACACGTGGCCCCGGAAGCGCGCGAGCTCCTCGCTGATGTCGGAGCGCGCCGCCATGCGCACGATCTCCTGCGCGACGACGGTTTCGTCAGCCTGCAACTCGGTGCGCAGCTCGCGCACGCGCTCGCGCAAACGCTCTTCGAGCGCGATCCGCCCCTCGTCGGCCGCGACAGCGATCCGCTCGACGAGATCGGCGACGAGCGTCCGGCGCTGATCGAGATCGGCGCGCAGATGATCGCCTTCGCGCGCGCGCATCGCGTCGAGGTCCACCAGCGCCTGCTCCACCGCGACGCGCGCCTGGCCCGCAATCGCCTGCAGCGCTTCGGCATCGTCGGCCGGCTGGCGGTCCTTGATCGTGATCGCCTGCGGCATGCGCAGCAGGTCGCCCGGCGTGAGCGCGCCGGCGACGAGGCCGCGCTCCCGCGCCTGATCGAGCGCCGTCTCGAGGGCGCGCCCGAACGCCTCGTTGAATTCCACGTCGACGCCGGGCACCTGCCGCAGTTGCAGCGAGACGCCGAGCTCCACGCGGCCGCGCGCCACGTACCGGCCGACGAGGGCGCGCACCTCGGATTCGAGCGCGGCAAGCGACTGCGGCACCCGCAGCTGCAGATCGAGATAGCGATGGTTGAGCGCGCGGATCGTCACCGTGATCGTCGCACGCTCGTCCTCGCGGGCGATCGACGCAAAGCCGGTCATCGATTTGATCACGATGGCACCATCCGACGCTCGCCCTTGCGTCCTTCGAGCAGCTGCAGTTGATAGAGCGCCGCGTACGTCCCCTCCGGACGCGCGAGCAGCTCGTCGTGGCGGCCGACCTCGACGATGCGTCCGCGCTCGAGCACGACGATCGCGTCGGCGCGCCGGATCGTCGAGAGGCGGTGCGCGATGACGAACGACGTGCGGTTCATCATCAGGTTCGTCAGCGCCTCCTGCACGAGCAGTTCCGATTCGGTGTCGAGCGCGGAGGTCGCCTCGTCGAGCACGAGGATCGGCGCGTTCTTCAGCAGCGCGCGCGCGATGGCGATCCGCTGGCGCTGCCCGCCGGACAGCCGCTGGCCGCGCTCGCCGATCTTCGCCTGATAGCCGCCATCGAGCGCCGAGACGAAGTCGTGCGCGTTGGCGGCGCGCGCCGCCGCTTCGATCTGCGGCGGCGTCGCGCCGGGCGTGCCGTAGGCGATGTTGCTCGCGACGGTGTCGTCGAACAGCACCGTGTCCTGCGTGACGATGCCGACCTGAGCGCGCAGCGACCGCAGCGAGACGTCGCGGATGTCGACGCCGTCGATCGTAATCGCGCCGCCCGTCACGTCGTAGAACCGCGGCAGCAGGTTGACGAGCGTCGTCTTGCCAGCACCGCTGCGGCCGACGATCGCGATCATCTGGCCGGCACGCACCGTCAGCGACACGTCGCGCAGGATGCGCGCGTTGCTGTCCTCGTACTTGAACTCGACGTCGCGGAAGGCGATCACGTCGCGGAACGGCGCGAGCGGCGGTGCGCCGGGCTTCTCGATCACCTCGGAGTGCGTGTCGAGCATCTCGAAAATGCGCTCGGCCGCGGCGATCGCCTGCTGCACGTTCGCGTTGACGCGGCTCAGCTTCTTCGCCGGCGCGTACATCAGCAGCAGCGTCGCGACGAACATGCCGAAGTCGCCGACGGTCAGCCGTCCGAGCGCGATCTGCCGGCTGCCGTACCACAGCGCGACCGCCATGCCGACGCCGCCAATCAGCTCCATCAGCGGCGGCAGCGACGAGAGCGCCGCGGTCACCTTCATGTTCGTGCGGAAAAGCGAATAGCTCGCCTTGTTGAACTTCTCCGCCTCGAGGTCTTCGGTGCCAAACGCTTTCACGATGCGGTGACCGGTGAACGCTTCCGTGCCGAGATGCGACAGGTTCTCCAGCGCCTCCTGACTCCGTCTCGTCGTCCGGCGCACGCGCTGCCCGAGGCGCACGAGCGGATAGACGATGAGCGGAGCGCTGGTGAAGCAAACGATGGTCAGGCGCGCGTCGTTGTACAGCAGCACCGCGCCGTAGCCGACGAGCGACAGCGTCTCGCGCGCGAGATCGGCGCCCGTTTCGGAGACGACCTGCTGCACCTGCCCGACGTCGTTGTTGATGCGCGACAGCAGCTTGCCGGTGGCGCCGTGCGCGAAGTAGCTCGCCGATTGCCCGAGGATGTGGCGGAACAGCGCGTTGCGCAGATCCATCACCGTCCGCTGCCCGACGTCCGCCATCAGATACGACGACACGTAGGAGCCGATGCCCTTGAGCAGGAACAGCACGATGACGGCCGACGCGGTGAAGACGAGATAGCGCTGATCGGGCAGCACGTCGTTGATCGTCAGCTTGATCAGGATCGGCAGGCCGGCCGAGCCGATGCCGTAGATGATCATGCCGAGCACCGCCCAATACATGCGGCTGCGGTACGGCCGCCCGAACGCGAACAGCCGCTGCAGCGGCGGCCGCTTATCGGTCTCCATAGCCGTGCGGATGCGTGCGGTGCCAGTTCCAGGCGGTGCGGACGATCGTCTCGATGCCGGCGAACTGCGGCGTCCAGTGCAGCTCGGACTTCGCCTTCTGCGGGTCGGCGTACAGCACGGCGGGATCGCCGGGCCGGCGCGGCGCCAGCGTCCACGGCACCGGCCTGCCGACGACGGCCGACACCGCGTCGATGACCTGCTTGACCGAATGCGGACGGCCCGTGCCGAGGTTGTAGGCGGTCGACTTGCCGGTGTCCGCCACCGCGCCGAGCGCGCGGACGTGCGCATCGGCGAGATCGGTCACGTGGACGTAGTCGCGCAGGCACGTGCCGTCCGGCGTCGGATAATCGTCGCCGAACACTTGGAGTCCCGCGCCGCCGTTCGCCGCGTCGATGGCGCGCGGAATCAGATGGATCTCGGGCGCGTGATCCTCGCCAATCTCGCCGTCCGGATCCGCGCCCGACGCGTTGAAATAGCGCAGCGCGACCGAGTGGATGCCGTGCGCGCGCTCGAAGTGCGGCAGCGCGCGCTCGATCGCGAGCTTCGACTCGCCGTACGCGTTGATCGGCCGCTGCGGATGCGACTCGGTGATCGGCGTCTCGATCGGCTCGCCGTAGGTCGCGCACGTCGACGAGAACACGAAATGCGGCACCGACTCGGCCGCCATCGCTTCGAGCACGCCGAGCGCGCCCACGACGTTGTTGCGATAGTAGCGGAACGGATCGCGCACCGATTCGCCGACGTCGAGGAACGCCGCGAAGTGCATCACCGCCGTGACGGCATACCGCCGAATCGTCCGCCGCACCGCGGTGACGTCGGCGATCTCGCCTTCGACGAAGTCGCCGAACTTCGCCGCGCCGCGGTGCCCCGCGACGAGGCTGTCGTACACGACGACCCGGTAGCCGGCGCGCTGCAGCGCCTTGGCGGCGTGGCTGCCGATGTATCCCGCGCCGCCGGTGACGAGGACGCTCGTCCCGCTACCGGCCAATGGAGAAGTACGTGAAGCCGAGCGCGCGCATCTGGCCCGGCGAGTAGATGTTGCGCCCGTCGAAGACGACCGGCGATTTCAGCAGCGTCCGCATCTTCTCGAAGTCGGGCTCGCGGAATTCGTTCCATTCGGTGACGATCGCGAGCGCGTCGGCCCCCGCGAGCGCGTCGTAGCTCTTGTCGCACAGCGCGATCCGCCCGTCGAAGAGCCGCTTGGCCACCGGCGCCGCCGCCGGGTCGTACGCGCGGACGCTGGCGCCGCTCGCGAGCAGCTTCTCGATGATCGGAATCGCCGGCGCCTCGCGCATGTCGTCGGTGCGCGGCTTGAACGCGAGCCCCCACAGCGCGATCGTGCGCCCTGTCAGATCCTTGAAGTGCGCCTGCATCTTCGCGACCAGCCGCTCCTTCTGCGTCTGGTTCACCGCCTCGACCGCCTTCAGGATCTTGAAGTCGTACCCGAGGTCGGACGAGGACTTCATCAACGCCTTCACGTCCTTCGGAAAGCAGCTGCCGCCGTAGCCGACGCCGGGAAACAGGAACGACGTGCCGATGCGCCGATCCGCGCCGATCGCCTTGCGCACGTGATCGACGTCGGCGCCCACCAGCTCGCACACGTTCGCTACCTCGTTCATGAACGAGATGCGCGTCGCCAGGATCGCGTTCGCCGCGTACTTGCACAGCTCGGCGCTCGCCGTGTCCATCATCATGATCGGCGCGCCGGTGCGCGTGAACGACGCCCACAGCTCGCGCATGATCGCGCCCGCTTTGTCGTCGCCCGGCTCGATGCCGACGACGACGCGGTCCGGCCGCATCGAATCCTCGACGGCGGCGCCTTGCTTTAAAAACTCCGGGTTGCTGACCACGCTGAACGGATGCGTCGCGTACTTCGCGACCTCCGCGCGCACCTTCTGCGCCGTGCCGACCGGGACCGTACTCTTGTCGACGACGACGGTGTACTTGTTCATCGCGCGGCCAATGTCGCGGGCGACGCCGAGGACGTGCTGCAGATCCGCCGATCCGTCTTCGCCCTGCGGCGTGCCGACCGCGATGAACACGATCTGCGACGACTGCACGGCCGCCGGCAGGTCCGACGTGAAGCTGAGGCGCTCTTCGTGATCGTTGCGCCGAACCATTTCCTCGAGGCCGGGTTCGTAGATCGGCATCCGGCCGGCGTTGAGCATGTCGACTTTCGACTGATCCTTATCGACACAGATTACGTTGTTGCCGTTTTCGGCGAGGCAGGCGCCCAGCACGAGCCCCACGTATCCCGTCCCCACGACAGCGATGCGCATTTCTGAATAAGATACTGACTCGGAAAGACTTAAACAAGTGCGGGTCCTTGTCGATTACCGGGCGGCGCTGCGCGAACGGAGCGGCGTCGGCGAGTATACGCATCAGCTCGTCGCGGCTCTGCTGCGGCGCGTCGCGTCCAACGGCGCGCGCGCGACGCTCGATCTCTGGATCTTTTCCAGTTCCTGGAAGGACCGGCTCGTCGTCCCGGCCGAGCTCGCGGGTGTGCACGCCGTCGATCGACGCGTGCCGGTGTCGGTGTTGAACTTCGCGTGGCATCGGTTGGGGTGGCCGCCGGCCGAACGGCTCGCCGGCGCGGACTTCGACGTCACGCACGCGCTCCATCCGCTGATGCTGCCGTCGCGCCACGCCGCTCCGATGATCACGATTCACGATCTGACGTTCCTGACGCATCCCGAGCGCACGCGCGCCGAGATTCGCCGCGACTATCCGGCGCTGGTGCGCGAGCACGCGCACCGCGCCGCGCGGATCCTGACGATCTCGGAGTTCACCGCCGGCGAAATCGTCGCGCGCCTCGGCGTCTCGCGCGACAAGATCACCGTCGGGTATCCGGGCGCGCCGCCGTGGACGCCGATTGCGCAGCCGCCGAAGGACGGCTACGTGCTGTTCCTCGGCACGCTCGAGCCGCGCAAGAACGTCGGGGGCCTGCTCGACGCCTACACGAAGCTGGTCAATCCGCCGCCGCTCGTGCTCGCGGGCAAAGCGACCGAGGAGGCGCGCGAGTGGCTCGCGCGCATCGAACGGCCGCCGCTGACAGGGCTCGTCCGTCACGTCGGCTACGTCGAGCCCGATCGGCGGTGCGAGCTGTACGCGGGCGCGCGGCTGCTCGTTCAGCCGTCGTTCGAAGAGGGCTTCGGAATGCCCGTCCTCGAAGCGATGACGCTCGGCATCCCCGTCGTCGCCGCCAATCGCGGCGCGCTGCCCGAAGTGCTCGGCGACGCGGGGCTGCTCGTCGATCCGGAGCGGCCGGCCGAGATCGCCGACGCGATTCAGCGGATGCTGTCGGACGCGGCGCTGGCCGACGGCTGCCGCGAGCGCGGACTCGCGCGCGCGCGCGCGTTCAACTGGGACGAGACGGCCGCGCTCGTCCACGATGCCTACCGGCTCGCATGCGCATCGGCATAGACGCGCGCGAACTGTGCGGGCATGCGACCGGCGTCGGCCGGTATCTGTCGGGACTGCTGCGCGAGTGGAGCCGCAGCCCGCGCGCGCGGGCGCACGAGTTCGTCCTCTACGCGCCGGAGACGCCGCCGCTTGCGCTCGACACGCGTCAGTTCGCGATGCGCACGGTCCGCGGCGCCGGCGGCACGTGGTGGGAGCAGGTGCAGGCGCCGCGCGCGGCCGCCGGCGATCGCCTCGACGCGTGGTTCGCGCCGGCGTACACGGCGCCGCTCGCGATCGACGTGCCCGTCACGCTCGTCGTCCACGACGTGTCGTTCTTCGCGCATCCCGAGTGGTTTCGGGTGCGCGAAGGCGTGCGCCGCCGCTGGCTGACGCGGCACTCCGTCGCGCGTGCGGCGGCGATCATCACGGTCTCGCAGTTCTCGAAGCGCGAGCTGATGGAATGGCTGGACGTGCCTGCCGACAAGATCACGGTGGTCCGATCGGGGATCGAGTCGGATCGATGGACGTCGGACGCGGGATCGCCGAGCGGCGCGGCCCAAGCGTCGCAGCCGCGCGTGCTGTTCGTCGGATCGCTGTTCACCCGGCGTCACGTCGGCGACCTGATTCGCGCGTTCGCGCCGATCGCTCGCGCGCGTGCCGACGCCTGTCTCGACATCGTCGGCGACAACCGGACGTATCCCGTCGAAGACATCCGCGCCACGATCCGCGCCGAGCAGATCGAGGCGCAGGTCGCCTGGCATCACTACGTCAGCGACGATCGGCTGCGCGCGCTGTACGCCGCCGCGCGCGCGTTCGCGTTCCTGTCGGAGTACGAAGGGATGGGATTCACGCCGCTCGAAGCGTTGAGCGCCGGCGTTCCGCCCGTGCTGCTCGACACGCCGATCGCGCGCGAGATCTGCGGTGACGCGGCGCTGTACGTGACGCTCGCCGATCGCCCCGGCACGACGCGGGCGCTACAGCAGGCGCTCTTCGACGCGGACGTCCGTGCCCGCGTGCTCGCGGCCGCGCCGGCGGTGCTGGCACGGCACGACTGGTCGCGCGCCGCTGACGAAACGCTCTCGGTCATCGAGCGATGCTGTCGATAATCATCGTCTCGTTCAACGCGCGGGCGGATCTCGAGCGCTGCCTCGCGTCGCTCCACGCGCCGCCGCCGCGGACGCCGCACGAGATCCTGGTCGTCGACAACGCGTCGAGCGACGGCAGCCTCGACGCCGTGCGGCAGTGGCCGGACGTGCGGACGATCGCGAACGCGTCGAACGTCGGGTTTGCGGCGGCGAACAACGTCGGCATCCGCGCGAGCCGCGGCGATCTGCTGCTGCTCCTCAACAGCGACACGATCGTCCCCGCCGGCGCGATCGAGACGCTCGTCGCCGAACTCGAGGCGGATCCGTCCGTCGCGGTCGCCGGCCCCCGGCTCGTCGACGCGAGCGGACGCGCGGAACTGTCGTTCGGCCCGATGATCTCGCCGCTGAACGAATGGCGGCAGAAGCGGCTGCGGCGCGACGCGGCGGCGGTCGAGCGCCTGACGCGCGAGCGGCGCTATCCGGACTGGGTCAGCGGCGCGTGCCTGCTCGTGCGGCGCGCGGCCGCGGAGGCGGTCGGCCTGCTGGACGAGCGCTTCTTCATGTACACCGAGGACGTCGACTTCTGCGCGTCGATTCGCGCGCGCGGATCTCGCGTCCTGTTCACGCCGGCGGCCGAGGTCGTGCACGTGCGCGGACGCTCGGCGGCATCGGCGCCGGCGGCCACCACTCGCGCGTACCGCACGAGTCAGCTCGCCTTCTACCGCAAGCACCATCCGATGTGGGCGCCGCTTCTTCGCTTGTACGTGTCGCTTCGGAAGGCCGATTAAACCATCACGCGCGATCGGCCGAAGTACGTACGATGACCAATGCGCTGAAGGCGCTCGGCGTGCTGGCGCTGACCGTGGCGGCGGTGCTGTGGTTCTACGGCCGCTCGTCCGCGCCGGCCGCGCCGCGGCCCGCGGTCGTGAGCGCACCAGCGCGTCCCGCTCCGGCGCCAACTCCCCCGCCGGCCGACCCCGACGCGGACGCGCCGCGAACGATGCCGGCGGTCGTGCCGCTGCCGGCGATCACGTCGGATGCGCCGGCGACGGGCACGAATGCGCCCGCACCGGCGGTGGCGCCAGCGGCCGCGAGCGCGGAACCGCTCGAGACGCTGGTCAGCCGCCTGCTGCCAGCGGTCGTGCGCATCGAAACGGCCGGCGCGATCGGCACCGGCTTCTTCGTCAAGCCCGACACGATTCTGACCAACGCGCACGTCGTCCAGGCGAACGGAACGGTGACGCTGCGCCGCGCCGACGGCACGACTTCCATCGCTCGCGTGGTGACGACGTCGCCCGGACTCGACCTGGCGATCCTGACGGTGACGGGCGCCGACGCGACCCAGCCGACGATCCCGCTCGGCTCGGGCCGCAGCGCGCGCCAGGGCCAGGAAGTGCTCGCGCTCGGATCGCCGCTTGGCCTGCAGAACACCGTCACGCGCGGCATCGTCAGCGCCGTGCGCGATGTCGGCGGCGTCACGCTGGTGCAAACCGACGCCGCCATCAACCCGGGCAACAGCGGCGGTCCGCTCGTGGATCGCGCCGGCGTGGCGATCGGCATCACCTCGCTCGGCGTGCGGTCCGCGGTCGCGCAGGGGCTGTCGTTCGCGATCGCGATCGATCACGCGGCGGACCTGCTCGCCGGGCGCCGGTCGGACGCGTCCGCCACGCCGCTCGCCAACCTGACGCAGGCGATGCAGGGCGGCGGCAGCGCGACGACCGATGTCGACGCGCGCCGCGTGCGCGCCGGCGAGCTGTTCGAACAGGCGATGGCGGCGGTCGCGCAGCACGCCGACGCGCTCGACGACTACTGGAAGCGGTTTCTCGCGTCGTGCTATCAGGGGCGCGTCGCCGGCACGTTCGATCGCGGCTGGTTCGCGCTGTACGACGCGCGTGCGATGCAGGGCGCGGTCGCGCCCGGCTGCGGCCCGGCATTCGACGAGGTGCGCCAGCGCGCCGACGCGGTGCGCGACGAGGTCCGCTCGCTCGACGAGCGGGCGCGGCAGGCCGACGTCTACCCCGGCACGCGCCGCGACACGCGGCGCCGCTATCGGCTCGACTTTGCGGGGTGGGCCCTCTAACGATTCCCGATCCCGGCAGGTATCATAGAGCGTGCGGATCGGCATCGACGCCCGCAAGCTGCACGACTTCGGCATCGGCACCTACATCCGGAACCTGCTGCGACAACTCGCGCGTCTCGATCGCGACACCGAGTTCGTCCTGCTCTGCCGGCCGGAGGACGCCGGATCGCTGGCGTCGCTTGGCAACAACTTCCGTCCGATTCCTGAGACGGCGGGGAATTACTCCGTCGCCGAGCAGGTGCGCATCCCGCTCGCGCTGCAGCGCGAAGGGGTAACACTCTTCCACGCGCCGCATTACGTGCTCCCGCCGCTCGTGCGCTGCCGATCGGTCGTGACGATCCACGACTGCATCCACCTGATGTTTCCGCAGTATCTGCCGAACCGGATGGCGCTCGGCTACGCGCGGACGTCGATCCGCCTCGCGGCGCAGCGGGCGACGCGCGTGCTCACCGTCTCGGAAAGCTCGAAGCGCGACATCCTGCGCTTCGTCGACACCGAGCCCGACAAGATCGACGTCATCTACAACGCGTACGACGAGCGTTTCGGCGTCGAGCCGCGCGAGGAGGACGTCGTCCGCGTCCGCGAGCGCTATCAGTTGCACGACGAGTTCGTCCTCTACGCGGGCAACGTCAAGCCGCACAAGAATCTCGAGCGGCTGATCGAGGCGTTCGACCGCGTGCGCAAGCGCGGCCTCGATCATCTGAAGCTCGTGATCATCGGCGACGAGATCTCGAAGTACACCTCGCTCCGGCGCGCCGTGCACAAGCACCAGTTGCACAAGTACGTCCGCTTTCTCGGCTTCCTGCCGGAGGAGACGCTCGCGGTCATGTACCGGCTCGCCGGCGTGTTCGTGTTCCCGTCGCTGTACGAAGGATTCGGGCTGCCGCCGCTCGAAGCGATGGCCAGCGGCACGCCGGTCGTGACGTCGAACGTCTCGTCGCTGCCCGAAGTCGCGGGCGACGCCGCGGTGCTCGTCGACCCCTACGATCCCGATGCGATCGCCGACGGCATCGAGCGCGTGCTGACGGACGAAACCATCCGCCGCACGCTGCGGCGCAACGGCGTCGCGCGCGCGAAGCAGTTTTCCTGGGAACAGTCGGTCAGGCGCGTGCGCGATATCTACGGCCTGGTCGGCAACGGCGGATGAAGCTCGCCCTCGTCCACGATTGGCTGACGGGCATGCGCGGCGGCGAAAAGGCGCTCGAGGTGTTGTGCGAGCGTTTTCCGGACGCCGAGCTCTTCACGCTCGTCCACGTGCCGGGATCGGTCTCGCCGTCGATCGAGCGGCTGCGCCCGCACACGTCGTTCATGCAGCGGCTGCCGTTCGCGGCGCGGCTCTACCGTCAGTACCTGCCGTTGATGCCGACGGCGGTCGAGCAGTTCGACTTCGACCGCTTCGACACGATCGTCAGCGTCAGCCATTGCTGCGTGAAGTCGATCGTGCGCCCCGGCGCCGCTCAGCACATCTGCTACTGCCTGACGCCGATGCGCTACGCCTGGGACCAGTTCGACGCCTATTTCGGGCCGCAACGGGTGGGCCCGCTCCGCTCCGCTGTCATGCGGCGGACGATGGCGTGGATGGCGCGGTGGGACCGCGACACGGCCGACCGCGCCGACCGCTATGTCGCTATCTCTCATTATGTTGCGGGCAGGATCCGCCGATACTATAATCGCGAGGCGACCGTGGTCTATCCGCCCGTCGATACTGGCTTCTTCACACCCGGCGGCGATCCTCCCGAGCGTCTCGCCCTCGTCGTTTCGGCGCTCGTCCCTTACAAGCGGATCGAGGTCGCGATCGATGCCTGCCGGCGCGCACGGGTGCCGCTCGTGATTGCCGGCGACGGACCCGAGCGCGCGAACCTCGAGCGCCGTGCGAACGGTGCGGCGACGTTCCTCGGGCGCGTCTCGGACGAGGAGATTCGAGACCTGTATCGCCGCACCGCCGTGACGCTGCTGCCGGGCGAAGAGGACTTCGGGATCG
>Ga0070741_10004446_pt1 | contig 32707 bp, 24 predicted proteins | sample Coa_R1_4_FD_66440 | JGI IMG/M metagenome (GOLD analysis project Ga0070741, IMG submission 66440) | Surface soil microbial communities from Centralia Pennsylvania, which are recovering from an underground coalmine fire - Coalmine... | ecosystem: Environmental > Terrestrial > Soil > Unclassified ... | reverse complement strand
CAGCCGCGCGCGGTCGCCGTGAATGATGGCCCCGGTCGTCAGCATCTCGGTGTAGAGCCGCGCATGCCGCGTCAGCAGGCGATGGAGGAATCGGCAATGCCGGTCCGTCCATTCCATCATGGGGGCAATGGCGAATTTTCTATTGATATCAATCACTTATTCACCGATTTCGGATACCTGCGGGATGTGACCGACTGAGATTCTGCATTTTTATGTATTTGAAATTCCCTCACTTTTCGAGCCGCCTGCCGATTTCCGCCCATTTCGGTGAGGACACCTAATGACCCTCAACACCGCCTTTCTGCTCATGGCCCAATATAACGGCAAGGCCATCATCCCGCTCGCGGACGTGTGCCGGGACTACTTCTCGCATTTGACGGCGGAGAAGCTGGTGAGAAAGGTCATGACAGGCCAAATCCCGCTTCCGATCGTGCACATCGAGCGCAGCCAGAAGAGTGCGAAGGGTGTCCATCTGCAGGATTTGGCGGACTACCTTGATAAGCGGCGCCAAGAGGCAATGAAAGAATTTGAGGCGCTCTATGGCTAATGTTCCGCCCGAGCTATCGTCGTGTAGGGTTTCCAAGAATCCAAGCCTGCCGGTCCCGCCATGTCTGACGGTTCAAAATTCCAGCTTGAGCGCGTTCCAAGGTCACCGGCATCGGACGAAGAAATAATTGCTGACATTCAACGTGTAGCCGGCCTAGTTGCCCCCAATGCCATTTCATTTAGAGCGTATTCAAAATTGGGGAGCATTCATCCAGCAACTGCGGCTCTCCGTTTCGGCACATGGAATAAAGCCATCGTCGCGGCCGGACTGAAGGTTGGAAGCGAGCGCGATATTTCGGACGATCGCTTATTCGAAAACATAATGCAGTTGTGGGAGTTTTACGGTCGGCAACCTCGCGTGAGAAAACTCACTCGTCCTCCGTCTACGATTTCTTATGGTCCGTATGAGCGTCGCTTTCGCTCCTGGACGAATGCTCTCAAACAGTTTGTTGAGTACGCCAACTCGAAGGGCGCGGAGCCACCAACGCCGGATAAAGGTACAGGTAGCAGCCGCCAACCAGGGCGTAGCGTATCTTTAAGGACGCGTTTTCGTGTTCTGAAGCGTGATAATTTCACATGTCGCGCTTGCGGAGCCAGCCCGGCTTTGAAGCCGGGAACTTCGTTGCACGTTGATCATATTAAGCCGTGGAGTCATGGCGGGGAAACGATCGAAGAGAATCTTCAAACTCTTTGCGCAACCTGTAACCTTGGAAAGAGCAACGTCCTCTAAGCGAAATCGAACGGCATTCCTCGCCGCCTTGAGACGTGATGCGCTCGTTTCTGCAATTTGTTGTGCGCAACCTCGCGCGATCCCCGAAATCGCCTTACAGCAGATTACAGCAAGCGATTTTTCACACGCGCTAAGCCGTTGCAGCTAATTGCAAACTCCGAACAGTCGGTAATGTCCATCATCGGGGCAATGCAAAAGCGCCAATTCTCTGGTTTCACGGCCCGCAATTGTGGTCTCCGGCGACGGTCACCAAGTGGGATAGCCGCTTGCACGGATAACATAATATTCGATTTCGCACCGCCATGAGCCGGCATTGACGCTTGCGCGCGGCCCCGCTAACGCTCGGGCCATAGCATGCAAGACGTCAAGGAAAAGGCCGCCCTCTCCTCGATCACCGCGTCGGCCGGGCTGACGCTGGCCAAGGCGGTCGTCGGCGCTCTCTCCGGCTCGCTTGCAATCCTGTCCGAGGCGGCTCACTCGCTGCTCGACTTGGCGGCGACGGTGATGACCTATTTCGCCGTGCGGATTTCCGGCAAGCCGGCCGACGAAGTGCACCAATACGGCCATGGCAAGGTGGAGAGCGTCGCCGCCTTGATCGAGACCGGGCTGCTGTTTCTGCTTTCCGCCGCCGTCATCTGGAAAGCCGGACAGCGGCTGTGGAGCGGCAACAGCCATCCGGTGGAAGCGACCTGGTGGGCCTTCGTCGTGGTTGCCGCCTCGATCGTCGTCGATTTCTTTCGCGCGCGCGTGCTCTATCGCGTGGCCAGGGAAAGCGGAAGCGAAGCACTGGAAGCCGACGCGTTGCACTTCGGCTCCGATATGTGGTCCTCGCTCGCGGTGCTGGTCGGTCTCGGCGGCGTGGCTTTGGGGCTTCCCGCCGCGGATGCGCTCGCCGCGCTGGTGGTTGCGGTTTTCGTCTGCCTTGCCGGCTGGCGCCTGGGCCGGCGCACGCTGGATACCCTGACCGATGCGGCGCCCTCGGGAGCCGCGGAGAAGATCACCCGGGCGGCGCTTCGCATTCGCGGCGTGGTCGCCGTGGCGCGCGTGCGCGTGCGTCAGGTGGGCGCCAATCTCTTCGTCGATCTCGCCGTCGTCGTCAGCCGGACCCTGCCGCTTGATCGCGTCACCGAATTGAAGAACGAAGTGGTCGCCGCGATCCGTCGCGAATTGCCCACCGCCGAGGTTGTGCTCACGACGGAGCCACGCGCGCTTAGCGACGAAACCGTTCTTGAACGCGTCATGGTGATCGCGCGCAATCTGGCGCTCGCCGTCCATCACGTGACCGTGCATTCGATCGAGGGCCGGCTCGCGGTCGCCATCGATCTCGAGGTCGCCGGCAAGCTGACGCTCCGCGAAGCGCATGCCATCGCCAGCCGCCTGGAACAGGCGGTGCGCGACGAGTTGGGCCCCGAGGTCGAGGTGGAGACGCATATCGAGCCGCTGCAGACCGATCACATGAGCGGCCGCGAAGCGGATTCGCGGCGCACCGGAGACGTGGAGCAGGCGCTTGGCGAAATCGCCGCGCAGCTCGGTCCGATCCGCGAAATCCACGACGTGCGGATGCGGGACACCGACGATGGTGAGATCGTGAACTTCCACTGCTATGCCGATCCGCGCATGACGGTGCAGGAGGTTCACGAAAAGGTGGATGAGATCGAACGGGCGCTGCGCCAGCGCATTCCCAGCATCAAGCGCGTGATCGGCCATGCCGAGCCGCGGGGTTGAATTACGCTGTCATTCCGGGAGGGACCGAAGGTCCGGACCCGGAATCCAGGGCCTAGCGCCGTGCTTACATCTGGATTCCGGGGCCGCGAGCGGCGCTCGCGCTCCGGAATGACCTTTAGCAATCTTCCCTTCGCCGGCCGGACGTCCTAGATCAAGCGCATGCGCACCGAACAAGCCCGTCCCGTCCGGCTGCAGGATTACCGGCCGCCGGAATGGCTGGTCGAGACCGTGCATCTCGACGTCTCGCTGCATCCGGCGGCGACGCGCGTGCGGGCACGGCTGACGATGAAGCCCAACGCGGAGAGCGGTGCGCCTGCCGCTCTCGCGCTCGATGGCGACGGCCTCAAGCTCGTCTCCGTCGCCATCGACGGCATGATGCTGACGCCGGAGGATTACGCGGCGACGCCCGACAGCCTCGTCATCTCCCAGGCGCCGCCGCGGCGCTTCACGCTGGAAATCGAAACCCAGATCGACCCGTCGGCCAATACCCAGCTCTCCGGCCTCTACCGCTCGCGCGGCACCTATTGCACGCAATGCGAAGCGGAGGGCTTTCGCCGCATCACCTATTTTCCCGACCGGCCCGATGTCATGGCGGTCTACACCACGCGGATCGAGGCCGATAAAGCCGAAGCGCCGGTCTTGCTCGCCAACGGCAATCTCGTCGAATTCGGCGAGCTGCCGGGCGACCGGCACTTCGCCGTCTGGCACGACCCCTTTCCCAAGCCGTCGTATTTGTTCGCCCTGGTCGGCGGAAAGCTCGCCCATGTCGAGGATCGCTTCCGGACCCTGTCCGGCCGCGAGGTGACGCTGCGAATTTACGTCGAGCCGGGAAAAGAGGACCGCTGCGGCTACGCCATGGACGCGCTGAAGCGCGCCATGCGCTGGGACGAGCAAACTTTCGGCCGCGAATACGACCTCGACATCTTCATGATCGTCGCCGTGTCCGACTTCAACATGGGCGCCATGGAGAACAAGGGGCTCAATGTTTTCAACGATAAATACGTGCTCGCCTCCCCCGCGACGGCCACGGATTCCGACTATGCCGCGATCGAGGCGATCATCGCCCACGAATATTTCCATAACTGGACGGGCAATCGCATCACCTGCCGCGACTGGTTCCAGCTATGCCTGAAGGAAGGGCTGACGGTTTTCCGCGATCAGGAGTTCACCTCCGATCAGCGCTCGCGCCCGGTCAAGCGCATCGCCGACGTGCGCGCCCTGCGAACGCATCAATTCGTCGAGGATGCCGGGCCGCTGGCTCACCCGGTGCGCCCGGAGCAATATCGCGAGATCAACAACTTTTACACCGGCACCGTCTACGAAAAAGGCGCCGAGGTCGTGCGCATGCTCAAGGTGCTGCTGGGGCCGGAGCGATTCCGCCGCGGCATGGACCTCTATTTCTCACGGCATGACGGACAGGCGGCCACGGTCGAGCAGTTCGTGCGCTGCTTCGCCGATGTCAGCGACCTCGATATGCCCGTGTTCATGCGCTGGTATTCGCAGGCGGGAACGCCGGAGGTGGTCGTCGACGGCCAATGGGATTCCGGCACGCAAACGTACCGCCTCGACGTCGCGCAGAGCGTGCCGCCGACGCCGGGCCAGCCGGTGAAGAAGCCCATGCTGATTCCCTTCGCCCTCGGTCTCCTGGGCCGGGATGGCCGGGACCTGCCTTTGGTTCTCGCGGACGGAGCGGCAGTCGAGCGCGGCGTGGTCACGCTCACCCAGCCGGCGGAAAGTTTCGTCTTCACCGGAATCGGCGAGCGCCCTATTCCCTCGCTCAATCGCGGCTTCTCCGCGCCGATCAAGCTTTCGGCGAATGTTTCTTCCGAGGATCTCAATTTTTTGGCGGCGCACGACAGCGATCCGTTCAACCGCTGGCAGGCGGTGCAGACGCTCGCGATGAAGCACCTGCTGGAAACCGCTGCCGGCGACGCCGGAGACGCCACCGCGCAAGGCCTGTTGGCAGCGCTTGCTTCGATCATTGCCGACGACCGGCTCGAGCCGGCCTTTGTCGCACAGGCTCTTGCGCTGCCGAGCGAAGCGGAGATTGCCCGCGAAATCGCCCGCGACGTCGATCCCGACGGCATCTTTCAGGTGCGACAACGGTTACGGCAAAGGATCGGCCGGGAGCTGGCAGCGAAATTGGCCGACGCTTATGCCCGCATGGCCGAGCAAGGCCCCTATCGGCCTGCGGCGGCCAGCGCCGGCCGCCGTTCGCTGAAGAATGTCTGCCTCGACCTCATGGCCGCCGACGGCAGCGCGGCGGGTCTCGGGCGGGCGCAGCGGCAATACCAGTCCGCCGACAACATGACCGACCGCATGGCCGCGCTCTCGGTGCTGTCGCTGCATGACGTGCCGGAGCGGCAAGCCGCGCTAGACGATTTCTATCGCCGCTACGCCAACGATGCGCTGATCATCGACAAATGGCTGGCGTTGCAGGCGTCGATGCCGGATGCCACGACGCTGGAGCGTGTCCGTCGGCTTACCGCGCATCCGGCCTTTTCCATGTCCAATCCGAACCGCGTGCGCGCGCTGATCGGCTCCTTTGCGCAGGGCAACCACACCCAATTCAACCGCGCCGACGGAGAAGGTTACGATTTTGTGGCGGAGAAAGTGCTGGAGCTCGACCCGAAGAATCCCCAGGTCGCGGCACGGCTGCTCGGCGCCTTCCGGAGCTGGCGCACGCTCGAACCGCGGCGCCGCGCCAAGGCCGAAGCTGCGCTGCGGCGCATCGCGGCGGCGCCCGACTTGTCGGACGATGTTACCGACATCGTGCAGCGCGCGCTTGCCGATCCGCTGGCGGACGCCGCGCCGCCCAAATAACTGACTGCAATATCTTGCGAAAATGCATGGGCACGACACGGCCCGGCAGCGGCGCGCGGCTAAAAATTCGTGTGGCAACGCGGCGCAAATATTGACTCTTGGGACTCTCGACAAATCACGGCGATTCGATTCTTATCGACAGTGATTCGGAGAGATGCGGCACATCCTTCCTGATCGCGGGTGACGGGGACAATCCGAACGGAGGCCTAAATGGCGCGCGCCGAGACGGCGAGTGCGTCTTCGCGTTCCGATTCGATCAAGGGGCTGGCGCAATCGATCGCCAAGCCCGCGTACCGGCGCCTTCTCACCGCCGAGCCGGCGCTGCGCCGCGCCGTTCCCGTTCTCATCGTGGCCTTTCTGATCACGATCTGCGTCGGCGCCGGCGTCCAGCTGCTCGATCAGCGCCGCCAGGCATTGCAGCGCGCTGTCCTCGAAGTGGATGCCGCCGCCGAGATCACCGCGCAACATCTTGCCCGCGCGCCGGTCCAGGGAACGCAACACCTCGACGATCTTTTCCGTCTCGCCTTGCCAAGCTGGGCCACCGCGGAAAACCGCCGCCTGATCGTGACCAATGCCGAGGGAAAGATCGTCGCTGTCGCCCCGCCGGACAATCGCATGATCGGCCGGCCGCTGCTCGACGTGCTGGGGCCCGCGCAGCCGCTGACCACTTTCGGCGCCAACGCGGGAGTGCTCGAGCTTTCGCTGAGCGACGGCGTCAAGGCCCTGGCCACCGTGCGCGAGTTGAAGGCGCCCTTCGGGCAGCTCGCCGTGATCCAGACCCATAGCGACGCGCTCGCGCTTTGGCGCTCCGACACCACCCTGACCGTTACCCTCTCCGCGACCACCGGCTTCGTGGTGCTCATTCTGGGATTCGCCTTCCACTGGCAGGCGACACGGGCCCGCGAAGCCGATCTCATCTATGAAGCGGTGCGCAGCCGCATCGACACCGCGCTCAATCGTGGCCGCTGCGGGCTTTGGGATTGGGACCTGGCGCGCGGCCGCATCTTCTGGTCGCATTCCATGTTCGCCATCCTCGGGCTCGACCCCCGGGACGAGCTGTTGACCTTTGGCGAAGTCAGCGCGCTGGTGCATCCGGACGACATTCGCCTTTACGATCTTGCCGCCCAGATCGCCGACTCCAAGGCGCAGTCCGTCGACCATGCCTTTCGCATGCGCCACGCCAGCGGCCGTTGGATCTGGCTGCGCGCGCGCTGCGAAGTCGTCGTACAGGCCGGCGAGCCGGGCGCGCATCTGATCGGCATCGCCGTCGATATCACCGAGCAGAAGAATTTGGTGGAAAAGACCGTGGCCGCCGACCTGCGGCTGCGCGACGCCATCGAGACGATCCCCGAGGCCTTCGTGCTGTGGGATGCCGAGAACCGGCTGGTGCTGTGCAATTCAAATTTCCAGCGGCTGCATAATCTGCCCGACGAGAGTGTCGCCGCCGGCATGCCTTACGAGATGGTTTTTGCCGCCGGCCGCAAGCCGGTGGTCCGCAATCGCATCGCCAGCGAAGACCACCTGACGCCGGGGGCGCATACCTTCGAGGCGCAGCTTGACGACGGGCGTTGGCTGCACGTCAGCGAGCGGCGCACCAAGGATGGCGGCTATGTCTCGGTCGGCACCGACATCACCGCGCTGAAGCAGCACGAAGAAAAACTGATGCAGAGCGAAAGGCGGCTGATCGCGACGGTATCCGATCTTCGCCAGTCGCAGCAGACTCTGGAATATCAAACGCAGCAGCTTGCCGATCTGGCGGAAAAATACGGCGAGGAGAAAACGCGCGCCGAGGAGGCCAACCAGGCGAAATCGAAATTCCTCGCCAATATGAGCCATGAGCTGCGCACGCCGCTCAACGCCATTATCGGCTTTTCCGAGATCATGGAATCCGGGATGTTCGGCCCGCTCGGCGCCGACAAATACCGCGAATATTGCCACGACATTCACCAGAGCGGCCAATACCTGCTTGAGGTGATCAACGACATTCTCGACATGTCGAAGATTGAAGCCGGGCGCATGCGCCTCGATTTCGAGGATATCCAGCTCGACCGGCTGCTCGACGACGCCATGCGCGTGGTTTCCGGCCGCGCCAAGGAAAAGCATCTCAGTTTGTCCGCGGAGCTGGCGGCGGGAATTCATTTCCGCGCCGACCATCGCGCGCTGAAGCAGATTGCGCTCAATCTTCTATCGAATGCCGTCAAATTCACGCCTGAGCACGGCGAGGTGAAGGTCTATGGCTGCCAGCGCGGCGCTTCCGTTGTCCTGGCATTCAAGGATACCGGCATCGGCATCGACAAAGACGCCTTGCGCAAGCTCGGCCGTCCGTTCGAACAGGTCGAGAGCCAGATGACCAAGAGCCATCAGGGCTCCGGGCTCGGGTTGGCCATCGCCAAATCGCTCACCGAGCTGCATGGCGGCCGCATGCGCATCCGCTCGGCGCCCGGTGCCGGGACGTTGGTTGTGATCCGTTTGCCGCTTCGCATCGAGCCGGTCGACGGCCCGAGCCTGCAAATGACCGACGTTCCGCCGGAGCAGCCGGGCAAAGGCCGCCGCGAGGCGCTCAAGCGCGCTGGCTAGCGGCGGCCGCTATCTTGTTGCGAGAATGCGCTCGAAACTCTGGCGCACGCGCATTTGCGTCTCCCCCACATGGGCGTCGAGCGTGGCAAAATCCGGCACGTCGCCGGCGCGCGCCAGGAGCCGTAGCAGCCCGGCGCCCGCGGTTTTCGCATCGAAAGCGCCGGGCAGACACAGCCGCAGCACCTGCGTGAGATTGTGATAAAGCCGCGCCGCCGGGCGCAGGATTTCCGCTTCGGCGGTGGGCAGCAGTCCAAGCCGCCAGGCCGCGTCCAGTACCTTGGCCGTGGACGTGTCGAGGATCGCCGGATGCGCGGCGGCGTGCACAAGTTGCAGATATTGCGCGACGAATTCGAGATCGATCAGCCCGCCGGCCGCGTATTTCAGATCCCAGCGGGTCGTGTCGCCTTTTTCCTCGGCAATGGCGCGGCGCATCTCCAGCACGTCGCCGGCAATCAAATCGCGATCGCGGCGGCGGGCCAGGGCCTTGCGAATGACGTCTTCGACCCGCGCGCGGAATGCCGGTGAGCCGGAAATGACGCGCGCGCGCGTCAGCGCCATGTGCTCCCAGGTCCAAGCTTCGTTTTCCTGGTAGTTTTCGAAGGCGCCGATTTGCGTCGCCACCGGGCCGGCGCGGCCCGAAGGCCGCAGGCGCATGTCGACGTCGTAGAGCACGCCGTAATTGGTCCGCACCGTAAGCGCGCTGATCAGCCGCTGGGTGAAACGCGCGAAATATTGACTGCCGTAAAGCGGCCGCGCCCCGTCGGATTCGGGGAATTCCCGATCGAAATCGTAAACCACGATCAGGTCGAGATCGGAATTCGCCGCCATCTCGCGGCCGCCGAGCTTGCCCAAGGCCAGGATCGCGCATTCCTGACCGCGTAACCGGCCATGCATGCCGGCGAAATTCTCCTCGACGGCCCGGTGCAGGCTGGCGACCATCACGTCCGCCAAAGCGGCAAACGCTTCCCCTGCCTGCTCCGCGGAAACCGTCTCCGAAAGAATGCGCGCGCCGATCAGAAACATATGTTCCTGCCCGAACATGCGCACGCGGTCGAGGAAGTCCTCATAGGAGCGGTTCTGCTCAAGCGCGCGCTCGAGCTCGGCGGCAAGCTTGGCTTGGTCGGGTAGAGCGCCGAAGAAGCCCGGCTCGAGCAGCGGATCGATCACCTGCGGATGGCGGGCCAGAATATCGGTCAGGCGCGGCGCCGTGCTAAGAATGAGCGCCATGAAACCGACGAGATCGGGATTTTGCCGCAAAAGCGAAAACAGCCGGCCGCTGCCGTGCAGCGTGCTGAGAAAATGGTCGAAATTGACCAGAGCGGTGTCGGGATTTTCGGTGCGGGCGAAGTGCCTCAACAGGACCGGCAACAATTCGATCAAATGCGCGCGTGCCGCCTCGCCCTTGAGCGAGCGATAGCCGCCGCCCAGCCATTCGCGCACAGTCGCCGATACCTGCAGCGGCTGGCGGAAGCCGAGGCTGTTCAGCCTGTCGAGGGTTTCCTCGTCATCGCGCTCCGCCGGAAAGACAAGCCCGCGCTCTTCGTCGGCCGGCGCCGGCGCCGTTTCGAACAGCCGCGCATAATGGCCCTGCACATTGCGCAGATGCCGCGTCAGCACCGCGGCAAATTCCTCGCGCGAAGGGAAGCCGAGAAAGCGGGCAAAGCGTTCGACCCCCTCGCGGTCGCCCGGCAGGGTTTGCGTCTGCTCGTCGGCGACCATCTGCAGGCGGTGCTCGACCTGGCGCAGAAATTCGTAAGCTGCGGCAAGCTCGTCGCGCGCCTGTGCTCCGATCCAGCCGCCGTCGGCCAGCACCGAGAGCATGGCCAGCGTGCCGCGCCCGCGCAGCTCGGGATGCCGGCCGCCGGCGATCAGTTGCTGGGTCTGCACGAAAAATTCGATCTCACGGATGCCGCCGCGGCCGAGCTTGACGTTATGTCCCTCGATCGCGATTTCGCCGTGGCCTTTATAGGCGTGGATCTGCTGCTTCATCGCCTGGACGTCGGTGACCGAGGCGAAATCGAGATATTTGCGCCAGACGAAGGGCGACAATTCCCGCAGCAGCCTTTCGCCCACGGTCACGTCTCCGGCACAGCAGCGCGCCTTGATCATGGCGGCGCGTTCCCAATTCTGCCCGACGCTTTCGTAATAGCTGACCGCCGCCGGCAGCGAGACCGCGATCTGCGTGGATGACGGGTCGGGCCGCAGCCGCAAATCGACCCGGAACACGTAGCCGTCGCCGGTGCGCTCCTGCAGCAGCTTCACCAGTCCGCGCGTCAGCCGCACATAGAACTGCGTGGGTTCGCTATCCGACGTCAGCGCGGCGGCGTCGGGCTCGTAGCAGACGATCAGGTCGATATCGCTGGAATAGTTCAGCTCGGATGCGCCCATCTTGCCCATGGCCAGGACGACATAGCCGCTGCCGCGCTCCGGCTCCTTGGCATCGGCCGGCTTGAAGCGGCCGCGACGGGCGGCTCCGCGCAGGAGAAAGCGCACCGCCGCGCGCACCGCGGTGTCCGCCAAGTCGGTCAGCGCTTGCGTGATGCGCTGCAAGGGCCACGCGCCGCCGATGTCCGCAAGGCCGATGAGCAGCGACGCTTCGGCTTTCATCGCGCGGAGGCACGCCATCGCGGCCTGCTCGTCCGTTTCCGCGTCGAGCGCCGCGAATCCGTCTTGCAGAAGTCGCCGCAGATGGACGTCCGGGTCGCCGCTCAGGATGCGAAACAGCCGCGCGGGGTCGGCCTGCACGAGCGTCCACAGAAAGGGGGAACTTTCGGCGGTGGCGGCAAGCACCAATTCCACGAGCGGCCGCGCCGCGAGAAGCCGCCGCAGGTCACGGCCGGCGTCGCTTTCGGCTATGGACGAGAGCCATTCAGCGACCGCGCTTCGGGCCGCCTCCGGCGCCAAGAGCACCGGCGCGGTCCTCATCCGTTGCGCCAGCGAAGCGTCGGTGCCGGATTCAGAGTTCTTTTTCGGCGCTGTCGCCTTCGGCGCGGACTTCTTCGCTGTCATCCTGCCTCTGTACCGGGCCTCCCCGCGGCAATGCAATGATGGCTTTCAGCCCCGGCTTGTTGTCTTCGAGGCGCAGTTCGCCGCCGTGCAGCCGCGCCACCGCCGCAGCCAGACTTAACCCCAAGCCCGATCCAGGCTGCGAACGGCTGCCTTCCAGCCGCACGAACCGCTCGACGACGCGGCCGCGGTCGGCTTCCGGGATTCCCGGCCCGTTGTCGGCCACCACCAGCAGCACGCGGTCGCCTTCGCTGCCTGCCGACACCGAAACCTCCGGTTTGGAATCGCCCGGTGGAGCCCCGGCAGGCGCCGCGTATTTGATGGCGTTGTCGACCAGATTGGCCAGGGCCTGGCTGATCAATTCACGGTTGCCATGCATGGTCATCGCGCGCGGCGCTTCGACCTTCAACGTCAGGCCGCGCTCCTCCGCCAGAGGCTCGTACAGCTCGCCCACGCCCGCCGCCACTTCGGCGGCATCGAACTCGGTCATATTCTCCCGCGCCTGACCCGACTCCGCACGCGCGATCATCAGCAGGGCGTTGAATGTGCGCATCAGTGCGTCGGATTCCTCGATGGTGCGCTCCAGGGCCGCGCGGTAGTCGCCTTCGCTCTTCGCCCTGCGCAATGCCTCCTCGGCGCGGTTGCGCAGCCGCGTCAGCGGCGTCTTCAGATCGTGCGCAATGTTGTCGGAGACTTCTTTCAGCCCGCGCATGAGCGCCTCGATGCGTTCGAGCATGGCGTTCAGATTCTCGGCAAGGCGATCGAGCTCGTCGCCGGTGCCCGCGATCGGCAGACGCTCGGCCATGTCGCCTTCGACAATGGCACGGGCGGTTTCGGTCATGGCGTCGATGCGGTTGAGGACGCGGCGCGTGACAAAGAAGCCGCCGCCGATTCCGAGCACGATGACCAGCGCCAGCGACCAGCGCGCCGCGGAAATAACGATGTCGTGCACCCGTTCGCGGTCCTCGAGATCGCGCCCGACGAGGACACGAAAGCCGTCCGGCAGTTGGAAGATGCTGACGATGGCCTGATGCGGAATGCTTTGTGGGTCCTCGATGCGGCGATATTCGGTTTCCGCCCAGCCGGTTTTGTTGATCATGCCGGTCGGCAAGGCGCCGATATTGCCGGCCAGCGCCTGGCCTTGCGCCGTGGTGACGAGATAGAGGCCGGATCCCGGCTGCCGTGACCGGCGGTCGATGGAAAGAACCAGCCGGCGTATGCCGCCGCTGCGGTATTGATCGACCAATCCGCTGATCTCGGCGTCGACCGTCGCCGTGATTTGCTCGGTGAACAGCCGCCGCGTGTTGAACGCGAAATAGCCGAGCAGGAAGGCGGCAAACAGCGCGAACACCGTCAAATAGACGAGCGTCAGCTTGAACGTCGTCGTGCGGATCAGCTTACCGAGCGCTGTCACGGATCATGTATCCGGCGCCGCGCACGGTGTGCAGCAGCGGTTGTTCGAATCCCTTGTCGATCTTCGAGCGCAGGCGGGAAATATGGACGTCGATGACATTGGTCTGCGGATCGAAATGATAATCCCACACGTTCTCCAGCAGCATCGTGCGCGTGACCACCTGGCCGGCGTGCTTCATCAAATATTCGAGCAGACGGAATTCGCGCGGCTGCAGGGCCACTTCCTCGCCGGCGCGGGTGACCCGATGCGCCAGGCGGTCAAGCTCGAGATCGCCGACCCGGTACACCGTTTCCGCGCCGCGGCCGCCGCGCCGCCGTGACAGCACCTCGACCCGCGCCAACAGTTCGGCAAAGGAATAGGGCTTCGGCAGATAGTCATCGCCGCCGGCGCGCAGGCCCTTGATGCGGTCGTCGACCTGCCCGAGCGCCGACAGGATGAGCGCCGGCGTTTCCTTGTTCTTGCTGCGCAGCGCCGACACCAGGGAGAGCCCGTCCAGTTTCGGCAGCATGCGGTCGATGACCAGGACGTCGTATTCACCGCTCATAGCCAACGCGAGCCCCTCCTCGCCGTCGGCGGCATGCTCGGCCACGTGCCCGACTTCGCGGAAGGCCTTGATCAGATAATCGGCCGCGTCACGATCGTCTTCGACAATGAGCAGGCGCATGGATGGACTCGTGGATAAAGTATGGCCCGGCATCTATGCTCAAGGATGCAGCGGAAAATAGCGGAAGGCCCCGCCGCGCCAACCCGAAAAAAGAAGGGGAGCGGCGACGCGAAGCCACCGCTCCCGCTCCTGAGCCCATTCCGGCGGGGGTAACCGAACAGGCCCACTAAAGTGGGGACGGGCGCGAACCCGCCCCCGAGGGGTCAGCCACCGGCGGGGGCGACGGTTGCCGGCGACAGTCCCCATCTCGTTCAGCCTTCGCCGACGGGCAGCGCGACGAACTCGGTTCCGCGGCTGGTTTTCACCTGCACGAGCGCGTTGTGCTTGCCCTGGCTGCGAACCTCGGAAAGCGCCTTGCGGACGTCGGCCGGTGAAGATACCGGCTTGCCGGCAACGCTGAGGATCACGTCTCCGGTTTTCAATCCGGCATCGGCCGCGGCGCCGCTCGGATCCACCGAAACGACCACTACGCCGTCGCTCCCAGCCCCGGATACGGAGTTCGCCGGTGCCAAGGTCAGCCCGAGCTGGGCAACGTTGTTGCTTTCGCCCTTGCTCGGGCTCTGCGTTTTCGCGGCCTCCTTCTGCGCCGGCAGTTCACCGAGCGTCAGATCGATGGTCTTTTGGCTGCCCTTCACGACCACACCGAGATGCACGGTCGAACCGGGAGCCATCGAGCCGATCCTTTTCGCGAGGTCGCGCGCATCCCGAATCGGCTGTCCGTTCACGGACTGGATCACCGTGCCCGACTGCATGCCGGCTTTGGCGGCAGGACTGCCACTCTGCACGTCCGCGACCAGCGCGCCTTCCGCCTTCTTCAAACCGAGGCTGTCGGCGATCTGCGGCGTCACCGGCTGGATCTGCACGCCGATCCATCCGCGGGCAACCTTGCCGTGATCCTGCAATTGCTTGACCACGGTGCGCACCGTCTCCGCCGGAATATCGAAGGCGATGCCGACCGAGCCGCCCGACGGCGAGAAGATCGCGGTATTAACGCCGATGACGTTGCCGTCGACGTCGAAGCTCGGGCCGCCGGAATTGCCTTTGTTGACCGGCGCATCGATCTGGATGAAGTCGTCGTAAGGGCCGGCTCCGATATCGCGGCCATTGGCCGAAACGATGCCGGCCGTCACCGTGCCGCCGAGACCGAAGGGATTGCCGACGGCCAGGACCCAGTCGCCGATGCGCGGGTTCTTGTCCGAAAGCTTGGCATAGGGGAAGTCGCTGCGGCCGTCGATCTTGATCAGCGCAAGATCGGTGCGCGGATCGGTGCCGATGACCTTGGCCTTGTAGGTCTTGCCATCGTCGGTCTTGACCTCCACCTCCGTCGCATTTTCCACGACGTGGTTGTTGGTCACCGCATAGCCATCAGGAGAAATGAAGAAGCCGGAGCCCTGGCCGGTGGTGAAATTGCGGCCACGCGGCGTCAGCGGCGCGTTCTTGTTGCCATTGCCGTTCCGGCCTTCGGGCATTCCGAACTGGCGGAAGAAGCGCTCGAGTCCCGGAGGCAGATCCTGGCTGTCGAAGTCCATGGACTCCGCGGTCTTGTCTTCCATCTTCACGCGGACGGAGATCACCGCGGGCTTCACCTTGGCGACAATGTCGGCGAAGCCGACCGGCCGCTGCACGGTCTTGGCCTCCTCGGTGACGTTCTGCGCGAAGGCGGCGGTCGAGAAGGAAGGCAGGCTGGGTTGCTGCGCCGGCGGCGTCATCGTGAACCACGCCGCCAGGCCCAGGACGGCGACGCCGCCGAGAAGAGCCAGCCGGCGCGTGGAAAGCACGCCCTTTGGGGTTAATTTGTTGTCGCCACTAGCCATGATGCATTCTCCATTGCAAATTTTGGAAGATCGATGAATTCGGGAGCGCCGCCGCGCCGATGGGGGGAAGATGGGGGTTTTTCCCTTACGGTGCACTGGCCGTGGCATTAAAACTTTGTAACCCGCCGCAATGGCGTTTTTGATAGCAAAAACAGCACCTTAGTCGCCCGGACCGGCCTCGGCGTCGTTGACGATCCGCGACAGCCGGGCTGATTCCTCGGCGCTAAGCGGCGCCGCCGGCGTTTCGCCGCGCAGGCGGCCGCGCATCAGCAGAATCAAACCCAGCGTCCCCAGCGCCAGCAGCCCGCCCGGCATCAGCCAAAGCAGCGCGGTATTCCAGGCAAGGGGCGGCTTCAGCAACACGAATTCGCCGTAGCGCGCCACGAGAAAATCGAGCACCTGCTGATCGCTGTCGCCATCGCTCAGCCGTTCCCGCAGCAGCACGCGCAGATCGTGCGCCAGCGGCGCTTCCGAATCGTCGATCGATTCGTTTTGACAAACCAGGCAGCGCAATTCCTTGGAAAGCGTCCGCGCCCTCGCCTCCAGTGCCGGATCGCTCAACATCTCGTCGGGCTGCACGGCGAAGGCGGAGGCCGCACCAACGAGCATGGGAACGAGCAGAGTGAGATGGATGACGAGCTTGCGCATGGCGCTCACTCCGCCGGTTGCAGGCTCGTCTTGGCCGGCCGCGGGGCGCCGATGCGCAAGCGCCGGTCGGAAAGCGAGAGCGCGCCGCCGGCGAACATGACGCAGGCGCCGAGCCAGATCAGCAGCACCATCGGCTTGTGATAGAGCCGCACCACGACCGAGCCGTCCGCCTTGCTGTCACCGAGCGCGAGATAGATCTGGCTGAAACCGCGCGTCAGCAGCGCGGTCTCCGACGTTTGGCTTGCGCGCGCGGGGAAACTGCGTTTTTCCGGCTGCATGTTGCCGATCATCTCGCCGCCGCTGCGCACCGCGAAGGTGGCGACCTCCGCGGTGTAATTGGGGCCCTGCCGGCCGCGCATTCCTTCGAAGGTAAGATCGTAACCGCGCAAGGAGACGGTCTCATGCGGCTTGACCGTAACGATGCGCTCGGCGCCCCAGTTGGTGACGCAGACGATGCCGAGAAAAGTGACGCCCAACCCGAAATGCGCAAGCGCCGTGCCCCACGCCGACCGCGGCAAGCCCGCCGCGCGCCGCATGGCGGTGCGCGCCGGCACCTGCATGAGACCGGTGCGTTCGACGATATCGGTCACCGCGCCGCCCATGACAAACAGCGCCAGGCCTATGCCGAACGGCGCCAGCACCGATCCGCCCTCGAGCAGGGCGAGCGTGACGGCAAGGGCAGCAAGGCCGAGCGCGAAAGCGGCCAACAGCCGCTGCGCCACGCCAAGAAGATCGCCGCGCTTCCAGGCCAGCAGCGGCCCGAATGGCATCGCCACCAGCAACGGCACGAACAGCGGGCCGAAGGTGAGATTGAAGAACGGCGCGCCGACCGAGATCTTGTCGCCGGTCAAGGCTTCCAATGCGAGCGGGTAAAGTGTGCCGATCAGCACAGTGGCGCAGGCGGTCGTGAGAAACAGATTGTTGAGCACCAGCGCGCCTTCGCGCGATATCGGCGCGAACAGCCCACCGGGCGCCAATGCCGAGGCGCGCCAGGCGAACAGCGCCAATCCGCCGCCGATGAACAGGAACAGGATCGCCAAAATGAAAATCCCGCGCAGCGGATCGTTGGCGAAGCTGTGCACCGAGGTGAGCACGCCGGAGCGCACCAGGAAAGTGCCGAGCAGCGACAGTGAGAAAGTCAGGATAGCAAGCAGAAGCGTCCAGACTTTCAAGGCGTTACGCTTTTCCATCACCAGCGCCGAATGCAGCAGCGCGGTGCCGGCGAGCCAGGGCATGAACGAGGCGTTCTCCACCGGGTCCCAGAACCACCAGCCGCCCCAGCCCAGCTCGTAATAGGCCCAGTAAGAGCCCATGGCGATGCCGACGGTGAGAAACATCCACGCCGCCAGCGTCCACGGCCGCACCCAGCGCGCCCAAGCCGCGTCGATCCGGCCCTCGATCAGCGCGGCGATGGCAAAAGAAAACGAGATCGAGAAGCCGACATAGCCGAGATAGAGCAGCGGCGGATGGATGGCGAGGCCCAGGTCCTGCAGCACCGGATTGAGGTCGCGGCCTTCGAGCGGCGCATCGGGAAGCCGCGCGAAAGGATTCGAGGTGAAGAGAATGAAGAGGTAGAAAGCCGCGGCGATCCAGGATTGCACGCCAAGGACATTGGCCTTCAAGGTCGGCGGCAGGTTGCTTCCGAACAGCGCCACCAGGGCGCCGAACAACGACAGGATCAGCACCCAAAGCAGCATGGAGCCTTCGTGATTGCCCCACACACTGGTGAATTTGTAAATGAGCGGCATCGAGGAATGCGAATTCTCGAATGTCGTCGCCACCGAAAAATCGGAGGTGACGTAGCAGGTCACCAGCGCGGCAAAGGAAATGGCGACAAAGAGGAATTGCGCCGGCGCCGTGGTGTCGGCGACTGCTATCAATGCCACATCGCCCTTGCGGGCGCCGGCGACGGGAGCCACCGCCTGCACCAGCGCCAGGCAGAGGGCGAGCACCAGCGCATAATGGCCGATTTCCGGAATCATGGCCGTCCACCCGGAATGAATCCCTTTCCCCTTGGGGGATTGACGCTCGATCCAGATATCATTTCGGTTTTGCGCCGCCCGATGTTTGCCTCGGGTAGTCGTCCTTCCAATGCCCGGATTTCTTCAAGCTGTCGGCGACTTCCTTCGGCATGTACCGCTCGTCGTGCTTGGCGAGGATCGTATCGGCGACGAAAGTTCCGTTCGGATCGAGCGCGCCTTCGGCCACGACCCCCTGCCCTTCGCGGAACAGATCGGGCAGCGCTCCCTGATAGCGCACGGTGATGGCGCGGCTGCCGTCGGTCAGTTGAAAGCGCACATTGAGATCGTCGCCGCGTTGCAGGCTGCCGGGTGCGACAAGACCGCCGAGCCGGATCCGTGTGCCGGGCGCGACATGCTTCTCGACGATGTCGGTCGGCGAATTGAAAAACACAATCGAATCCCTCAGCGCATTCAGCACCAGCGCCACGGAAACGGCGAGCACGCCCATGCCCACGGAAATCAAAGTAATGCGGCGCTGCTTGCGGGTCATGCGCTCGGCTTAGCCTTCCAGCCCGAGGGATTTGATCAGCGCATCAAGCTGCCGATTCTTCTCGGCATCGTTGCCAATGGCCTGGCGCGCATCGGCAATCGCGGCGCGCGCCTTGTCGCGCTCGCCCAATACCATATAAGCGCGCACCAGGCGCAGCCAACCGTCGAAGTCGCCGCGATCCGTCTTCAGCCGTGCGGCGAGCCGCTCCACCATGCCGCGCACCATCTGCTCGCGCTGCTGCGGATTCATGTTCGCCGCCGCGGCGACATCCTCGCTGCTCGGACCCGGCGATTGATCTGCCAGCGGCGACGGCGCCTGCTGAGCGTTCAGGCGCGCCAGGCTGGCGCGGACGAAATCGGCCCAGGGCGCCCCCGGCGCGGCGGCGTTGAGCAGGGCTTGCCAGATTCTCCTCGCCTCTTCCTTGTCGCCGTCCTGCTCGGCGGCGAGGCCGAGAAAATAATGCGACTTCACGTCGTTGGGATCGAGGCGGGCGGCGCGGTCGAAAGCGGCCTTCGCGTCCGCGGTGACGACGCCATTGGCGGCAGCGGTCAATGCTTCGCCGAGATTGGCTTCACGCCGCGCCGTCGAGCCACCGTAAGTGACCGCGTTGCGCCAGGCGCGCGCGGCGTCGTCGAAGCGCCCGAGTTGCATATAGACGGGCGCGATCACTTCCCAGCCGTGCGCATCCTGAGGATCCTTTGCCAGATGTTGCTCCACCTGCGCGACGAGATCGGCAAGCGGAGGACTTTGCTGGGCCTCGATGCGCGCCGCGAGCGGCTGGCCCGGCACGAAGGGCGATCCGAGAAGCAGATAGAGCGCGGTGCTCAGCAGCGGCAAAGCGATCAGTGCCGCCAGCGCGACGACGCGCCGGTCCCGCGGCGACGCTGGCTTGATCCCGGAGCGTTGCCTGTCGGCGGCGGTGAGCAAACGGCGCGACACCTCGATCTTTGCCGCCTCGGCTTCGGCCGCTCCGATCCTTCCGGCGGCGCGGTCGCGGTCTATTTCGTCGAGCTGATCGCGATAAATGCGCAGATCGTGGCCCACGGCGGCCACCGCCCGGCGCTGACCGAGCGGCCATAGCACCGCGAAAATGGCGGCGGCCGTCATCATCGAAAAGACGAACCACAGGGTCATAATGCGCCGATTATGTATCGCGTGGGGGCCGCGAGCGTAACCCCGAAAAGCCGCCTCGATCGGCGGGCTCCTCTCCGTTACACCATGCCGCTATCGCGGCGGCAATGACGTTCCATGCAGGTCAGGCCGCCCGCCGATTGCTGCTTTGCCGGATGAAAAGCTAGGCCTTGGCGGCGACTTTGCTCTCGGCGCTGGCCGCCGCCACGTCCGCGGCCCGCGCCAGTTGCGCGGCATAATCGGCCCCAAAAACCCGGCCGCAGAAACGAACCGCAGCCTGAACCTGCGACTCGCGAAACGGCCGTTCGGCGTCGCCGCTGTGCCGCAGGCTCTCGATCAGCACCGGCGCACCGGTTTCCAGATACTGTTGGACTTCGGAATAGGCGCGCCGGGTTACCTCATTGAGCGCCAGTTCGCCCGCATATTTGCGGCAGGCGTCGACAAAACCGATCAAGACTTCGACTTCGGCCACGTCGCCGGCATCGAGCATCGAACCGGCCGAAATCTCCTTCACCGGCCGCGGCCGCAACAGGCGGCGGACCCGGCCCGGCATCGACTCGATCTCGGCCTTGAGCAGGTCCGAAATTGCCGTGCGGATCGCCGCCAATTGACGGCCCCAGGCTGTCTCTGGAGCCAAGTCGAGCTCGGTGCGCAGGCCGCGCGCGGCGTCGTGGATCGCTTTGAGCAGCGCGACGACGGCGACGCCGCGGCCACTCTTCAATTCCGCAGTCAGCTCGCCAACAAGCCGCTCGACCTCCGCGAGCACGATATTGACCGCCATTGCATAAGGCGTCGCGGCAATGCGCGCGGCGTTGTCGCTTTCGGCCGCTTTGCTGGCGAGCCGGATCAACTGCCATGAAGATGCCAGCCGGCTCATCACCAGCACCAGGGTGTAAACGAAGATATGCGGCGATTGTGCGAGGCGGGCATCGAGCAGCGCCTTGACGCCGCGCAGCTTGGCGTCGGCCAAGGCATCGAAATGTCCGGGCAGTTGCTTGCCGAGAAGCGCAAGCTCGTCGCGCGCTTTCAGGATGGCGACCACTTCCTTGACGACGTCGATGGCGCCGGAAAATCCGATCTGGCCCGTCAGCCGCCGCCGCGCCTTGTCGTCGGCCTCGACGGCAGCCAGCGCCGCTTCGATTCTTTGCAGCGCGAGATTCTGAAACGCGCGCGTCAGCATCTCAGCTTCGGCCGTCGCGTTGTCGAGCAAGGCCCGGCTCACCTCGTCACAAAAACTTTTGCATTCCTGCGGCAACAAATCGCGGCTGATCCAGGTCCAGATCGGCTCCAGCGCGCCGCGCGCCACTCTCCCCGGATGCTGATGGTCGAAAGAATCGTCGACGATGAACGGCTCGATCGGCTTGAAAAACAGCCGCGCGGGATTGCCGATGCGCGGCGGCGGATTGCGCAATTCGCGCATGGTCGCCCGCAATTCCTGCAGCACCAGATCTGCGCCGGGTATCTCGTCGCCGCGCAGCAGGCCGCGTTCGAGTTCTGCGATCAGCAGCGCCCGCGCCTCCGGCTTGAGCTGATTGAGATACTCCCGCAGACGTTCCACGGGCAGGTCGCCGTTGGCCATACTCCACCACGGAGCCGTCTGGCCCCGCCCATACTTCCCCGTGTTAATCATAAGGCTGCGCTGTTAAGAAGTGGTAAGTGCAGAAATCTCAGCGGGATAGCTCCGGCCGCGAGGCGGCGGACAAATAAAAAAGAGCCCGCCCCCGTTTGCACGGAGGCGGGCTCTTAATCGTTCGGATGCGGCTAAATGGCGTTGGCCGCAAGACGCTCAGGTCTGCGGCGTCCAGGTGCCGTCGGGATTGCGGCAGGCGGTGCCGCGGGCGGTCTGCGGCTGGCCGTTGATGTAGATCGTGTGAGTATATTGCCGGCACTGCAAACCGGCTTGTTCATAGGCGGGGCCGGGCACGACCGAGCCATAATGGCCGTTGTCCGGATTGCGCCATGCCACCGGCGCGCCGGAAGGACCCGTGTCCAACGCCTGCATTTCCGCGGCATAGGCGCGGCGCCTGTCTTCCTCGTCCATCGCCGCGCCGATGCGGTTACCGATCAGGCCACCGATCGCCGCGCCGGCCACGCCCGCGGCGACGCGTTCGCCGGTGCCGCCGCCGATCTGCGATCCGATCAACGCGCCGCCGAGCGCGCCGACCAATGTTCCGGTGTTCTCGTGCGGGCCGGTTCCGGTTTCCGGATTACCCGCGCAAGCCGCGAGCGACACCGCCATACTCAGCATGGCCGCCAGGCGCGCTGATTTTCCAACTCTCATAGCAACAACCCCCCGAAGGATTTGAACCTCGATCGAGAGGGTAGCCAGATTGGAGAATTGGGGCAAATCCGGGGCCTTCAGCTGCGTTATCTGGATGGGCCCGGACGGGTGCGGCGCTAGCCGGCCGGCAGCACCAGCTCCGCCCGCAGCCCGCCGATCGGCGCGGAACCCAATCGCAACGAGCCGCCGTAAAGGGCGGCCAATTCCACCACGATGGAAAGCCCCAGTCCGGAGCCGGGCTTGCTTTCATCGAGACGCGCGCCGCGTTGCGCAACCCGCTCCCGCTCCGAAGGCGACAGCCCGCGGCCGTCGTCGTCGACTGTGATATGGACCTGCGACGCGTTGCCGGCGCCGCTGGCACGGGTCACTTTCGCCGTCACGTGCGATGATGCCCATTTGCAGGCATTATCGAGCAGGTTGCCGACCATTTCTTCGAGGTCCTGCCGTTCGCCGAGAAATTTGGCCTGATCCGGCGCTTCCACGGCGATGTCAATTCCCTTGTCGTGGTAGATCTTCTCCATGGAGCGCGCCAAGGACGTGACCACCGGTGCCACGTCGGTCAGCGTCGCGATCGACGTCACCCGAGCGGCCAGCCGCGCCCGCTCGAGATGCCGCGCGATCTGATCGCGCATGATGTCGGCCTGCTCGCGGACTTTGGCGGCGAGCGGATCCTCGCCGCGCGCCGCCGCCTCGTTGACGACGACCGACAGCGGGGTTTTCAACGCATGCGCCAGATTGCCGACATGGGTGCGTGCGCGCTCGACGATCTGCCGGTTGGCGTCGAGCAGCGCGTTGGTTTCGCGGGCCAGCGGCGCGATCTCCTCGGGAAAATTGCCTTCGAGCCGGTCGGCGGCGCCGGAACGGATCGCCGTGAGGCTTTCCGATATGCGCTTAAGCGGCGCCAAGCCGAAGCGCACCTGAAAGACGGTGGTGAGAATGAGCACGACCGCCAGCGCGCCGAGAGTGATGGCCAGCGCCTGATTAAAGGCGTCGGTCTCGTCGTCGATCTCGCTGGCGTCGCCGGCAACCGCGACGATGAAATGGCCGTCGCGGCCGAGATCGATGTTGCGCTCGATCTCACGCAAGTTTTGATGCTGCGGGCCCTCGACGTATCCGGCCTGGGTCTCGTCGCGGCGGGCAAGGTCGCGCCGCAGCCGCGGCAACTGGTTCGATTGCAGCGACCGCGACGATCGCACGTCCTTCTTTTGCCCGTCGCTGCGGATCACTTGCCAATACCAGCCCGAGCCTGGCAATTCGAAAAGCGGCTCGCCGAGCGACTGCGGAAATTGATTGGCCGGCGTATCGGGAGACGCGAGATCGGAGACCAGCGAACGCATATAGACGCTGAGACGATGGTCGAAGGCGCGCTCGACGGCTTGACGGTAGAGGGAGGAGAGCAGCACCGCGGTGGCGAACAGGATCACCACCGTCCAGCCGGTCGCCGTGACGAAGAGGCGAAGGGCGAGCGAGTTGGCGCGCATGCCGCGTCAACGCGCATCGTTCGGCGGCGTGAGCATGTAGCCGAGGCCGCGGACGGTCTGGATCACGTCGACGCCAAGCTTTTTGCGGATGCGGCCGACGAAGACCTCGATGGTGTTCGAATCGCGGTCGAAGTCCTGATCGTAGAGATGCTCGACCAGCTCGCTGCGCGACACCACGCGGCCGGCGTGATGCATCAGGTAGGAAAGCAGGCGATATTCGTGCGAGGTGAGCTTGACCGGATTGCCATCCACGGCGACGCGGCCGCTGCGGGTATCGAGCCGCACCGGGCCGCAGAGGAACTCGCTTTTGGCATGTCCGGCCGAGCGGCGCAGCAGCGCGCGCACGCGCGCCAGCACCTCTTCGAGATGAAACGGCTTGGCGACATAGTCGTCGGCGCCGGCGTCAAATCCCTGAACCTTGTCGCTCCAGCGGTCGCGCGCGGTAAGGATGAGCACCGGCATGCTGCGGCCGGCGCGGCGCCAGGCCTCCAGCACCGAAATGCCGTCCATCTTCGGCAGTCCGAGATCGAGGATGACAGCGTCGTAGGGTTCCGACTCGCCGAGATAATGGCCTTCCTCGCCATCATAGGCGCGATCGACCACGTAGCCGGCGTCGGTCAGCGCGGTGGCGAGCTGACGGTTGAGGTCGGGGTCGTCTTCAACGACAAGAAGCCGCAACGAGCTACTCCGCTACGCGTCGGCGGGCATGGATTCGGGCTGCCGCCGCGGGCCCCACTGTGCCATTATGGCCCCGCGAAGTCAGCCCGATTGCCGGTGCCGCCCGCGGCCGCGCCTGTATACCCTATATATAATGTCAGGCCGCGTCCGGAGGCCGCTTTCGACCTCTCAATGCTTCCAGATCCGCATCACGTTCTCGATGCCGCGCTTGCCGAAATAGAACATGATGATCAGGTTGGCGGTGGTCGCCGCCCAGCCGGCCAGCGGATCGGTCGAGCCTAAGGCCAGCACTTTGTCGTAGATCAGCAGCTTGCCGAAATAGACCGCCACGGCGTAGCCCATGAGCTTGTCCGGCTCGTACCATTTGCCGATCTCGGCGATCTTGCGCTGTTCCTGCAATTCCGTTTCGCGCTGCTGCAGGGCGAGTTCGCGTCCGGCCAGTTCGGCGGCGCGGGCATCGGCGCTGTTCTCGGCATCGAGCTTGGCCTTATAGGCATCGACCGCGGCGCGGGCGAAAGGCCCACCCAAGAGATTGCCGAGCCAGCCGAGGACGGTCGCGAACATGGCGTTAGGCCGAGGGCTTGCTGAGCGTGCGCAGCCGCGCCCAGGCAACCAGCCCGCTAAACACGAGCATGGCCGTGCCGACCGTGGCCGGCGTCACATAGGACTGGATCGCGCTTTTCACACTGTCGGCGGCGGCGGGATCGCCGAGCAGGCTGGAAATCCAGTCCGCCAGATGATCGCTGACCGCGGTGATCAGTGCCACGACGGCGCCGAGCTGCGCCACGACCATGGTGGCCGAGCCGCGCCCGGCGTCCCAAAGCCGCTGCCAGCCGCTCGAGGTGGCGGCGACATAGGAGCGAACGAAATCGACGATCAGCACGCCGACAATGGCGAGCGCGAGAAGCGTGAGCAGGGTCGCGAGCGACATGATGGTTCTCCAGGTTAAGCCCAATCGGCGTGAATCTTGCCGATCTTGCCGATGAGGAAGACGACGGCGACGACGACCAGCGCGACGAAGATGTAGAAGGTGACGCCCCCTCCCAGCCCTCCCCCGCTTGCGGGGGAGGGAGCCGCACCCGGCGCGGCGGGTGGGGGCTGTTCGGTCTTGCTGATCGTGGCCGCCCCGCCGGCCGCGGCCCCGGCGCCGATCTCCGGCGCGGCGCGCTTGGCGATCTCGGAGGCCGGCGGGCGCGGGCGCGGCAATTGCTGCGGCATCGGCTCGAAATCGGCGCGGTGCGTGCCGGCAATCGACAAGGCTTCGTCCGGGTTGCCCTCGAACAGCGCGGACTCGGCGGCGCGGCGGCGCGTCAAACCCTTGAGCTCGACCAGCTCGCCGTTGACCCGCGCCTTGTTCCAGCGTTTCAGGCGGACCACGGTTTCCGCCACGTCGCCCTGGCGCGCATAGGTCCAGACGGAGGAATCGGCCGGGCCGCCGGTGTTGAAGCTCCACGACACCAAGGCGTCGAAGCGGTTCTGATCGGCGATGTTCGGCGCCAGATCGGCGACATGCTTCTCGAACACGGCCATATCGTTGGCCAGCGCGGCGTCGCATTGCGCCTTGTCCCATAGCGTGCCGAGCACGACCTTGGGCGGGATGCCGCCGAGATCGGTGTGGCCATAGCCCTGAGTTAGCACGCCGGCCGGACAGAAATAGGGCTTGAACAGGCCGGGCTTGCCGGCGACGGGCGCAAGGCAGCCCTCGAAGGCTTCGACGATCGGCAGGCCGACGTCGCGGCTGATCTGCATAAGCACACCCATCATCTCAGAGAGAAGCCGGAATGTTCAGCACATGCGTGGTGCTGGCGCTGCTCGTGGTGCCGCCGCTCGTGTTGTTGACGCTCGGCGTCGAGCCGCTGTTCGGCTGAATGGCCACGGTCGCCGCGACGTAACGGCGGCTGCTCGTATAAACGAGCGCTGCGGGATCTTCGCTCGCGGCGTTCAAGGTGCGCTGGCACGAGGCCATCGACGCCTGGTTGTTGCTGCTGTGATAGGCGAAACCGTTCGAATAATTCGCCGGATACGATGGATCGTTGAGATTGTTGTCCTGTTGCCACGCGGCGCAGGCGAGCCACAGCGTATTGTCCGCGCCCCATGACGGCGACAGCGATGGCGGGTCCATATTGGTTGATCCCGACGATGTACCGGTGTTGGACTGCTCGGGATTGCCCGTCCTTCCGCGGATACGATAGGAGCAGTGCGCGCTTTGTGCCGAAGCCGTCGTCGTTACGTTGATCGTTGCGCCGGTGGAGCCGTCATCGACCTTGTAGCCGATCTCGGCAACGATGTTGCTGTTGGTCACAGCGCAAAGAACCGTCCAGCCGACCGGCCAGGACGCGGCGCCATTGGCCGTGTCGCGATGCGCGAGCATGACGATCAGCAGGTCGCTTGTCGCCGGCGGCGGCGCGGACAATAATCCGGCGATTACCGGCGCGATGCCAGGAAGCATGTCGAAAATTCCGAGAAGGAGCGCTAGACGATCGCCTTGGTGAGCGAGGCCATGATCTCGCCGCTGCCGGTGACCACATACGCGAGCACGTCGACCTTGGAGGCCGCCGTCGTCAACACCGGCGCATTGCCGCCGGCGAATTTCCAGTTCGTTCCGAACGAGAGCGTGCGCGAACCGGTCGCGTCCTGTGCGATGCGGATGAAGCCGCTTTGTCCGACCTTCTGGTTAGTCGGGTTGGCGAGCGTGCGATTGCCGCCGAGCGTCACGGTGAAATTGATGCCGGCGGAAAAGTCCGGCGTGATCGTCGCACCGTCGGTCAACGCCACCGTTGCCGCCGCGCTCCACACCTTGTCGGTTGTCAGCAGCAGATTGGCCGTGTTGGCCAGATATTGCGCGGCCGTGGCGATGGCCGCACTCGCCAGTTTGGCGAAAGTCACAACGCCGCTGGCGATGCTGGTTGCCACTGAACCGGCCGAGGTGGTGACGTCGCCGGTCAAGGCCGGCATCTGCGCTGCCCCCACGGATCCGGAAATGTCCGAGAAGGCCGGCTGCGTCGCACTCGGCAGGCCATCGGTGCCAATCGCGTTCAGCCATTTGTGCGCGACCGAGGCGAGAGATTTGACGCCACCCTTGGTCGTGGCCGTCGGATCGGGGAGATCGCTTGCGGTCAGCGCGCGGAAACCCGGCGCCGCCGCCGCGCCGCTCGCGGGGCCGGCGAAGACTTGGTTGGCGCTGGCGGAACCGACACCGGTGCCGCCCGCGGCGGGATCGATTTTGCCGTCGGCGTTCGCGTCATAGGTGCTCTTGAGCATATCGCCGCCGCTGCTGCCGCTGGTATTGGGCAGCGTGACCGCGCCGGTATCCTTGTCGATGAGAATGGCATCGAGCCAACTGGTGCCGTCCGGCGAGACCTTGAAGTGAAAATCGTCGTCGCCGGTGAGCCCGATCTCCGCGCGCCCGGAGAAGTTGTCCTGAAACAGGAAGGACAGCGTATTCGCCGCGGATTCCTTGGTCAGCTTGTAGCGCAGATCGCCGTCGCCGCCGTCCGCGGCGGTGCGCGCGGTCCACAGCGCATTGTTGAGCTTGGCGCTGAAGGGATTGGTGGCGTCGGCCGTCGTGCCAATGCCGAGCAGCGTCACGTTCTGCCAGGCGCTGAGCGCGGTCAGCGCGTCCACCCAGGCGCTGCCGTCCCAGGTGAGCAAGGCGCCTTCGTCGATCACGTAAGCCAGCCAGCCGATATTCGGCGCGCTGAACTCCCAAGTGCCGTCCTGCCAGGCAGCAACATGCGTGGCATGTCCGGCCCAGTCGCCGGTCGGTGCAGCGGCCACGATCCAGCGCTGGCCTTCGGCCGGACTGGCTGGCGGGGCCGAAAGATCGCGGTCGAGCACGGCAAGGTGCAAGAGACGGTCGAGCACGCGCAATGCCTCGTTGTGGGTGACGTGCTTCTGCGCCTGGGCCGCCTCGATGTAAGGCAAGCCGAGATTCGGAGTATCGGTCATGGTCGCTCGGATGTCGGAGGAAAAGACGAAACGCCGTCACAACAGGAACGGCAGCGTCGCCGTGACGGCAAAACCGCGGTCCACCACAGCGGAGATTTGCGCGATACTTACGCTGAGGCTCTCCTGCGGCGCGCCGAAGTCGCTGATTTCGTCGGCAGCGGCATAAAGCGCGGATGCCTCGCTGACATTCAGCGTCCGCAAAACGCTGCCGCCGGAGAGGATATCCACGGCATAGGCTTCGCGCTCTTCGCCGAGCGGCACGTCGCCGGGATTCCAGGCATCGCCATCGATCCGCGTGCGCCGGATCCAGGTGATGAGGACTCCGTCCGCCGTGCGCCTGGCGCGTATGTCGACCGGCGACAGGGGCCGCAATGCGGTTTCCTGCGGCGTCGCCTCCAGCGCCAGCGTCGCCGGATCGCTGTAGTCGAGGCCCGCCGCGACGATGCGCAACTGCATTGTCCGTCCCAGCATGTCGAGTCCTTGGGCGATCGGCACCACGTGCTCGTCGAGCAGCACAAAGGGCGCGCCGGCCGGAAGCGGATCGGCCATCGCCCATTCGCTGCCCGCCTGTCCGCGCAGGAAGCGTGAGAGTTCATAAGTCAGATCGCCGACCAGATCGGCATTGGCGAATTGCAAAACTTCCCACGCGCCGTCGGGCCGCTGCACCGCCGCGGCGTTGCCGCCGCCAAGCAAGATCGAGTCGGAAACCGAGGCCAACGCGCCGCCGTAGAGTTGCACGCGCACGCGGTTTGCGTCGTCGAAGCGGCTGGTCGGCCCGCGCGGCAAATCGTCGAGCGTCACCCCAGCAATCGACGGCGCCAGCGCCAGCGCCGTGCGCTCGAAGCTCAAGCCGTCGGCCGACGACCAGATCGCCACCGCGCCGGGCCAGGGATCGGCGAAAACCGCGATCCGCGTCAGCACCGGCGGCTCGGCGGAATCGAGCATCGGCAAATCCAGCACCGAGGCCTGCACCGGCGCGATGGAAACCGGCGGCTGCGGCGCAATCCAGCGCGGCGGCGACAGCGGCAGGTCGAAGACTTCGGGATCGATCGAGCGCGCCTTGATTGCGCGGCTCTCGGTGTCGACGATCTCGCGGATTTCCAGAAGCCGTCGCCGCCCGCCGGCGGTCAGCGCGACGATATCGCCCGGCGTGAGCGAAAGCGCGCTCGGCGGCAGGGCGAATTCCGCGGTCTCGCGCCCGGCCCAAAGATCCTGCAGCCACATTTCCGCCTGCCGCTGCGCCGCGGTGTCATTGGTGATCACGGCAAGGTCGGCGTGGCTGTTGCGATTGGAGCCGCCGACGAGGCGCCGCGACGTCACCGCGGCGCGTCGATAGTCGCCCCCCGTGTCGGTGAAGCCGAGCGACACCTCGCGCGGCAGTTCCGTCTCCTGCGCTCGCACCAGACGAAACGGCGCGCCCTGCGAGGTCAGCGCCAGATCGTCTTCGGCGATTTCCGCAATGGCATCGCCGCCGCGCGGACGAAACTGCAATTGCGTTCCGTTTTCCAGCGCATCGAAGGCGTAAGCGAGCGCCAAGGGCTCGATGGCGTCGCGCGGCGACATCGGCCGGTCAAGCACGTAGCCGTCGACGCTGCTGGCGAGCGTCGAACAATCGACATCGCCAATCCCGGCGTCGCTCAGCATCGCGTCGAGCAAACCTTCCATCGGCGCCGATCCCAAGCGGCCGGTCAGCCAATGGCCGGTGGCCCAGTTGGGGCCGTCGCGCCAGGTCGCGGTGTCGGCGGGGAAGACCGGATAGGGCCGCGCGTCCCAGGTCCACAAATGGATTCCCGAAACGTCGACCATGCGCCCGCCATAGACGCTGGAGACCGGATTGAGCGCCTCGCTCGCGCCAAAGGCCGGATCGAAGGCCGCCAGCAGCGTCTCGAGATAGCGGCGCTGGATGAGATCGTCGCGGCTGCCGTTGGAAAAATAGGGAAAGCCCGCACCCGACGATTTCGCATCGGGAAAGATGCTTGGCTGGTTGGCGCCTTTGTTGACCGCCGGGCAGCCGAGTTCGCCGAACCAGATCGGCTTGCTCTGTGCGGCCCAGGCGGTCGGCGACGGCAGCTCCGCGCCGCCCACCCGCTCATAGTGCGGATTCGTCCACCAGCTCCACAAATCCTTGGCGCGGAAGATCCACGGCTTGCCGAGGCTGTCGCCGATGTCGCTGCGCGTCTGCGCGTTGCGCGCGGCGTCGTCGGCGTAAAACCAGTCATAGGCCTCGCCGCCCTGCAAATTCCCGACGAGGTAGGACTTCTCATAGATCGAGCCGGCGATGGCGCGGTCGCGATGGCTCGCACCGTCGCGCCAATCGGCGAGCGGCGCGTAATAGTCGACGCCCACCGCGCCGATGTCCGGCGAAGCCCACAGCGCATCGAGCGGAAAGCGCACTTCGCTTGCGCCGGCATCCAAGACATGCGCCCCGTATTCGGTCCAATCGGCGGCGTAAGTCACCACGGTCGAAGCGCCGACGATCGCCTTCACCTCGCCGGCCAAAGCCACGAGCTGATCGACGCCGGGGTAAACCCCCGACGCCGAGCGCACCCGCGTCAGCGCCTTCAGTTCGGAGCCGATGAAAAAGCCGTCGACACCGCCGGCTGCGGCGGCGAGATCGGCGTAATGCAGCACCATGCGCCGGTAGGTCCAGTCGCCGGCACCGCCAAAGAAAGCATTGACCTGATCCGCCGCGGCGGCCGTGCCGTCCGGCGACCCCGCCTGCCCCGGCGCCGGATCGCAGGTGATGCGGCCGCGCCAGGGATAGGCCGGCTGCGAAGCCGCGCCGGTCCAGGGATCGGGCAGGCTGTTGTCCGCGGCGATGTCCATCACCACCAGCGGATAGAGCGTGACCTTGAGCCCGCGCGCTTTCAGCTCCGCAATCAAATGCGTCACGCTGTCGTCCGACGGCGTGCCGCCGAAGGCCGGCCGGCCGTCGATCGTGGAGACGACGTAAGCCTCGCCGCGCGTCACGCCGGCGACCGACCACGTGGCGCCGTGGGTATCCTTGTCGGCGTTGTCGACGCCGGGCCGGACCGAACACTGCCCGGCGCGCAAGTCGCTGCCGAACCAGGCAACGACGATGGCGACGCGCTCGACATTGGGACAGATCGCTTGCAGCTCGTCGAGCGAGGCGAGCACGTCGGAATCGGCATAGGCGACGTGGCGGTTTTCCGGCGCGGAGCGGCCGCCGCCGAGCTTGCGCACCACCGTCGCCGGTTCGTAGCCGAATTCGGTGGTGCCGGGGATGAGCGTGACCGCGCGCACCGCCTGCTCCAAGAGGCCGACCGGGCGCACGATTTCGAATGAGAGCTGCGGAATGCGGTTGCCGAATTTCTCCAGCGGCATGCGCTCGAACACGACATAGGCAAGACCGCGATAGGCGGGCGCATTGCCGCCGCCTTCCTTGGCCACGATCAGCGGATCGGGTGTCTGCGTCTCGTCGCCCCGATAGATGCGATAGGTGAAGTGCGACAGATCGAGCAGCTTGCCGTCGGCCCAGACGCGCAACACGTTGCCGATCGGCCCTTCGCAAAGCCCGACCGCGAGATTGGCGAAATATCTGTAGGTCTTCGTCGTGGTGGTGCTCGCGCCGGCCCCACCGCCGCCCTTGCCGCCGCCGGCGCCGCCCGTGGTCTCGGTGCGCGTCCGCACAACCTCTTCCAGATGGGTGGCCCAGATCACCTGGCCGGATAAACGTGCGCGGCCATAGACGCGTGCGATCGGCGCGCCTTCGGTCGAGGCCATGACGTCGAGGTCGGACAGCCGCGGACCTTTGACGATCCGTTGTTCGCCTTTGGCGCCGAACAGCGCGTTGTCGATCAGGTTGCCACCGATGGCGCCGATCAAGCGTCCGGCGATGGCTCCCGCCGGACCAAACAGAGCGCCGCCGGCCGCGGCGCCGGCGGTGGAAAGGAGAAGCGCTGCCATCGGATGACTCTTGCGTTAAGATTGCCCCTCACTCAGCCGCGGGAGGGGAACATGCGTGGATCGACGCCGATCATTGCATTCGCAGCCGGCTTGGCTTTGACAGCGGTCGTGCCGCTCTCGCCGGCCGCTGCGCAGAGCCAACAGCAATTGAACTGGTGCGAAGGCAAGGATGGCGCGCCGCCTGACCTGATCATCGGCGGCTGCACGGCTGTCATTCAGTCGGGCAAGATCACCGGCAAGAATCTCGCCGCCGCCTTCAACAACCGCGGCAACGCCTACGACGACAAAGGCCAATACGATCGCGCCATCGCCGATTACGGCCAGGCCGTCAGGCTCGATCCGAAAGACGCCAAGGCCTTCACCAACCGCGGCAACGCCTACGCCCACAATGGCCAATACGAGCGCGCCATCGCCGACTACGGCCAGGCGATCAGGCTCGACCCGAAAAACGCTAGTGCCTTCTATAATCGCGGCGTCGCCTACGCCCACAATGGCCAATACGACCGCGCCATCGCCGACTACAGCCAGGCGATCAGGCTCGATCCGAAAGACGCCAGTGCCTTCGCCAGCCGCGGCGCCGCGTATGACGCCAAGCAGGATTACGACCGCGCCATCGCCGATTACGGCCAGGCGATCAGGCTCGACCCGAAAGATGCCAAGGCCTTCAACAACCGCGGCAACGCCTACGCCCACAATGGCCAATACGAGCGCGCCATCGCCGACTACGGCCAGGCGATCAGGCTCGACCCGAAAGACGCCAGTGCCTTCTATAATCGCGGCGTCGCCTACGCCCACAATGGCCA
>Ga0070741_10004445_pt1 | contig 32711 bp, 30 predicted proteins | sample Coa_R1_4_FD_66440 | JGI IMG/M metagenome (GOLD analysis project Ga0070741, IMG submission 66440) | Surface soil microbial communities from Centralia Pennsylvania, which are recovering from an underground coalmine fire - Coalmine... | ecosystem: Environmental > Terrestrial > Soil > Unclassified ... | reverse complement strand
GGCCGGTCGATCGCCCCCAACCTCTACGTGGCCATCGGGCTGTCGGGGAAGTTCAACCACATGGTCGGGGTGCGGTCGGCGGGGACGATCCTGGCCATCAACCCCCTCCGGGAGGCGCCGGTCTTCGCCGCCGCCGACGTCGGCCTGATCGCCGACTGGCGGGCCGCCGTCCCCGCCCTCGTGGCCGAGCTGCGCTCCCGCCTCTGACCCCGCTCGGGGGTGCCGGCGGCGGCGGGGACTCCGTCCGGTAGCGGCGGGCGGCGCCGATGACGAGGAGCACCGATCCGGCGGCCGAGGCGGCGAGGACACCGCGGCGCAGTCCCGGATCCCAGTCGAACAGGTCGGGCCCGTACCAGCGCAGCTCCCCGACGAAGGGGGCGACGAACAGGTTGACGAGCAGCACGAAGAACAGGATCGCCACCATCACCGCCAGCGCCACCACGAGGGACCCGGTGACGAGCAGCCCGCCGGCCAGCATCAGCCACCCGCCCGGGGTCCGGAGGAACGCCAGGCGGCGGCGGCCGCCGGGCGGGGGCGGTGGAGGAGGCGACGACGCCGGCGGCGGCCACCCCGGCGGTCCGGCGCCTGCGTTGCCCACGGCGACAACGGTACCGTGGCCTTCATGGAGGACGACGGGAGCCCTCGCTGGGCGCTGCGGGCCGTCTACGCCGTCGTCGTGGCGGCGGTGGCGGCGGTCGGGGTGGTGACGATCACCGACTGGGCCCGCCACGGCGCCGACCTGCCCGGCGGCGCCGTCCCCGTCACCGGCCGGGTGATCGAGGAACGGCCCGGCTTCACCGGGGCGCTGGCCATCGTCGAGGTGGCCTACGAGGCCGGCGGCAGGGAACGCCGGGCCCGCCTGCCCGTGGCCGGCAGCGACGACAACCCCGGCCTGCGCACGTTCGAGCCCGGTGACCCGATCGCCCTGGTGGTCTCCCGGGCCAACCCCGACCGCGTCCAGCAGGCCGGCTGGGACACCGGCAGCCGCCGCTCATCCGTCCCGGGCTGGCTCCTGGCCCTGATGGCGGTGGGGATCCTGGCCCCGATCGCCCTGCCCGGCCCCCGGCGCCGCCTGCAGGCGGCGCTCCCGGGGGCCCTGAAGCTCGGCGGAGGGAGAGGGATTTGAACCCTCGGTGAGCCTTTACAGCCCACAACCGCTTAGCAGGCGGTCACCTTCGGCCTCTCGGTCATCCCTCCAAGCATGCTCTGACCTGCGCCTTCGCTTCGGACGGGCCCGAAGCGCCGGCCGGGGGGCCAAAGCACCACCGCCAGTCTAGGCGAGGGCCCCGGGGTTCACATCGGTCGGTGGCAGCGGTCTCGCGGGACGGGGGGCGCCATTGACGGCCCGGCCCCGGATTGTCACGCTTCGTTCCTATGGCGGGGGCGGGCGCCGGGTGCGGGCACGACAACCCCGGCGGCCGGAGGTTCTGCATCACGTGCGGCCGTCGGCTTGGACCCACTTGCGCCAGATGTGGGGCCGAGGTCGTTCCCGAGGCCCGCTTCTGCGGTGACTGCGGCGTCCCCGTCCAGAGTCCCCCGGGCGATCGAACCGTTCCCGGCATGGGCGTCGAGAGGCCGAAAGCTGAAGGCGAGCGGAAGCAGTTGACGGTGCTCTTCAGCGACGTCAAGGGTTCGATGGACCTTCAGGAGGATCTGGACGCCGAAGACTGGGCCCGGCTGATGAACCGCTTTGTCGAACTCGTCGCCGATGAGGTCGACCGGTTCGGAGGGACGGTCGACAAGTTCACCGGCGACGGGGTCATGGCCCTGTTCGGCGCGCCGGCGGCCCAGGAGGACCATGCTCGGCGGGCCTGTCACGCCGCCTGGCGCATCGCCGACGCCGTCGGGCGGTTCGCCGAGGAACTTCGGGCGTCGGGGGACACCGGGATCGAGGTCCGCATCGGGCTCAACTCCGGCGGCGTCGTCGTGGGACCGGTCGGCGAGGCCCACCGGCTCGAGCCCACCGCCCTCGGGCACACCGTGGGGTTGGCCCAACGGATGGAGGCCCTGGCCACCCCCGGGAAGGTGTACCTCACGGAGCACACCGCCCACCTGGTGGAGAGCTGGTTCGACCTGGAGGACCTCGGCGCCCAACCCATCAAGGGAGCTCGCGACCCGCTGCGGGTCTTCGCCCTCGGGCCGCCGCGGCTCTCGCCTCGGCCCCGGCCGCGAGCCCTGGGCGCCGCACCGTTGGTCGGTCGCCAGGCGGAGATGCACGCCCTGCACGAGGCGCTGGCCGCCGCCCGCCAGCGTCAGGCCCGGGTCGTCGGCCTGGTCGGCGAGGCCGGGGTCGGCAAGACCCGGCTCTGTGACGAGTTCGCCCGGGCGGTCATGGCCGAAGGAATCACCGTTCGCCGCACGGCCGGGCTCTCGCACGGAACCGACGTCCCTCTGCTCCCGGTCCTCGCCTTGCTGCGCGACTACTTCTCCATCACCGCCGACGACAACGCCGCCGAGGCCCGCCAGAAGGTGAGGCGGCGGCTGCTGGTCCTCGATCCGGCCCTCGAGGACGTCGTCCCGCTGCTCTGGGACTTCCTCGAGATCCCCGACCCGGAACGCCCCGCACCGAAGCTGGCCGCCGACGTGCGGATGCGCAGGATCGCCGAAGCCTTGAGCCGGGTCACCGCCCGGCGGAGCGACCAGGAGGTGCTGGTTCTCCTCGTCGAGGACCTCCACTGGTTCGACCCGCAGAGCTGCGAGTTCCTGGACCGGACGATCGCCTCTCACCCCGGGACGAGGACGCTGGTGGTGGTGAACTTCCGCCCGGGATTCTCGGCGCCGTGGATGGGCAGCCCCGACTATGAGTCGATCGTGCTGCGCGCCCTCGACGGCGAGGCCGTGAGCGCGCTCGTCAGCGGGCTCCTCGGTTCGGACCCTTCCCTGGCGCCGCTGCTGTCATTCGTGCAGGAGCGAACCGGGGGCAACCCGTTCTTCGTGGAGGAGATGCTCCGGGCGCTGGTGGAAAACGGCACGCTGGAGGGCCGCCGGGGAAGCTACCGCCTGTGCGGGGATCTCGACTCCGTGGCCATGCCGCCCAGTGTGCAAGCGGTGATCGCCGCCCGGATCGACCGGCTGCCGCCGGACGAGAAGCGGCTCCTCCAGATCGCCTCGGTCATCGGCCGGTCGTTCACCGAGTCCGTCCTCGGCACCGTGGCGGCGATGGGCGACGGCGCGCTGCGCGCGCAGCTCGACGCCCTCTGCGCCGCCGAGTTCGTCCGGCGCTCCTCCCGACGTGATGCGGAGTACCGCTTCTGGCATCCCCTCACCCAGGAGGTGGCCTACGAGAGCCTCCTGATCGCCCGCCGGGCCGGGCTGCACGCCGCCGTGGCCGAGGCCGTGGAGTCCGAAGCCGGCGATCGGGCCGACGAGCTCGCCGGTGTCCTGGCGTGGCACTGGGAGCGGGCCGGCCGGCGCGTCGACGCCGCCCGCTGGCAGCTCCGGGCCGGGGAGTTCGCCCTGCGGAGCGACCTGGCCGAAGCGCTGCGTCGCTGGCACGGGGTCATCGCGCTGTCCGACGACGCCGATCCCACGCCGGAAGCACTCCGGCTCGGTGTGCAGGCCCGGACCCGCCTCATCCAGTACGGCGGCCGGACCGGCATGGACCTGAGCGAGGCCGATCGGCTCTTCGACGAGGCCCGGACCCGGGCCGAGCGACTGGGCGACGTCAGGCGCCTGACCTTGCTCGTGTACCTCGCGGGCTCACCGCTCGTCTGGCAGGGCCATGTGCAGGCTGGCCTGGCCAGGTATCTCGAGGGATGCCGGCTGGGAGAGGGAGATCCCGACCCCGACTGGCAGGCCTTCCTCTACGGGGCACCCGCCCTGGCCATGCAGTTCACCGGGCCGCTGGGCGACGCGCTGGCCTGGGCGGACCGGGAACTCGAGGCCTGCGCCGGGGATCCGGACCGTGCCGTGAGCTACCTCGGCTACAGCGCCCAGGGGCGGGCGCTGCAGATCCGGGCGGCGATCCTGCTCGCCATGGGCCGACTGGCCGAGGGCGCCACTGACCTCGCACGGTCGCTCGCCATCGCCCGACCCCGGGGAGACGTGGACACGCTGTGCTGGGCACTCGGCACCGTGCCATATACGACCTGGCTGGCGGGAGAGCCCGTCGAGGCGTCGTCGGAGATTGCCGAGGCGATCAGGATCGCCGAGGACACCGGCAACATCGCCGGCCTGGTCATCGCCTGGGAGGGCATGGCGCTCGTGGACCTGGCCGCCGGGCGCCCCGGGGCGGCGGCCGAACACTGCGAGCGGGGGCTGTCGCTGGCCCGCCAGCGGAGAAGCGGCCTCTTCCGGGAACCTTCCCTCCTGGCCCACCTGGCCCTGGCCCGCCTCGCCCACGGCGACACGACCGGCGCAGCGAGCGCGGCCGACGACGCCGTCGCCGTGGCCCGACGGCAGGGAACGCGCGTCCTCGAGTGTCTCGCCCTCCTCACCCGCGGCCAGGTGGCCCGGCGAAGCTCCGGCGCCGCGCCGGCCATCGAGGCCGATCTCAACGCCGCCCTGCACCTCGTGGAGACGACGGGCGCCCGTGTCTACGAACCGGCGATCCATGAGGAGCTCGGCCACCTCCACTCCGACCAGCGCCGCCTGGAAGACGCATGGTCGCTGTACCGTGCGATCGGTGCGAGCGGCCATACCCGGCGGCTGGGAGCGGAACTGCGACTTGTCGAGCCCGAGCGGTCCTGAAGCGGAGCGGTCGGGCGGCGGGTCGGGTCGGGTCGAGCGGCCCTGACTCAACCGGGGGGGCGACCCGCCGCCTGCCCCGTCAGGTGATCGGCCCAGCCCCGCAGGGCGTCGGCCATCGCCGCCAGATCATCGATCGACAGTCCGTCCGGGTCCGGACAGCCGGCAACCCGGGCGAGGGCACACAGGCGAGCCAGGCGCTGACCGAGCTGGTCGGCCTCATCGGCGATCTCCGGCAGGTCGCCGGCCAGGGGCGTGAGCCCCGGCCCGACTCCGTCAGCCGTGTGCGTCCCGGCGCGGCCATTCGGGCCCTCCGGGGTCGCGGGGGATCCGGCGGCGTACCCGACCAAGGCACCCCTCCTGATGTCCTGCCGGCGCCTGCCCACAGCGCCGGCGGGTGACGGTACGATACCCGACATCCATCGTACGGTATCGGCCATGTTGAGTGCGATACCGCACTTTGATCGTACGGTAGCGTACATTCATTTGCAAGGCAGTTCGGAAACGGCGGCCTCCAACCGTGGGGGCCGCCGGAGGGGGACAGGAACCGTGAGGATCATGCTGGCGCTCGACCCCCGGGAGCGCGAACACCTGCTCGCCGCCACCAGGCCGGTCTCGTTGGACCAGGAGGAGATCCTCTACGAGGCCGGCGAAACCATCGACACCGTCTACTTCCCCGAGAATGCCGTCGTCTCGCTCCTCACCAGGGTGGACGGAGAGACCAGCTTCGAGGTCGCCAACATCGGCAACGAAGGGATCGTGGGCGTCCCGGTCTTCCTGGGCGTCGAGACCGTCGGCGCCCGGGAGCGCTATCAGGTCGAGATCGCCGGTCAGGCCCGGGCCATGGACGCCGGGGCGTTCCTGGAGGCGGCCCAGCGCGACCCGCTGCGGCAACTGGTCCAGCGGTTTGTCCAGGCCCTCTTCGTCCAGGTCGCCCAGCGGCTGGCCTGCGCCGCCCTCCACCCCATCCAGGCCCGGTACAGCCGATGGCTTCTCCTGACCCACGACCGGATGGGCGATCGGGAGTTCCCCCTGACACAGGAGTCCCTCGCCCAGATGCTCGGCGTCCGCCGCGCCTCGGTCACGGCGGCGGCCAGCGCGCTGCAGGACGCCGGGTACATCCGCCATTCCCGGGGCCGGGTGGCCATCCTCGACCGGGAGGGCCTGGAGAACACCTCGTGCGAGTGCTACCGGATCATTCGCAGCGAGCTGGACCGGCTGCTCCCTCTTCCGGAGGGTCCCATGGAAGCCTCGCCGAGGCGAAGGTCACGTTGACGACGGGTTGACGGCCAGGCCGGTGGAACGGGCCCGCAGATCGTCGATCACGTGCTGGCGGGCCACGGCCAGCGCGGCGATGTAGGCCACCGGCTCGCCCCCGGCCAGGGCTTCGAGCTCCTGCCGGAGCCGCAGGGCGATCTCGTCCCGGGTCGGGCGCCAGGGCAGTGAGCCCATGGCGGCCCGGCTCAGCTGCGCCGCCGTCCCGTCGGTCCACGACCGGACCCGGTCGAGGAACTCGGCGGCGGCTTCGGGAGAACCGCTCTTCGTCCAGGCCTGCCAGGCGGCGGGGGCGTCCATCCGGAGCGGCGGCTTGCTGCGGGTCATGGTCTGCTCGCTTCCTTCCGACGGCACCTTCCCCCGGAAGGCATCACCGGGACCCCCCCAAACCGTACACCAGCCCTGGGCCTCCGGACCGGCCGCCCCTGGTACGCTTTCCTTCGAGGGCAGACGTCGTAGCGAAGTTGCGGGCAGTTCCCTCGGCGGCAGAAAGCCGCCCGGCCGCACGGACCACGGTCCGAATCAGGCCAGGAATGGAGGGGATTGTCCATGACCACCGGCACGGTCAAGTGGTTCAACGGTGACAAGGGCTTCGGGTTCATTTCGCAGGAATCCGGTCCCGACGTCTTCGTCCACTTCAGCGCCATCTCCGGGACCGGCTACCGGAACCTGCAGGAGAACGACAAAGTCGAGTTCGAAGTCACCTCGGGACCCAAGGGTCCCCAGGCGCAGAACGTCCGCGTCATCAGCTAGCTCGTGCTGCCGGCGGGCGGGCGGCCGGGTCGGTCGCCCGCTCCCGCGGCACCACCGCGTGCGGCCCTCACTCGCAGGGCCGGGCTCACCAGCGCGCCGCGAGGTCAGCGTTCCGGGAGGATCCGTGGTGGGCGTCCCCGTCGAGGTCACCGTCGTGCGGCTCTACACGAAGAGTCCCGGCAGCCATCAGCTCCGCAAGAACGCCGCCGCCGAACTGGCTCAGCTGCTCGCCGCCGGCTGGCAGGAGAAGCACCGCAAGCCGGGTGCCGACCACGTGGTGGTGCGCCTGGAACGCCCGTCCCCGGTGAGGCCGTCGCTGCCGTCAACGGCCGGCCCCGGCCGTCCCCGGCGCTAGGCGGAACAGCCCGGGCCGCCCGCCCGCCCCGGTAAGGAACACCAGATCGCCGGCGGTGACGTCGAGCGCCACCACCGGGTCGGCCCCCCAGGCCACCGGCGCCTCAACCCCGCAGGAAGTCGCGCACCCTGTCGGCCAGGGCGGCGAAGGGCCCGACCACGATGTTGCCCGGCGGGGTGTTGGGGGCGTTGGGGTGCGGGTGCGTCGGCGCCGACGCCTTGGCCTTGGCCATCGTCTCCCCCGCCTCCATCAGCTGGTCGGGCTTGATGTGGCTGCGCAGCGCCGGGAAGAGCTTGCCCTCTTCCTCCTTCACGTGCTCCTCCACCGACTCCTTCAGCTGGGCGAAGATCTGGCGCACCTCGGGGTCGTTGGCCGGCCGGCCGTCGACCTTGGCCAGCAGCTCCTTGACCTCCTGGTGCTCCTCCAGGCTGTGGTCGACCAGGCCGCTCTGCTGCGGGTCGGCCTTGCGCATCATCGGGTAGAGGATCTGCTCCTCGACGGCGGCGTGCACCGACAGGCCCTTGATGATCTCGTGGGCGGCGTGGGTGGCGACGCCTTCGTCGTTGGCGGCCGCCTCGTACTGACGGAAGAACTGCTCGACCTCGCGGTGGTCGCTGGTGAGCAGCTCGATCGCATCGGCCCTCGCGCCGGTCATCGCCGCAGATTGTGTCGTCACCGGTACATCTCCTTGCTCTTCCTGGGGTTCGCGTCGATCGGTATCGCCTCTCCTACCCCTTCCGACGCCACGGGAAGCGACGTTCCTCCCGCTCCTCCGCTCGACCCCGGGCCCGGCGGGAGCCCGGCGGCCAGGCGATGGACCATGCGGCCGAACAGTCCGGCGTGGACCGGCACGAGGAGGTACCAGTAGAGCCGGCCGACGAGGCCCCGGGGGTTGAACCGGGCCCGCTGCTGCAGGCGGCTGCCGCCGGCGCCGTCGGGTTCGACGGTCCACTCCAGCCAGGCCTGGCCGGGCATGCGCATCTCGCTGCGGAGGCGCAGCCGCCGGCCCGGCTCGAGCGCCTCGACCCGCCAGGTGTCGATCACGTCGCCGACGGCGAGGCGGTCGGGATGGCGGCGCCCCCGACGGGGACCCGACCCTCCGGCCAGGAGGTCGAGGACTCCGCGGGCCGTCCACAGCCACGACGCCCCGTACCAGCCCCGGTCGCCCCCGATGCTGGTGACGGCCCGGAACACGTCGGCGGGCGGTGCCGGGCTGCGGGCCGTGCGCCGGTCCTCGAACACGGTGCCGCCCGACCAGGGCGGGTCGGTGGGCTGGGGATCGGCCGGCGTCCGCCGGGGCTCGGCGTCGAACCACGACGTCCGCACGTCGAGGTCGCGGCAACGGCGCAGGGCCAGCTCCACCGCCCGGCGGAAGGGGACGGGCTCGTGGGGAACGACGGCGTCGATGCTCCGGTCACCCACGACGGCGTCGTTCACCAGGCTGTGCACGAGCGGGCGGGCCAGCGCCGGCGGCAGCGGCGTCACCAGCCCGATCCACAACGACGACAACCAGGGGGAGAGGATCGGGACGGTCAGGATGAGCCGGGGCGGCAGCCCGGCCACCTCGGCGTAGATCCGCATCATGTCGAGGTAGGAGACGACGTCGGGGCCGCCGATCTCGAAGATCCGGCCGGCGGCGGCGTCCTTGTCGAGCACGGCGACGAGATAGGCCAGCACGTCGCGCACGGCGATCGGCTGGCAGCGGGACCGCACCCACCGGGGCGTGACCATGCACGGCAGCTTCTCGACCAGATGGCGCAGCATCTCGAAGCTGGCGCTGCCGGAACCGATCACCACCGCCGCCCGCAGTTCGGTGACCGGGACCGGCCCGTGCCGGAGGACGTCACCGACTTCCTGGCGGCTGGCCAGGTGCTCGGACAGGCCGGCTCCGGCTCCCAGCCCGCCGAGGTAGACGATGCGGGTCAGGCCGGCCCGGGCGGCGGCGTCCCGGAAGGTCTCCGCCGCCCGGCTGTCGCGCTCCGCCCAGGCCGGCCCGCCGCCGATGGAGTGCACGAGGTAGTAGGCGGCGTCGACCCCCGCCATCGCGCTCTCGAGCGACGCCGGGTCCTCGACGTCGCCGGCGGCCACCTCCACCGCTTCCCGCCAGGGCTTGTCGTCGAGCTTCGACGGCGAGCGGGCCAGGCAGCGGACCGTGTGCCCGGCGGCCAGCAGCTCGGGGACGAGCCGCCCGCCGATGTAGCCGGTGGCGCCGGTGACCAGGACGCGAGCCATCAGGCCGGCCCCGGGCCGGCGGCGGGGAGGGCGAACCCGAAGGTCGCCCCCTCCCCCGGGCTGCTCTCGGCCCAGATCCGGCCGTGCTGGGCCTCGACCAGCGTCCGGGCGATGTACAGCCCGAGGCCGTTTCCGGCCGGCCCGGTTCCGTCGCCGGCGGGCCCCAGCCGGGAGAAGCGCCGGAAGAGGCGCTCGCCGTCGGCGGGAAGGAAGCCGGGCCCGCGGTCGGTGACCGTCACCACGACCTCGCCGTCGCCGGCGGTGACGGCCACGGCGACCGGTTCTCCGGCCGGGGAGAACTTGAGGGCGTTCGACACGAGGTTGCCGAGGACCCGCCAGGTGGCCGCCTCGTCACCGGAAGCCGGCGGCACACCGGGGTCGACGGTGACGGTGATGACGGGGGCGGTGGCCGGGCCCGTCAACGTCTCGCCGGACGGGCCCCCCGCCGTCACGGCGGCTTCGGCCACCGTCGCCCGGACGAGCTCGGCGACGTCGAACGGCGCCGGCACGGCACCGGCGCCGGCGCCCGCCGCCTCCAGGAGCTGGGCGGCGAGACGGGACAGCCGGTCGCCGGCGGCGGCGATCCGGTCGAGCAGGGTGCCGCGCTCGTGGTCGCTCAGCTCCTTCCACTGGTCGCGGATGATCCGGGAGCCCATCGCGATGAACGCCGCCGGCGAACGCAGGTCGTGGACGATGGTGGCGAGGTCACCGGCGGGCACGGCGACGGCAACGGCGGCGGGGGCGGGATCGAAGATGCAGGTCATGCCTTCGAATTTAGTGCTAAACCAAGGCCGGTGTCTGCTGTGAGAAACACATTTAGTGCTAATGCGGGGTCGTGGAGAGCTAAACTGCGGTCATGACGACCGGCACCGGGCGAATCACCCTGCAGGAGGCCGCCACCCGGCTCGGGGTGCACTACATGACCGCCTACCGCTACGTGCGGACCGGGCGCCTCCCGGGCGAGCGGAGCGGGGCGAACTGGCTCGTCGACCCGGCCGCCCTCGACCGGCTGGGTCCGGCGGCTCCATCGGCGCCCCGGCCCCCGCGGGGCACCGCCCGGGCCGAGGCCCCCGGCCGGCTGGCGGCCCGCCTCGTGGCCGGCGACGAAGCCGGGGCCTGGCACCTCGTCGAAACCGCCCTGACCTCGGGGCTGGACCCCGACGAGGTCTATCTCGACCTGCTCGTGCCCGCCCTGCGGGGGGTGGGCGACGGATGGGCCGACGGCCGCCTGGGCGTCAACGACGAGCACCGCGCCTCCGGGGTGGCCGTCCGCCTCATCGGGCGGCTCGGCCCCCGTTTCGCCCGCCGGGGCCGCAAACGCGGCACCGTCGTCCTCGGCGCCCCGCCCGGCGAGGAGCACGGCCTGCCCTGCGCCATCGTGGCCGATCTGCTGCGGGCGGCCCGCTTCGACGTCGTCGACCTCGGGGCCGACACCCCGGCCGCCTCGTTCGCCGCCGCCGCCGCCGGCGCCGACCGGCTCGTGGCCGTCCTGATCGGCGCCACCACTTCGGGGCGCGACGCCGCGCTCCGCTCGACGGTGCGGGCCCTGCGCCGCCGCGACATCACCGCCCCGATCCTCGTCGGCGGCGCCGCCATCGCCGGCGCCGATCACGCCGCCCGCCTCGGCGCCGACGGCTGGACCGGCCACGACGGCCGGGCGGTGGTGGCCGCCGTCGAGCAGCTGACCGGCCGACCGCCGCGCTGACGTCGGCCAGCGGCGGCGCGGCGCAGGACCGGCCCGGCCGGTGTCACGCGCCGGTCGCCCAGCGGCTACCGTGCCACGGCCCATGTCGTTCCCCGAGTCCTGCCGACGCGTGTTCATCGCTCTGGCCCTGCTGGGCGCCACCCTCGGCGGGGCGGCGGCTCCGGCGCGGCCGGCCGTCGCGGCCGGCGGCGGCCCGGCCGGCGGGTACTGGCTGGCGGCGGCCGACGGCGGCGTGTTCGCCTTCGGCGATGCGCCGTTCCTCGGGTCGTCGGCCGGCGCCCACCTCAACCAGCCGGTCGTCTGCATGGCGTCGACCCCGTCGGCCGGCGGGTACTGGCTCGTGGCCCGGGACGGCGGCGTGTTCGCCTACGGCGACGCCCCCTTCGTCGGGTCGACCGGCGGAATCCGCCTCAACCAGCCGATCGTCGGCATGGCCTCGCCTCCCCGGACGGGTTCGGGCTACTGGCTGGTGGGGGCCGACGGCGGCATCTTCGCCTTCGGCCGGGCCGGCTTCTTCGGCTCGACCGGCGGCGCCCGGCTCAACCAGCCCATCGTGGGCATGGCCGCCACCCCGTCGGGACAGGGCTACTGGCTGGTGGCCCGGGACGGCGGGGTGTTCGCCTTCGGCGACGCCCCGTTCTTCGGCTCGACCGGGGGCACGCGCCTCAACCGGCCGGTGGTGGGGATGGCGGCCACGCCCACCGGCGGCGGCTACTGGCTGACGGCCGCCGACGGCGGGGTGTTCGCCTTCGGCGACGCCACCTTCGCCGGCTCGGGGGCCGACCGGCCCAACGCCGCCGCCAACCCGGTGGTCGGCATGGCCGCCACCCCGACCGGGGCCGGCTACTGGCTGGCCGGGCGCGACGGCGGCGTCTTCGCCTACGGCGACGCCGTCTTCTACGGCTCGGCGGCCGGGACCGCGGCCGACGCCATCGTGGCCGTCGTCCCCGCCGGCCGCCCGGGCGGCTGCGGCGGCATCACCGAAACCCAGGACACGCCGGCCGACCGCCTGGCCGAGGCCGCCCGCTACGCCGCCGGCCGGGCCGGTGTCACCGGCATCGCCGTGGCCGACACCACCACCGGCCGGCTTCTGGTCAACGACGCCGCCGGCGTCGCCCTGCGGACGGCGTCGCTGGTCAAGGTGGTCATCGCCATGCGGCTCTTCGCCCTGGCCCACGAGCAGCACCGCAGCCTGCGTCCCGACGAGCAGTCGGACCTGTCGGCCATGATCCGGGCCAGCGACAACGACGCCGCCGACCGCCTGTGGGCGGCGCTGGGCGGGCCGGCGGTCATCGACTGGGTCCGGAAGGTGACCGGGGTCCGCAACACCGGACCGCCGGCCAACGCCCCCGAGTGGGGGTTCAGCACGACGTCGGCCCGGGACATGGCCGTGATCCTGGCCGACGTCGTCCACGCCCGGGGGATCACTCCCGCCTTCCGCGACGCCCTCCTCGGGGAGATGCGCCAGGTGATCGCGTCGCAGCGCTGGGGCGTGGCCGACGCCGTGCACCAGTCGACCCCGGCGGTGAAGAACGGGTGGTACCCCGACATCGACGAGGGCGTGTGGCGGGTCCACTGCGCCGGCGTCGTCGACGACGCGCCCCACCCCAACCGCTGGGTTGTCGTCGTCACCACCCGCTACCCCTCCGCCCTGGGGCAGGACTACGGCCAGGAGACCTGTTCCAACGTCGCCGCCCGGGTGCTCCCCCCGGCCATCTAGGGGCTAGCGCCGCGCCACCACGGCCGCCTCGCCCGGGGCGAGCTCCACCCGCTCGACGTCCGTGCCCTCCCGGCTCCGGTCGGTGGCCAGCCGGATGCGGCCTCCGACCTCCACCGCCCCGGGCACGTCGCCCAGGTTCAGGGCCACCACGAAGGCCGCACCGCGCCGGTAGGCCCACAGCCCGTCCGGCGCCGGCAGCGCTTCGTAGCCGCCGGAGCGGAGGTCGGGCTCGGCCCGGCGCAGGGCGATCAGGTCGCGGCAGAGCGAGAGCATGGACCCCGCGTCGGACCGCTGCTCTTCCACCGTCACCCCCGGCTGGGCGCAGAGCGGCAGCCAGGGCCGGGCTTCGGGCGTGGTGAACCCCGCTCCCGGGCCGGGGGCCCACGGCATCGGCGTGCGGCAGGGGTCGCGGCCGGGGCCGGCGTCGAACGGGCCCCTCCCGACGGGATCGCGCCGCTGCTCCGGCGGCACCGGCACGTCGGCCATGCCGAGCTCGTCGCCGTAGTAGAGGACGGGCGTGCCCCGCAGGGTGAGCAGCATGACCAGCGCCGCCCGGGCCCGCTCGACCGACCCGGCGCACCACCGGTCGACATAGCGGGGCAGGTCGTGGGTGGAGACGGCCCACACCGGCCAGGCGCCGGGGACGCCGGCCAGCGTGGCCTCGCTGGCGCCGACGATGTCCCGCAGGGCGGAGGCGGCGAACGGCGAATGGAGGAACACGAAGTTGAAGGCCAGCTGCAGCTCGTCGCCGATCCCGAAGAACGGCGCCAGCCGGGCGACGTCGAGCACGTACGTCTCGCCGAGGAGGAGCCGGGGCGGGTCGTACTCCTCGGCGATGGCCCGCCAGCGCCGGAACACCTCGTGGGCCTCGGGCCGTTCGGCGTTGAACACCTTCCGCTGGCCGAAGCGGGCCACGTAGGGGTGGTCACCGGGCTCGGCCGGAGGGTTGTCGCGCAGCTCGGCGTCCTTGACGATGGCGTGGGCGACGTCGATGCGGAAGCCGGCCACCCCCCGGTCGAACCAGAAGCGGAGAATCCGGTCGAACTCCGCCCGCACGTCCTCGCTCCACCAGTTGAGGTCGGGCTGGCTCGGCAGGAAGTTGTGGAGGTAGTACTGCCGGGTGACGGGGTCGAGCGTCCAGGCCGGGCCCCCGAAACTGGAGCGCCAGTTGTTGGGCGGCGACCCGTCGGGCTTGCCGTCGGCCCAGACGTAGTAGTCCCGCTTGGGCGACGTCTTCGACGCCCGGGCCTCCCGGAACCAGCGGTGCTTGGCGCTGGTGTGGTTGGGCACCAGGTCGAGCACGACCTTGATGTGGCGCCGTTCCGCTTCCGCCACCAGCCGGTCGAAGGCGTCGAGATCGCCGAGGACGGGCTGGACGCGGGTGTAGTCGGCCACGTCGTAGCCCCAGTCGGTGTCGGGCGAGACGGTGATCGGCGTGATCCATACCGCGTCGACGCCGAGCCAGGCCAGGTAATCGAGCCGCTCGGTGATGCCGGCCAGATCGCCGACCCCGTCGCCGTCGCTGTCCCGGAACGAGCGGGGATAGATCTGGTAGATCACGCCGTCCTGCCACCAGGCCACGGCCACCTCCGGAGGGTCGTCGGGCGCCGAGGTTAGCCAGGGTCCTCAAGGCGGAGCGTCACACCGTCGAGAATCTGACGTATGGGACGAGTGGGACGGCGGCGGGCGAGGTGGGCGAGGCTGTCGCGCCCCGGCCGGGCCGGGCTCGTCGCCGCCGCCCTGGTGGCCGGGGCCGTGGTGGCCGGCGCCGCCGTCGACGCCGCCGCCGGCCGGGGTACGCCGCCGCCGGTGGTGTGGCACGACCAGGTCAGCGACGGCCCCGCTCCGGCGCCGCCCACCCGCTGATCGCTCCAAACCGGGACAAGGGTTCCGGCCGGTGATACGGCGCTCCCGCCCGGCGGCCGACAACAGGAGGGAGCGGCGCACGAGGTGCCGCGATCCCTCCCAGGAAGGTCGAAGTGGCGCGCCGTTGGGGAACCCGAGCCATTGCGATGTGGGCCGTGCTGTCCGCCGGCGTGGCCGGAGGCATCGCACCCATGCTGCTGACGCCCTCGTCGGCCTCGGCGTCGGACTCGACCCCGGCCGGTGACCCCCGGCTGGCCGAGATGGCCTCGCCGTCGCCCTTCCGGGGCCTCGTCTTCACCGGCCTCAGCCTGGGGAAGGACGGCTCGAACTGCGCCGGCGCCTTCGAGGCCAAGAGCCGCAGCGGTGCCTCCCTCGGCTGCTCCCACGGCCCCGACCCCGCCCCGCCCGGCGTCGACGTCCGCCGGGGCCGCAGCGACCAGCAGCTGGCCGCCGACGCCGCCGGGCCGGCCGTCCGTACGGCCGCCGACGTGGCCGGCAGCGCCGCCGCCGGGCTCGGCAGCATCGGCTGCATCGGCGACGGGATCGCCGGGCAGCGGGTGCAGGCCATCTACGCCGTCCCCGCCGACCGCACCGACCGGTCGGCCACCGTCATCCCCGCCATCCGCTCGACCTACGCCCCCCGGGTCGACTGGCAGTTCAGCACCTCGGCGGGCGAGACCGGCGGCGTGGCCCACGTCCGGTTCGTGACCGAGCCCGACACCGCCGGCACCAGCTGCCAGCTGTCGGTCGTCGTCGCCCACCTGAGCGCCACCGGCGACGACTCGTTCTCCAACACGGTGTCGGAGCTGAAGAACCTCGGCTACAACCGCTCCGATCGGAAGTACCTGGTGTGGACCGACTCGACCGTGCTGTGCGGTGTCGGCAGCCTGTACTCCGACTCCAAGCCGGGTCTGACCAACCTCAACAACGGCTACGCCCCCATGTTCGCCCGGGTCGACTCCGGCTGCTGGGACTACGCCGAGGGCCACGAGCTGATGCACACGCTGGGAGCGGTGCAGAGCGGCGCCCCCCACGCCACCAGCGCCGGCCACTGCTGGGACGAGCCCGACGAGATGTGTTACGACGACGGCAGCGGCGCCACGATGCAGACGGTGTGCACCGGTCGCAACGGCGCCCTGTTCGACTGCAACCACGACGACTACTTCTACGCCGGCCTGCCCCCGGCCGGGAACTGGCTGGCCACCCACTGGAACACCTACAGCAGCAGCTGGCTTCTGCAGTCGGCGCTGACCCTGGTGGCCGGCGTCCCAATATCGGGAGGCACGACCTCGGGCTCGGGGACGGGCGGCACCGGCTCGACGGCCGGCACGGGCGGCGGCACGACCGGCACCGGCACGACGACCGGCACCGACGGCGGCAGCGGCACCGGCGGCGGGACGACTCCGCCCCCCTCGACCCCGGTTCCGCCGGTGGGCCCCAACCCCGTCCGCCACGCCTCCGGCTACTGGATGCTGACGGCCGACGGCCACGTCTACCCCTTCGGCGGGGCGGCCTTCCTCGGCCAGCCCGCACCGCTGCCGGCCGGGCTGTCGGCCGTCCGCCTCGAGCCGACGCCGTCGGGCCTCGGCTACTGGATCCTCGACAGCGCCGGCGGCGTCCACCCCTACGGCGACGCCGGGGACCTCGGCAGCGTCGCAACCTCACAGCTCGTGGCGGGCGAGCGGGCGGTGAGCCTGTCGGCCACGCCCAGCGGCGCCGGCTACTGGGTCTTCACGTCCCGGGGGCGGGCGGTGCCCTTCGGCGACGCCGGCTTCTTCGGCGACGCCTCGGCGATCCCGCTCAACCGCCCGATCATCGGGTCGGTGGCCACCCCGACCGGCCTCGGCTACTACCTCTTCGCCTCCGACGGCGGCATCTTCACCTTCGGCGACGCCGCCTTCCACGGCTCGACCGGGAACATCAGGCTCAACAAGCCGGTGGTGGCCATGGCCGCCGCCCCCAGCGACGGCGGCTACTGGCTCGTCGGCTCCGACGGCGGCCTGTTCGCCTTCGGCGATGCGGGCTTCTACGGGTCGATGGGCGCCGTCCGGCTCAACCGCCCGGTCTCGGCCGTGGTCCCCGGCTCGGGGGGCTACCTGATGGTCGGCGAGGACGGCGGCGCCTTCTCCTTCGGCGACGTCAGCTTCTTCGGCTCCCTCGGCAGCCACCCGCCGGCCTCGCCGGTGGTGTCGGTCGCGCTCCAGACGAGCTAGACGACCCGCCTCGAGCTGATCACGCCGGTGTCGAAGCCGGCGAGGTGCAGGCCGCCGTGCCAGCGGGCGTGCTCGATCTTGAGGCAGCGGTTCATCACCACGTGGAGCCCGGCGGCATGGGCGTGCTGGGCCACCGCCTCGTCCCACAGGCCGAGCTGGAGCCACAGCGTCCTCGCCCCGGCGGCGATGGCCTCGTCGGCCACCTCCGGCAGGTCGGCGGGCCTGCGGAACACGTCGACGAGGTCGGGCGGGGCGGGCAGGTCGGCCAGGCTCTTGTACACCGGGCGGCCGAGGATCTCGTCGGCGGCGGGGTTCACGAACCAGATGTTCTCGAACGAGCAGCTCGAGCTCAGGAGGTAGGTGGCCACGAAGTAGGACGGGCGGGCCGGGTTGGCCGAGGCGCCGACCATGGCCACCGACTTCGTGCTCTGGATGATCTCCCACCGCTCCCGGGCCGACGGCGGCGTCCAGCGCCCGCCGGTCGAACCGTTGCCGCTCATGCCATCACCGCCTTGTGCAGCGCCTGGTCGAGGTCGTAGAGGATGTCGTCGGCGTCCTCGATGCCGACCGAGATCCGGATGAGGTCGGGCGAGACGCCGCAGGCCACCAGCGCCTCGTCGGACAGCTGCTGGTGCGTCGTCGACGCCGGATGGATGACCAGCGTGCGGGTGTCGCCGATGTTGGCCAGGTGGCTGCACACCTCGAGCGACTCGATGAACACCCGCCCGGCGTCGCGCCCGCCCTTCACCCCGAAGCTGAACACCGCCCCCGGGCCCTTGGGCAGGTAGCGCTGCCCCAGTTCGTGGAACGGCGACGACGGCAGCCCGGCGTAGCGGACCCACGACACCGCCGGGTGCTCCTCCAGCCAGGCGGCCACCCGGGCGGCGTTGGCCACGTGCTGGTCCATCCGCAGGGCCAGCGTCTCGAGCCCCTGGAGCAGCAGGAAGGCGGAGAACGGCGACAACGCCGCGCCCATGTCCCGCAGCTGCTCCACCCGGACCTTGGTGCAGAAGGCGTATTCCCCGAAGTTCTCCCAGAACCGCAGCCCCCCGTAGGACGGGATGTTCTCGGTGAACCCCGGGAAGCGCCCGTTGCCCCAGTTGAAGGTGCCGGCCTCGGCCACCACGCCGGCGATCGTCGTGCCGTGGCCGCCGATGAACTTCGTGGCCGAGTGGACCACGATGTCGGCGCCGTGGTCGATCGGCCGGCAGAGATAGGGCGTGGCCAGCGTGGAGTCGATGCACAGCGGCAGGTTCTCGGCGTGGGCCACGTCGGCCAGGGCGGCGATGTCGGCCACGACTCCCGACGGGTTGGCCACGATCTCGGTGTAGAGCAGCTTCGTCTCGGGCCGGATGGCGGCGGCGAAGGCCTTCGGGTCGGCCGGGTCGACGAACGTCGTCTCGATGCCGAGGCGGCGCAGCGTCACGTCGAACAGCGTGTGCGTGCCGCCGTAGAGGGCCGAGCTCGACACGACGTGGTCGCCGGCACCGGCCAGGCACACCACGGTCATCAGCTCGGCGGCCATCCCCGAGCTGGCCGCCACCGCCCCGATGGCGCCCTCCAGGCTGGCCAGGCGCTCCTCGAAGGCCGCCACCGTCGGATTGGCGATGCGGGTGTAGATGTTGCCGTACTTCTGCAGGGCGAAGAGGTCGGCGGCGTCGGCCGTGTCCTCGAAGACGAAGCTGGTCGTCTGGTAGATCGGCACCTGTCGGGCCCCGGTGGTCGGGTCGGGCCGCCCCCCGGCATGGACCGCCCTGGTCCGGAACCCCCACTCACGGTCGCTCATGACCGGGGAGGCTAACCGTCGAGCGCCTGGCGGAGATCCTCGACGAGGTCGTCGACGGTCTCGATGCCGACCGACAGGCGCACCAGCCCCGGGTCGACCTCGTTGGTGGAGCCGGCCACCGACAGGTGCGTCATGAGCGCCGGCACCTCGATCAGCGACTCCACGCCGCCCAGCGACTCGGCCAGCGTGATGAGCTGCGTCCGCTCCACCAGCCCCGCCGCCGCCTCCGCCCCGCCGGCCAGCGTGAAGGAGACCATCCCGCCGAAGTGGCGCATCTGGCGGGCGGCGACGGCGTGACCGGGGTGGGCCGGCAGGCCGGGCCAGCGGACCGACGCCACCTTCGGGTGCCCGGACAGGAACTCGACCACGGCGGCGGCGTTGGCGCAGTGCCGGTCCATCCGCACGCCGAGCGTCTTCACCCCCCGCATCGTGAGGAAGCAGTCCATCGGCCCCGGCACGGCGCCGGCGGCGTTCTGGAGGAAGCCGAGCCGGTCGGCCACCGCGCCGTCGTTGGTGGCGGCGAAGCCGCCGACGACGTCGGAGTGGCCGCCGAGGTACTTCGTCGTGGAGTGCACGACCACGCCGGCCCCGAGGGCCAGGGGAGTCTGGAGGTAGGGCGTGGCGAAGGTGTTGTCGACCACGGTGCGGGCCCCCCGGTCGGCGGCGAAGCCGGCCACGGCGGCGATGTCCACGATCGCCAGCAGCGGGTTCGACGGCGTCTCGACCCACACCATCTTCGTCTCCGGCGTCCACACCGCCGCCAGGTTGTCGAGCGACGTCAGGTCGGCGGCCGAGTACCGCAGCCCGGCCGGCCCGTGGACCTTGTCGACGAGGCGCCAGGTCCCGCCGTAGGCGTCGGTCGGGATCACGATGTGGTCCCCGGGCTGGAGCAGGCGCAGCACCGCGTCCTCCGCCGCCATCCCGCTGGCGAAGCAGAACCCGAACGCCGCCCCCTCCAGCGACGCCAGGCACTCCTCCAGGGCGCTCCGGGTCGGGTTGCCCGTCCGGGCGTACTCGTAGCCCTTGTGCCGCCCGATGCCCTCCTGGGCGAAGGTCGACGACTGGTAGATCGGGACCATGACGGCGCCCGTCTGCGCATCGGCGGGCTGACCCGCATGGATGGCCCGGGTCTCGAAGCCGCCGGTCGGCCCGGCCATCAACGGCCCGTCAGGAAGGCCAGCAGGTCCGACCTCGTCAGGATCCCGACCGGATGCCCCCCGTCGAGGACGAGCACCGCCGTGGCGGCGTCGAGGGCGGAGACGACGACGTCGACCGGCTCGCCGAGCCCGACCGACGGCAACGGCGGCGACATCACCTCGGCCACCGGCCGGTCGAGCACCGACGGGTCGGAGAAGGCCCGGCTCATGAGCTCCCGCTCGGCCACGCTGCCGGCCACCTCCGACGACGTCCGCAGCGGCGGCTCGGCCCGCACCACCGGCACCTGCGACACCTCGAACTCCCGCATGGTCGAGATCACGTCCCGCACCGTCTCGTCGAGGTGCACGTGGACGAGCGTCGGGAGGTCGGCGCCCTTGCGGGTCAGGATGTCGCCCGCCGTCTGGCCCAGCGCCGAGAGGAAGCCGTAGTCCGACATCCAGTCGTCGTCGTAGACCTTCGACAGGTAGCCCCGGCCGGAGTCGGGGATGATCAGCACGATCACGTGCTCGGGGCCGAGCTCCCTGCCGACCTCCAGCGCCGCCCACACCGCCGTTCCGCCCGACCCGCCGATGAGGATGCCCTCCTCCCGGGTCACCCGCCGGGCGGTGAGGAACGAGTCCCGGTCGCTGACCGGGACGACCCGGTCGACCACCGACCGGTCGTAGGTCTCGGGCCAGAAGTCCTCGCCGATCCCCTCCACCAGGTACGGGCGCCCGTCGCCGCCGGAGTACACCGATCCCTCGGGGTCGGCGCCGACCACCTGGACGGCCGGGTTCTGCGACTTGAGGTACCGGCCCACGCCGCTGATCGTGCCGCCGGTGCCGATGCCGGCCACGAAGTGGGTGATGCGCCCGGCCGTCTGGCGCCAGATCTCGGGGCCGGTAGAGCGCACGTGCGACGCCGGGTTCTCGGGATTGCGGTACTGGTTGGGCTGGTAGGCCCCGGGGATCTCCTCGGTGAGGCGGTTGGCCACCGAGTAGTACGACTCGGGATCGGACGGCGCCACCGCCGTGGGGCAGACGACCACTTCGGCGCCGTAGGCCCGCAGCAGCTTGATCTTCTCCGGCGCCATCTTGTCGGGCATGACGAACACGCAGCGGTACTTCCGCCGGGCGGCCACGATGGCCAGCCCCACGCCGGTGTTGCCCGACGTCGGCTCGACGATGGTGCCGCCCGGCCCGAGCAGGCCGGCCTTCTCCGCGGCGTCGACCATGGCCACCGCCGGGCGGTCCTTGACGCTGCCGCCGGCGTTGAGGAACTCGCACTTGGCCAGCAGGTGGCAGTCGAGCCGCCGGCCGATCCGGTCCAGGCGGACGAGCGGCGTGTTGCCCACCAGGTCGAGGAGGGAGTCGGCCACCTCCATGGCCGGGCCGGTGTCGGTCAGCGCCCGGATGCGCAGCCCGTCCGGCTCGGCCGGCGGGTGGTCGGTGTAGAGCGTGACCGGGAAGCCGTGGGCCCGCAGCTCGGCGGCGGCGACCGCCGCTTCGGACCGGCCGGGGGCGCCGACCACGGCCACGTCCTCCGGGATGTGGGCCCGCACGTCGGCCAGCAGCTGGGGCTCCAGCTCCGGACCGGCGCTGCGCAGCACCCGGTCGGCCCGCACCACCAGCCGCTCCGGCGGCTCGGCCTCTCCCACCACCACCAGCAACCGCATGCCCGTTCCCTCCGCGTCGAACGTCATCAGCCGGCCCGTTCTTCGGCCGCGCCGTCGTCCAGCGCCGCCCGGATGAAGGCGCCCACCGCCTCCGACTCGATCAGGAACGAGTCGTGCCCGTACAGCGAGTGGACCACCGTCACCTCCGGCCGGCCCGGCAGCAGCCCGGCCATCTCCTGCTGGAGATACAGCGGGTACAGCCGGTCGCTGTCGATGCCGGCGATGGCCACCGTGGCCCGTACCCGCCCGAGCGCCGCCGCCAGCCCGCCCCGCCCCCGCCCGACGTCGTGGTGGTTCATGGCCTCCGACAGCACCACGTAGCTCCCGGCGTCGAAGCGCCGGGCCAGCTTGTCGGCATGGTGGTCGAGGTACGACTCCACGGCGTAGCGGCCGTCACCCGGTGCGTCCTCGCCCACCTGCGGGGCCCGGCCGAAGCGGGCGGCCAGCTCCGACTCGCTGCGGTAGCTCAGGTGCCCGATCCGCCGGGCGATCCCCATGCCCCGGTGGGGGCCTTCACCGGGGGCGGCGTCGTGGTAGTCGCCGCCCCGGAAGGCGGGGTCGGCCCGGATGGCCTCGATCTGGACGGAGCACAGCCCGATCTGCTCGGCGCTGGCCGCCGCCCCGCAGGCCACCACCACGGCCCGCTCCACCCGGCCGGGGTGGCCGACGGCCCACTCCAGCGCCCGCATCCCGCCCATCGACCCGCCGATGACCGCCGCCCACCGGTCGATGCCGAGGGCGTCGGACAGCGCCGCCTCCACCGCCACCTGGTCCCGGATAGTGATGCGGGGGAACCGGCTCCCGTAGGGCCGCCCGTCCTCCGGGTGGGGCGACGCCGGCCCCGTCGTCCCCTGGCACCCTCCGAGGACGTTGGGGCACACCACGAACCACCGGTTGGTGTCGATGTCCTTCCCCGGCCCGATGGAGTGGTCCCACCACCCCGGGTACCGGTGCCCCGGCCCGGCCGGCCCGGCGGCGTGGCTGTCCCCGGTGAGGGCATGGGCCACGAGCACGGCGTTGGTCCGCCCCCGGTTCGGCTCCCCCCACGTCTCGTAGGCCACCACGACCGGCGCCAGCGTCCCGCCGAGCTCCAGCCGGAGCGGCCCGTCCGCCCCCTCGAAGAGCGTGACGAACTGCCGCCGCCCGACGGGATCCCCCGGCCGCCACGCCCCGCTGGCCGGCGGCGGCCCCGGGCTGGCCGCAGTCATCTCGTCCCCGTGCATCGCCAGGACGATACGCCCCCCGCCGCCCCCAGCGGCCCCTCGGCCCTCCGGCGCCACCCCGCCGTCCGCCCGGCCGCCACCCCGCCGTCCGCCCGGCCGCCACCCCGCCGTCCGCCCGGCCGCCACCCCGCCGTCGGCCCGGGCCACCATTCCGCCGGTCCCGACCACGACCGGTGGTGATCCACGCCCTCTGGGGGCCGCGATCACGACCGGTCGTGGTTGCGACAGGGCCGCAGGCCGGACGGCCAGGGCCGCTCAGGCGGCGCGGCCGGTGTCGGGGAACGGCAGGCGGGTGGGCCAGGGGCCGGTGGGCGGGCGGGACAGGACGCTGCTCAGCCGGTGGTGGAGGCGCGTCGAGGACGGGCGCAGATCGAAGCGGTCGGCCCGCTCGACGCGGTAGCCGAGACCCTCGAGCTCAGCTTGGACGGCGTCGTCGACGGCCCAGCGGCGCGGGCCGTGGAACTCGTCGCCGTCGTACTCGAGGATCAACCACCAGGGGAGCCAGATGAAGTCGACCTGGGCCACGAAGCCGCCATGGGCGTCACGGATCACGTACTCGCACAGGGGCATGGGGAGCCCCCAGTCGTAGATCCGGCGGAGGACGTGGGCCGCTTTCACACTGCCCGGCTCCGCCCCGCCGGTGTACGGCGCCAGCGCCGCCGTCAGGAGCGCTCCGCCCCTCAGCCGCCCCGCCCGCCGCCACGCCTCCATCACGCGGCCGTAGGCGCAGAGCCCCTTGCCGAAGGCCGCATCGACGAGCGAGTTTAGGGCCGGCTGGCCGAGAACGGCGGCGCAGTCCACCAGCGTCCGGCCGACGCCGGTCGCTTCGATCCCATCGGCCCGGGCCCGATCGGGCGCGCCGACCTGCGCATGGTGGACGACGGTGCCGCCGAACTGACCGCTGGCCGACCGGGGCACGGTGACGTGGGGAACCGCCGGGGCGGCGAGCAGGCCATGGAGGGCGGCGGCGCTCTGGTGCGAGGCCAGCGATCCCTCCGGGCCGGCCAGCAGGGCGACCCAGAGGTCCTGCTTCCAGGTCCGTTCGGCGCCGGCGACCCGGTACCCCCCCCCGGGCCGGCGTCGTCCGCAGGACCCGCCGCCGGACCAGCCCCCTCACCTCCTTGGCCGTCAGCCCGGTCCCCCACAGCTGGCGGTTGGCCACGGCCCCGGCCTGCCCCTCGGCGATGTCGGCGAACTCCATCCCGCCAGTATCGGGACCCCCGCCGCGCCCCGCACCCGAATTTCCGCCACCCCCCGGGTGCAATCCACGACCGGTGGTGATCAGCGCCCTCAGCGGGCCGCGATCACGACCGGTCGTGATCTGGACGGGCTCGGCGAGGCCGGGCCGGGCCGGAGCCGTCAGAACAGGGTCGGGGTGCCGGCGCCGAGGCCGCGGAGGCGGTCGTAGTCGATCTCGGTCCAGCCCAGGGCCCGGACTTCGGCCAGGGTGCGGGCCTGGGGGACGACCCGCTGGGCGGCCAGGACGCCCCGGACCGGGGTGTGCCCGTCCCGTTCCAGCATCTCGACGTAGCGGGCCAGCTGCTCGACGCCGGCGATCTCGCCCCGGCGCTTGATCTCGACCGCCACCCAGCAGCCGTCGGCGTCGCGGCAGAGCAGGTCGACGGGCCCGACGGCGGTGGCGTGCTCCCGGCGGACAAGCACCAGCCCCGGCTCGACCTCGGCGGGGTGGGCGGCCAGCAGCTCCTGGAGGTGGGCCTCGACGCCGTCCTTGGCCAGGCCGGGCTCGGCGCCGAGCTCGACGGCCGAGTCGAGGACGACCTCACCGGTGAAGGTGATCGTGAGGCGCTCGCCCTTGGCGTTGGTCACCTCCCAGACGTCGCCGCCGTCGACCAGCACGCACGGCCCCGACATCCAGTTGAGCGGCTTGTAGCCCCCGGAGTCGGCGTGGACGAGGACCGACCCGTCGGCCTTCACCACCAGCAGCCGCCTGGCCTCCGGCAGGCTGGCCGAAAGCCGGCCGGCGTAGTCGACGGTGCAGGCGGCTACCACGATGCGCATCGGCGCCGACGGTAGCCGCCCGCCCGGTCGATCAGCGGGACGTCACACGAGCCGCCGTCAGCCGACGGTGACCGTCCCCTTCATCTGCGGGTGCACCGCGCAGTGGTAGCTGTAGGTGCCGGGCCGGGAGAACGACAGCGTGAAGTCGCCCTTGGGGCGCTTCCCGGAGTCGAACGACCCGTTTTCGGCCGTCACGGTGTGGGGCGTGCCGTTGTCGTCGAAGTGCCAGACGACCGGCTGGCCGACCGCGGCGTTGACCTTCGCCGGGTTGAAGGCCAGGCCCTTGACGACGACCGTCGCGGCGGCCGGGGCGGAGCCGCCCGGGCCACCGTTGTCGGACGGCCCCTCATCCTGCGGGCACCGGGCGCTGTGGGCGCTGTGCGGGCTGTTGCAGTAGCCGGGGTCGGGCGGCGGGTCGGGGTAGCCGCCGTTGTAGCCACCCGGGTCGTAGTCGCCGCCGTAGGGCTCACAGGTCGTGTAGCCGGACGGGTCGTGGTAGCAGTCCTGGTAGCCGCCGTAGTACCCGTCGTAGTAACCGGGATAGCCGTAGTAGTACCCGTGGTCGTAGCGGCCGTCGCGGTAGTCGCGGTCGCCGCCGCGGTGGTCGGAGTCGTGGCCGTGACCGCCGCGGTTGTCGCTGCCGCGGTTGTCGTGGCTCTGATGGCCGCCGCCGTTGTCGCGGCCGGCGGAGAGCGCCAGCGTCGGGGTGCCCAGGATCATGAGCCCTCCCACAACGCCGGCGACGAGGACACGCTTCATGAGAGGCCCCCTCGGTTGGCACCGGTGGCGTAAGTCGACACTTACGACAAAACGACCCTACCCGGCCGGAACCGGCCCCGAACCCGCGGCCTCATCTGCGTCCCAGCTTCCGTCCTCCGCCGCTGAGCGCCGACGCGCCGCAGCGGGCCGCCCCGGGAGTAGGGGCGACCCGCTGCGGTTGGTCCCGCCCGGCGCCGGGAGGAGACAGCCGGGCCCTGGGTCAGGACGTCGTCGTCGTGCCCGAGCCGCCGGAGCCGCTCGAGCTGCCCGGGCCGTCGGCCGGGGCACCGGGCCCACCCGGCCCGCCGAAGCCGCCGGGGCCGCCGGGGCCACCAGGGCCGTGGCCGTGGCCGCCGAAGCCGGGCCCGCCGGCCGGAGCCTTGCCGTTGACGAAGTCGGTGATGTGGGCCTTGGCGTCGGCCAGGATCTGGTCGGCTTGGGCCCGGGTGTGCTCGCCGGAGGCCACTTCGGAGTCGAGGTGGGCCTTGAGCTGGGCCACCAGCGCGTCGATGACCTTGTTCACGTCCACGCCCTTGGCCTTGGCCACGTCGGCCAGGCTCTGCCCGCCCTGGAGGTCGGTGCGGAGCTCGTCGGCGGTGATGCCGAGGACCTTGGCGGCGGCGTCGAGGTCACCGGGGCCGCCGGGGCCCCGCCCGAAGCCCGGCCCGCCGTGCTCGGGCCGGGCGGCCTGCAGGGCGGCGAGGATCTGGTCCTCCTGGGCCTGGGTGATGGTCCCCTTGGTCACCAGCGGGTCGAGGGCCGACTTGGCCCAGTCCCCCTTGGGGGCGGCCGGGGCGGGGCTCGAGGCCGGTGCCGGGCTGGTGGTCGCGCTGCTGTCTCCGCTCGGGGCGGTGGTGTCGGTGCTGCTCGAGACGTCGGCGATCCGGGCGGCGGTGAGGGTGGTACCGCTCAGCGCCAGGCCGGCGGCACCTCCCCCCAGCAGCCCGGCGGTGAGGCCGTAGATGGCCAGACGGCGGGATTTCATCGGAGGTGGAGTCCTTTCAGAGGGACGGGATTGCTGCTGTCCCTCCGAGTGTCGGGCTCGAGGCTCCGCCGCCCCTCCGACGATCCTTGGAGTTCCCTCAGTCACTCGACGCCAACCGGGCAGATAGGGCCGGGCGGCCCTATCTGCCCAATGGAACGTTCGGACTATGGACCGTGGTTCGGTCGGCCCACCGGGCGGATTTTCCCCGCCGGCGACGCGAACATTGCACGGCGACCCGGGTGGTTGCCGCCGGGAATTCTCCTCAATAGCCCGCCACGGTGGCGAGATCGCCGTAGTACTTACCGGGGACGGGATGGCGGTTGTCGCCGGCGAACCCCGTGGCCGCCGGGCGGGCGGCGGCGTCGGCCCGCAGCTTGGCGATGATCTGGGCCGGGGTGAGCCCGGCACAGGGGCCGGCATCGATGCACCGGGCCACGAGGCCGGTGACATGGGGTGCCGCCATCGACGTGCCGGAGATGGTCTTCGTGCCGCCGTCGTTCCAGGTCGAGGTCACGCACACTCCGGGAGCGGCGATCACGTGGCTGGTGGCCGGGCTGCCGGGGACGGCGTAGTTCGAGAAGTCGGCGGCGGTCTCGTCGGCCGTCTTCGTGCGGCAGCCGGCCGGCGGGGCGGCATGGTCGGCGGCCACGCCGGTGAAGGCGGCCATGGCCGTCACGGTCAGGGTCTCGTGGAAGGCGGCGGGGGTCGTCGTCGACAGGTCGGCGCCGTCGTTGCCGGCCGCCACCACCACGGTCACACCGGCGTCGACCACCCGGCAGATGGCGGTGTGGAAGGCGTTCTTCTCCTTCAGCCCGCAGTCGTTGTCGTCGGTGCCATCCCCGCCGAGGCTCATGTTGACGACCTTGATTCCGAGCTCGCCGGCGTGGTCGGCCACCCAGTTCAGCCCGCAGACGACGTTCGACAGCTGGGCCGACCCGAAGCGGGGGAACACCCGCACGGCGTACAGCGGGGCCCCGGGCCAGACGCCGACGACGCTGCCCCGGCCGCCGATGATGCCGGCGACGTGGGTGCCGTGGCCCATATGGTCGTCGGTGCTGTCGCCGAACAGCTTGTCGTAGGGGTCGTTGGAGCAGTCGTAGCCGCCGGCGACGTTGAGGTCCGACCGGCGGGAGATGCCGCTGTCGACCACGGCCACCGCCACCTTCGGCGCCGGCCCCGCCGTCGCCAGACCGTTCACCTTCGCCGGGGCGGCGCCGATGCGGACCACGCCCGGCGGGACCAGCCGGGAGGCGTCCCGGGAGCCGGGAGGGGTCCCCGGCCATCCCGGGACCGTCCAGCCGGCGGGGGCCGGGCCATCGAGCAGGCGGACGGGCCCATCGGCGGCCAGGTAGGCGACGTGCGGATCACGGCGCAGGGCCTCGAGGGCGGAGCCCGGCAGACCGACGCTCAGGGCGCCCAGCCCGGCGAAGCGACCGGTGACGGCGCCGCCGAGGGCGGACGCATGCCGGGCGACTTCCGACACCGCCACCAGGTCGGCCGGGTCGTTGAGAACGACGATCCATCGTCCCTGGGTGGCCTTGGCCGGCCCCCCGGCCGGTGCGGCCAGGGGCGAACCGCCGGCGCCGGCGGGGACCGCCAGAGGAACGACGACCGACAAGGCGGCCGCGATGAGGTATCGACGAAGCATCCTGCCCTTTCTCTCTGCTTATCGCGCCATTCAAGAATCAGAACGGGCGGGGAGGCGGAGAGAGTAAGACGGCGGGCGGCGACGCGTGAATCGGAAGAGTCGAGAATTGAAGCCCGTCAGGCTCGACTACTTCGTCAATGCGGAATGTCCTGTGAAAACCACAGGCCGGTCGGCGGTCCCTTGCGAATTCCGAGGGGCGGCCTATTGAGAGGAGACGTCGCCCGATCATCAGCCGGCCGGGACTTCCCGCCCCGCCCCCCGGGACAGCGGCCGTCCGACGGCGTACCGTGGGCACCCTCCAGGGGGAGACACGGCAGGGAGGTCCCGCGTGAAGGTCTCGATGTTCCACCTCATGCCTCACCGCGAGTTGCCCGACGACTTCAGCACGAAATACCCGTCGGTGTGGGTGACCCCGCCGTGGCATGAACTCGTGCCCGACCCGGCCAGGATCGGCCAGTTCTACAACTGGACGCTCGACGAACTCATCTACGGCGCCGAGATGGGCTTCGACGGCATCTGCGTGAACGAGCACCACCAGAACGCCTACGGGTTCATGCCCAACCCCAACGTCATGGGTTCGGTCCTGGCCCGGGCCACCAACCACCTCGACGTGGCCATCGTCCAGATGGGGGCCACGCTGCCCACCACCCAGCCCGCCATCCGGGTGGCCGAGGAATACGCCATGCTCGACCAGCTGAGCGGCGGCCGCCTCGTGGCCGGCATGCCGCTCGGCACGCCGATGGACGCCAACATGGTCATGGGCATCCCGGCCATCGAGCAGCGCGACCGCTACGCCGAAGCCCACGACCTGATCGTCAAGGCCTGGACCTCGAAGGAGACCTTCGCCTTCAACGGCAAGTGGAACCAGCTGCCCTACGTCAATCCCTGGCCCCGGCCGATCCAGCAGCCCCATCCCCCGGTCTGGATCCCCGGTCTGGGGTCCTCGTCGACCTGGCGCTTCGCCGCCCAGCACGACTACAGCTACTGCATGCTGTCGTTCTTCGGCAGCCAGGTCGGCAAGAGGATCATGGACGGGTTCTGGGAGTTCTCCGAGGCCGAGAACCTCGACCGCAACCCCTACCGGGCCGGCTTCGCCCAGATGGTCTGCGTGGCCGAGACCGACGCCGAGGCGGAGAAGCTCTTCGCCAAGCACATGAAGTACTTCTTCGACAAGTGCCTCCACGTCCCCGACCACTGGTGGGGCTCGCCCGGCTACCAGGACTACGAGAGCCTGTCCCGGGGCATCCGCAGCGGCACGACGATGAAGATGCTGGAGATCATCCAGAACTTCAAGAACTTCACCTACCGGGAGTTCGTCGACAAGGACATCGTCATCGCCGGCAGCCCCGCCACGGTGCGGGACAAGCTCGTCGACGCGGTGAAGAACCTCCGCATCGGCAATCTCATGGTGCTCCAGCACATCGGGTCGATGCCCCACGAGCTGACGAAGGACAGCATCGGGCTGTTCTGCACCGAGGTCCTCCCCAAGCTCCGCGACATCTGGGACGACGAGGGCTGGGAGAACAAGTGGTGGCCGCAGCGCCTGCGCGGCCAGCGGCTGGCGTAGCGGACCGGGGAGGAGCGAACCATCATGCCGTACAACGAGATCCGCGACGTCGAGGTGTGGGACGGGGACGTCCGCACCCAGGTCCTCGTCGGCGGGGAGGGCCCGCCGCTGCTCTACCTCCACGCCGTGATGGGCCTCCAGTGGGACCCGTTCCTCGAGTCGCTGGCCGCCCATCACACGGTCTACGCCCCCTACCTGCCGGGAACGGTCCCCGGCGATCCCGACGCCCACAAGCCCCTCGAGGACGTGTGGGACCTGACCCTCTGCTACGACGAGATCCTCGACGCCCTCGGCCTCGGCGCAGAGCCCGTCGCCGTCGTCGGCCACTCGTTCGGCGGCATGCTCGGCGCCGAGCTCGCCGCCACCAACCCGGCCCGGGTGTCGAAGCTCGTCCTCCTCTGCCCCATCGGCCTGTGGACCGACGGCCGGCCGTGGAAGAACCCCAACGTGCTCAGCATGGCGGAGCTGGCGGGGGCGGCCTTCGCCGACCCCACCGGCCCGGTGGCCCAGGCGGCGCTGGCCCTGCCGGAGGACCCCGAGGCCCTCGGCGAGGCCATCATCGCCATCACCTGGAACCTCGGCGTGGCCGCCAAGTGGTGGTGGCCGATCCCCGACCGGGGGCTCCGCAAGCGCATCCACCGCATCACCGCCGACACCCTGGTCGTCTGGGGCGCCCGGGACGGGATCATCTCGCCGGAGTACGCCGCCGACTTCGGCCGCCTGATCCGCAACTGCCAGGTGGAGATGCTGGACGACGCCGCCCACGTCCCCCAGCTGGAGCGCTACGACGTCGTCCCCGGCATGGTGAGGGCCTTCCTCGACGACTGAGCCGTCCGCCGCCCGGCCGCTGTGTCGCCACTTCGACACAGCGGCCGTCGCCGGCGCGACAGAACGGCCCGACCGCCGGCCATAGCGTGAGCGGCATGTCGACCGAGACGCCCCGCCTCGTCCCCGAAGCCTTCGGCCCCCTCGAGGGGGTCCGGATCCTCTCCACCGGGACGCTGATCGCCCAGCCCTTCGCCGCCCACCTGGCCGGCGCCTTCGGAGCCGAGGTGATCCAGGTCGAGCATCCGAGCGGCACCTGCGACCCCTGGCGGCGCCTCGACTTCCCGGTCGGTCACGACGCCTCCGGGGCGCCGGTGGCCAGCTCGTTCGTGCAGGAGCGGCGCAACGCCTTCTACATCACCCTCGACCTGGGCACGCCCGACGGCCGGGACCTGTTCCTGCGCCTGGTGGCCACCCGCGACATCTGGATGGAGAGCTCCAAGCCCGGCACGTGGAGCCGGTGGGGCCTGCCCGATGACGTCGTGCTGGCCGCCAACCCGGCGCTGGTCATCACCCACGTCTCGGGCTACGGCCAGACCGGCGATCCCGGCTACCTCGGCCGGGCGTCGTACGACATGGTGGGCCAGGCCTTCGGCGGCCTCATGTTCCAGACCGGCTTCGCCGATCCCGACCCCCCGGTCCGGGCGGCGCCCTACACCGGCGACTACATCACGGCCCTGTTCGCCCTGTGGTCGTCGCTGGCCGCCTACATCCATGCCGGGCGGACGGGCCAGGGCCAGGTCGTCGACCTCGCCCAGTTCGAGGCCGTGCACTCCATCCTGGCCGGCACCATGGTCCAGTACTTCGAGAGCGGCACCGTCCGGACGAGGTCGGGCAACAAGGCCCCGCACTTCCAGCCCTACGACGTCTTCGCCGCCTCCGACGGCTGGGTCGTCCTCGGCGCGGTCGGCCCGATCTTCGCCCGCTGCTGCCAGGCGATCGGGCTCGACCCCGACAAGTACGCCGCCGCCGCCACCGACCTCACCTCGGCCGAGGGCACGGAGTTCGACCGCTACCTGCGCCACTGGATCTCCGACCGCACGGTGGCGGCCGTGGTCGACACCTTCAACGCCGCCAGCATCCCCTGCTGCCCGGTGATGAGCAGCGAGGCGATGGCCGCCGATCCCCACTACCAGGCCCGGGGGATCCACACCGAGTGGGACGACCTCCAGGTCGGCCGGGTCCGGGGCACGGGCGTGGCCCCCAAGTTCTCGGCCACCCCGGGCAAGATCTGGCGCGGCTCCGTTCCCGTCGGTCACGACAACACCCTGATCTACCGTGACCTCCTCGGCCTGAGCGACGGCGACCTCGCCGACCTCCGGGCCCGCCAGGTCATCTAGCCTCCCGGAAACAGGCCCTACCCCGCGTTCAGCCACCCATACGGTCGCCGAGCGCGGGGCATCTCGCTTGACCGCTCAGACCGTTCAGGCGGCGGTGGTCGGACGGGCGACGCCGAACTCCCACAGGTCGCGCACGTCGACGAGGGCCACGAACCGGTCGGTGCCGTTGTCGTAGAGCCAGAGCGTCGCCGCCTCGGAGCGGGCGGCGGAGACCAGCTGGCAGTCGTCGATCCTCGTGCCGTCGACCAGGGCGATGCACACGTGGCGGCCTTCGAGGTTGCGGGCCAGCTCGGCCAGCGCAAGACGTTCAACCTCCCCCATACCCGTCCAAATTCGGTCGTTGGACGGCCGATTCCCCCTTGGGAAACCTTGGGAATTCGACCAGGACCCATTCTGTGACCAAAACGGCCGCTCAGAGGGCGTCGCACACCCTCTGACCAGGCCGCTTGGCGCGGAGGGAGTGGGATTTGAACCCACGGGGCTCTCGCCCGGCGGTTTTCAAGACCGCACCGTTCGGCCGCTCCGGCATCCCTCCAGGGCGCCAAGGCTAACCCGGCGGGCGTTCGGCGGCCGCGGGAGACAACCGGCCACAACCCCGCCCGGGCCGTCGGGAGCTAGCCCGCTGACCGCTCGGCCCGCGACACCCGGTCGAAGCCGGTCAGCGGGCGCAGCACGTCGGGGACGGCCAGCCCGCCGTCGGAGTCCTGGTAGTGCTCGAAGAGGAACAGCAGCGTCCGCCCCACGGCGCAGGCCGTGCCGTTGAGCGTGTGCACCAGCGTCGTGCCGCCCTCGCCCTTCATCCGGGCCCCGAGCCGGCGGGCCGAGTAGTCGGTGTAGTTGGAGCACGACGTGAGCTCCCGGTAGCGGCCCTCCGACGGCAGCCACACCTCGATGTCGTACTTCTTGGCCGCCGGGGCGCCGAGGTCGCCGGCGGCCACGGCG
>Ga0070741_10004444_pt1 | contig 32720 bp, 24 predicted proteins | sample Coa_R1_4_FD_66440 | JGI IMG/M metagenome (GOLD analysis project Ga0070741, IMG submission 66440) | Surface soil microbial communities from Centralia Pennsylvania, which are recovering from an underground coalmine fire - Coalmine... | ecosystem: Environmental > Terrestrial > Soil > Unclassified ... | reverse complement strand
ATCAGGCGCTGTCGCAAGAGCGTGCCGAGGCGGTGAAGGCGCAGCTTGTGTCGATGGGGATCAGTGCGGACCGGCTGACAACGAAAGGCTATGGCGACACGAAGCCGATGGCCTCGAACGCTACGCCGGATGGGAAGGCGAATAATCGGCGTGTGGAGTTCGTGCGCACGTCGTAAGCAAGGCAGATGAGCGGACGCGCTGTGCGGCGCACGCGCTCGTGTGGCTCGTGCGCTGACAGCTATACTGCTAGTGAATGCTTAACAAGTTCACTGCATTGCTCGCCGGCCTGTCGGTTGGCGCCGCTTACACCGTTGTCTTTTTGCTGATGGCTCTCCAGTCCGCGTGCATTCCGATTCCGTCGGAGATCATCATGCCGTTCGCGGGCTATAAGCTGGCGCATGACTGGGCGAGTCTGATTCTCGTCGCGACGGTTGCTTCGATTGCATCGAACGTTGGGTCGATCCCAGCGTACTGGCTGGGCGCGGCGGGCGGACGTCCGATGGTGGAGCGGTATGGGCGGTATATTCTGCTGAACCGCCGCGATCTTGATCTCGCCGAGAAGTTTTTTAATCGCTACGGATCGATCACGGTGCTGGTGGGGCGAATGCTGCCGATTGTGCGCACGTTCATTGCGTTTCCTGCAGGCATGGCGAAGATGAACCAGGTGCGGTTTCACATCTACACGTTTATCGGCTCGTGGCCGTGGTGCTTTGTGCTGGCGTATATCGGCATGAAGCTCGGCAATCACTGGGACACCGATCCGCACTTCAAGGCGGTCTTTCACCGCTTCCAGTTTGGTGTTGAAATCGTGCTTGTCATCGGGATCGTGTGGTTCATCTGGACGCACTGGAAGCATCGCGTGCCCGCCGAGTAGCGCTGCTGCAAGTTTGCGCGGCTTTCCGGCGGTGCGAGATACTAGCTTGTCCGCATCAGGCAAAATCGCAATATATAGAAGGGTAGTTTCTTCATGTCGAATAATGACGCCGCGCAGACAGGCGCAGCGAGCATCAAGCCACACACTGGAAAACTTGGCATCATGATCCCGGGCATGGGCGCGGTCGCAACGACGCTGATCGCGGGCGTGGAAGCGGTGCGCCGTGGATACGCGAAGCCGTTCGGCTCGCTGACGCAGATGGGCACAATTCGCTTGGGCAAGCGCACGGAAAACCGCACGCCCCTGGTCAAGGATTTCGTTCCGCTGGCGCCGCTGGAGGATCTTATCTTTACGGGATGGGATATCTTCGGCGGCAACCTGTACGACGCGGCCAAGACGGCAGCGGTGCTCGATCGCGAACAGATCGAGCAGATGCGTCCGTTCCTCGAGTCAATTGAGCCGATGCCGGCGGCATTCGACCATGAGTGGGTGAAGCGGCTGAATCCGAAGGTCACGAAGAAGGGCAAGAATAAGTGCGATCTTGCGAACCAGATTCGCAATGACATTGCGGAGTTCCGCGCGAAGTCCGGCACCGATCGCCAGGTGATGATCTGGGCGGGGTCGACCGAGATTTACAAAGAGCAAAAGGCTGTTCATCAGTCGCTGGCTGCGTTCGAGAAGGGGCTGGTGGATGACGATCCAGACATCTCGCCGTCGATGCTCTACGCGTGGGCTGCGCTGAAGGAAGGCATTCCGTTTGCCAACGGCGCTCCGAACCTGTGCGTCGACATTCCGGCGCTGCTCGAGCTCTCGAAGAAGATGGGCGCGCCGATCTGCGGCAAGGACTTCAAGACGGGACAGACGCTGATCAAGACGGTGCTGGCGCCGGGCTTCAAGGCGCGTCAGCTTGGCGTCAGCGGATGGTACTCGACCAACATTCTTGGCAACCGCGACGGTGAGGTGCTGGACGATCCGGACAACTTCAAGACCAAGGAAGTGTCGAAGCTCGGCGTGCTGGAGTACATCTTCCAGCCGGAGAAGAACAAGGAGCTGTACGGCGACATTTATCACAAGGTGCGGATCAACTACTATCCGCCGCGCGGCGATAACAAGGAAGGCTGGGACAACATCGACATCTTCGGTTGGCTCGGCTACCCGATGCAGATCAAGGTGGACTTTCTCTGCCGCGACTCGATCCTTGCTGCGCCGTTGGCGCTCGATCTCTGCCTGTTTATGGATCTCGCGCAGCGTACGCCGGCGCTGAAGAATCTCGGTATCCAGGAGTGGCTGAGCTTCTACTTCAAGGATCCGGATTCGGCGCCGGGTGTGTATCCGGAGCACGATCTGTTTATTCAGTCGATGAAACTGAAGAACACGCTTCGGCACATCATGGGCGAGGACCTGATCACGCACCTGGGATTGGATTATTACGGCGAATAATTGCTGACAAAACACACAGAAGCCCTGCGGCGATGCTGCAGGGCTTTTCTTTCAGCTTGGAAGCACGCTCAGGATTTCCGACCAGAGCGCCTTCACGCCGTTGTCCGATTTCGACGAGACCGGGAGAATGTGTTCCTCGCCGTGCGCGCGCTTTAGTGCAGCCAAGGACTTTGTGAGTTGGTTGCCGCCGAGCCGATCGGCCTTCGTGGCGACGACAAGATGCGGCCGCTGTATCTGCCGGAGTGCTTCGAGAAGCTGCGTGTCGCTGGGCTGGGGTGGGATATTCGAATCGACCAGGCAGACGCAAAGCGCCAGCGTCTCGCGTTCGGCAAGATACGGCTCGATGAACTTTGGCCACTCCGCAGAGATGGACTTCGAAATCTTCGCGTAGCCGTAGCCGGGCAGATCAGCGAAGATCAGCGCCGGCCGCTGATTGAACTTCTGCGGCGTTCCTTCGTGCAGCGCGAAGAAGTTGGTGGCGCGCGTGCGTCCCGGCGTTGAGGAGACCTTCGCCTCCGCCGAACCGAGCAGCGCATTAATCAGCGAAGACTTGCCGACATTCGATCGGCCGAGGAAGGCGATCTCCGGCGCATCTGCTGTGCGCGCGGTCTGCGGGAAGTGCTCGGGCGCCGTTGCAGACAGTAGAAACTTGGGGACCAATCGCATCCTCAACAGACTAACGCGTTCGCTCTGGCTACAATGAAGGCTTTGGAGACCGTCACCCGATGAGCGATCGCACTTTCGCGCACGCGATGCTTCGCGAGATCTACGAGCAGCCGGACGCGCTCGCCCGCACGATGGAGCAATATGTTGCGGACGGCTGCATCCAGATGAAGGCCCTCACGGATGCAGCCGAGTGCTTCCGCAAGCACAAGGACCTGGTGATCGCGGCCAGTGGCTCCAGCCGCCACGCCGGCCTTGCCGCCGAGATCATGCTGGAGGACGCCTCCGGTCTATCTGTAGATGTCGAGTATGCCAGCGAGTACATCACGCGCTCGACCAACACGAAGCGCGACCCCGCCGTGCTCGTTATCTCGCAGTCCGGCGAGACCGCCGATACCCTGGCGGCGCTCCGCGAAGCCCGGCAGCGCAAACACCCTACGCTCGCCGTGACAAACGTCGAGCACTCCTCGATGGCAAACGAAGCCGACCTTTACCTGCCGACGCACGCCGGCGTGGAGCGCGCGATTCCTGCGACCAAGAGCTTCACCGCACAGTTGCTCGTGCTTCGCCTGCTAAGCCTTGAGGCCGCCGACGCGCGCGGCACCATCGACGCGAACGAGATGCAGCGCCAGCTTGCGGAGCTCTGGGAGATTCCGCCGATGATCGAGCGGCAGCTCGACGGCTGGCGTGAGACGACGGAGCGGCTGGCATCGGGCTACAGCTCTGCGAAGACGCTGCTCTATCTCGGCCGCGGCATTCACTACCCTATCGCTCGCGAAGGCGCGTTGAAGCTCAAGGAATCGTCGTACATGCATGCGGAGGGTTATCCGGCCGGCGAGCTCAAGCACGGACCCAATGCGCTCGTGTCGGATGAGGTCCCGATCGTTGCGCTCGCGACCGTCGACTGGCAGGATGCCGAGTCCGTGCTGCGCTACGAGAAGACCGTTGCGCTTCTCAGCGATCTTAAGGCGCAGGGCGCACGCACGATCGTGCTCGGCAACTCCGGGGACGGAAAGCTGCGCGAGGTTGCGACCGACCTGATTGAGATCGAACCCGCGAACGAGTACCTTCTGCCCATCATGGAGGTCATCCCGCTGCAACTCTTCGCGTATTACATGGCGCTGGAGAATGGGGTGGACGTCGACCGGCCGCGCAACCTTGTGAAGGCCGTTGTGCAGGAGTAGGCCATCCCACTTTCGCGGCGCTGAATCGGCCGGAGGCGGCAGTATGATCGACGCAGAATCCGCGAAGAGCGCTGAGGAGGATTCCTGGTCGCCGGGCTGCGAAGGTCGAAGTTTGTCTGGGCTGCGCTGGTTGCGGTTGTCGCTGCGCTTCGAGCAAGTTCAGCCGCGAACGCGCAGAGCGCCTCTTCGCCGCTCATGCGTCCGGCAGGCGTCGCGTACGACTCTGCCGGCAATCTCTTCGTCGCCGACAGCGCACGCAATCAGGTCTTCGAGATTTCCATCGGCGGCGCGATCACTGTCGTCGCCGGCAACGGCACGCAGGGGTTTGCCGGGGACGGCGGGCCGGCATCCGCCGCGGAGCTGAACTCTCCATCGTCGGTCGCGGTGGCTGCCGACGGCACGGTCTACATCGCCGATAGCGACAACCAGCGTATTCGGGCCGTGAAGGCTGGCAGCATCACCACGTTCGCGGGCAACGGTGTCCGCGGTTATAGCGGCGACGGCGGCGCTGCAACATCCGCATCGCTCAATCAGCCGGCCGCCATCGCGCTCGATTCAACCGGAGCACTCCTTGTTTGCGACCAGGGCAACGAACGCGTGCGCCGCATCAACGCCGGACAGATCACGACGATCGCGGGCAACGGCACGCAAGGCTTCGCGGGCGATGGCGGTGTGGCCACATCAGCCGAGCTCAATGAGCCGTCCGGCATTGCCGCAAGCCCGGACGGCCGCATCTTTTTCGCCGATACAGCCAATGAGCGCATTCGTGTCGTCAGCGCTGCGGGCGTCATTTCCACGTATGCGGGTACGGGCGTGGTCGGCACTTCCGGCGACGGCGGGCCCGCGATAACTGCACAATTCAGCCGGCCTACAGGCGTCGCGCTGGACACCGCGAACAATCTTTTCATCGCCGACGAGAACAATCATCGGCTGCGCCGCATCGCGCCCGGCGGAACGATTACCACTGTTGCGGGCGGAGGCCTGCAGGGTCTCGCGCCAGACGGCTCGATCGCACTGAACTCACCGCAGAATCTGCCGACCGGCGCGGCGGTCTCCAACTTCGGCTGGCCGGTCATCGCGGACGCCGCCAATCACACGGTGCAGATCGTATTCACTGACGGCAAGCTCTATTCGCCGGGCGCACTGAACGGGCGCGCGACGGCGCTGACACAGGAGACACCCGACGCGGTCTATGGCACGGCGGAGGCCGTCATCACCGCTGCGGGCAGCCCCGGGTCGCCGCAGGGATTGGTCGAGGTACTCGACGGCGCTACGCCGATTGCGACGGCGTCGCTCGTGCAGGGCACCGCAACCGTGGCGCTCCCAACGCTCGGCGCGGGCAGCCACAATCTCAAGGCTGTCTATGCGGGCGACGGGCTCCATCGCTCCACGACGTCTACATCGTCGATCGTGATCTCGCCCGCATCCGTTACGGCGACGCCCGCAGCGGTAACGGCGAGCTTCGGCGCGCCGCTTCCCGCGCTCACAGGATCGCTCAGCGGAGTTCTGCCACAGGATCAGTCGAACGTCTCGGCGGCGTTCACTGCGACGACGTCTTCGAGGCCAACTGTCGGCACCTATCCGATCACAGCGACGCTTACCGGCGCGGCCAGCGCAAACTACACGCTGTCTCTCGCGGCGAACTCCGGAAAACTGACCATTGTGCCGGCGGCAACGACCGTCAACTTCGCGCCTCCGTCCACCGCGTACGCGTCCTTGCCGCTCCAGCTAAACGTGCAGGTCGCGTCGACCACTTCGGGGATGCCGACCGGCACCGTGCAATTTCTGGATGGCAGCAACGTTGTTGCGACGGCGCCGCTGATCAACGGCTCTGCCTCTGCCGTGGAACTTAACCCCGCGACCGGCAATCACGCGCTTTCCGTTGCGTACTCCGGCGACGCCGACTTCCACGCGAGCACGTCGGCCAACGTTATCGAAGCGGTGAATGCGTTGCCGGATTTCACCATCGGCGTGACCGGCAATACGCAGCAGACGGCAATCGCCGGGTCCTCGGCCAACTTCACGCTGTCGGTGGCTTCCCAGGGGACGCCGTTTACCGGCGCGGTCACGTTCAGCGCCTCTGGGTTGCCGGCGGGAGCCACGGTGAGCTTCTCTCCGCCGGCCGTTGTGCCCGGCGCGTCCAAGGCGCCGGTAACGATGACTGTCCTTGCGCCCGCAACCACGGCGCATAGCGCCAATGCACAGCCGGAGCTCGCATTCGCAGCCGCTGTCGCAATCTGCCTGCTTGGTTTGCGGCGCCGGCGAACGCTTCCGCGCCTTCTGGTTTTGTTCGTCGCGTGTGCGCTCTTCGGGGTCACAGGTTGCGGGGCGCGCACCGCGCCTGAGTCGGTCCTGCCGGTGACCAACTACGCCATAACTGTGCACGCCACGGGAACCAACCTCGCCGGCAATATCGTGACGCACACGGTTGGCGTTACACTCGCGGTCGAATAACGGACTTCGGGGCTTCGGGCCTTCAGACAGCTTTGGGCGTAGCTGGCAGCATCTATCGTCATTGCGACATACGGCCAATCCTCATTCATGGGAAGCTGTTGATCTGATTTTTTACGGAGGCGCACGCCTATGCCGACGCGCACACTTTTGCCCGGAAAACCGTATCCGCTGGGAGCGACACCGACAACCCACGGAACGAACTTCGCGCTGTATTCAGAGAATGCGACCGCCGTTCACGTCTGCTTCTTCGATGAGAACGGAAAGCAGACCGACTGCGTGCATCTGCGGGAGCGCACCGCGTACGTGTGGCACGGACTGATACGCAACATCAAGCCGGGGCAGCGCTATGGCTTTCGGGTGGAAGGTCCGTGGGAGCCCGAAAAGGGGCTGCGCTTCAACGCCGCGAAGCTGCTTGTCGATCCTTACGCGAAGGCGCTGACCGGAGAGATTGACTGGAAGGCGCCGATCTTTCCTTACGATGTGCAGTCGGGTGATCCGCGCAAAAAAGATGACCAGGACAGCGCGGCCGGCGTTCCGAAGGCCATTGTCATCGATGGCCGTTTTGACTGGGGCGACGATTGCCCGCCGGAGACTCCCATCGCGGACTCGATTATCTACGAGATAAACATCCGGGGCTTCTCGATGCTCAACCCGGATGTCCCGAAGAATCTCCGCGGAACCTACGCGGGGCTCGCGCATGAATCCAGCATCAAGTACCTCAAGAAGCTTGGCGTTACTGCGGTTGAATTACTGCCTGTTCACTACTTCATCGATGAGGGGAGCCTTGTCGACAAAGGGCTGCACAATTACTGGGGCTACAACACGCTGGGATACTTTGCGCCGATGACGCGTTACAGCTCCAGCGGCACCGACATTCAGCCCGTGGCGGAGTTCAAGGGCATGGTGAAGCGCCTGCATCAGGAAGGGATCGAGGTCATCCTCGACGTGGTCTACAACCACACCTGCGAAGGCAATGAGCGGGGGCCACTGCTCTCCTGGAAGGGCATCGACAATACCACGTATTACCGCACCGTTCCGGACAACCCGGAGTTCTACATGGACTACACGGGCACGGGCAACACGCTCAATCTTTATCACCCGCAGGTGCTCAAGCTGGTGATGGACAGCCTGCGTTACTGGGTCACGGAGATGCACGTCGATGGCTTCCGCTTCGATCTCGCGTCCACGCTCGCGCGCGAGCTGCACGACGTGAGTAAGCTGAGCGCCTTCTTCGATACCATCCATCAGGACCCGACCATCGCTGATGTGAAACTCATCGCCGAGCCCTGGGACGTCGGCGAAGGCGGCTACCAGGTCGGGAATTTTCCGGTCTTATGGGCGGAGTGGAATGGCAAGTACCGCGACACGATCCGCCGCTTCTGGAAGGGCGACAGCGGACAGCTCTCTGATTTCGCCTACCGCATCACGGGGTCGAGCGACCTGTATCAGAGCGAAGGCCGCACGCCGTCGGCGTCGATCAACTTTGTCACCGCACACGATGGCTTCACGCTTTGCGATTTGGTCAGCTACAACGACAAGCACAACGAGGCCAACGGCGACGACAACAAAGACGGTTCCGACAACAACGACAGTTGGAACATGGGCGCCGAGGGGCCGACCGACGATCCGAATATCAATGCGCTTCGTGAGCGGCAGATGCGTAACTTTCTCACCACGCTCATGCTCAGCCAGGGCGTTCCCATGCTGCTCGGCGGCGATGAGGTTGGGCATTCGCAGAACGGCAACAACAACGGTTACTGCCAGGACAACGAGCTCACATGGTTCAACTGGAAGCTCGACGACGCGCAGAAGCGCCTGCTCGAGTTCACGGCAAGCCTGATCCAACTGCGCAAGGACCACCCGAACCTGCATCGCCGGCGCTTCTTTCAGGACCGCCAGATTCGCGGCTCTGTCGTGCGCGATGTGGCATGGTTCGGCACCGACGGGCAGGAGGTTTCCGATCAGGTTTGGGAGGAGGGCTGGAGCAAGTCCATCGGGGTGATGTTCAACGGCCGAACGCTGGGCGTGATGGATGAAGACGGCGAGCCGGTGGTCGACGACAGCTTCCTGATCCTGGTAAATGCGGCGGACACCGGGGTGGAATACGTGCTGCCGGAGCCGCCGAACCAGCGGCCGTGGCGGCAGATCCTCGACACCGAAAACGTCGACGATCCGTTCTGCAAGGCGGAAGTGCACGACAAGGTGATCCTGGGCGGCCGGTCGGTGCGGGTCTATAGCGATGCGGTAGAAGAGGCGCCCGAGCCACCGGCGAAGAAGCGTCTGGCGAAGACGTTGTGAGCCACCGGAACGGGGGTACTTGAGTACCTCGGTTCGGGAGGGTTGCGCGAACGGAGGCGGATGATATGCTTCCGGCGATCTTCCATCTGTTGCTTATGACGCTTCGAAACGCGGTTCGCCCCTTCGCGCCGGCCCTGGTTTTGTGTGTGCCGCTATGCACCTTTGCGCAACAAAAGCCTGCTTCGCAGAGCGCGGCGTGCGGAGCGCCGCCGATTGTGGCTCCGGACTCGCGGCCGAACTACTTCAGCGAACAGCAGGAGGAGTGGCTCGGCGAGGCGATGGCCGACCAGGCGGAGTCGGAGTTCCGGCTGGTACGCGATCCGGCGGAGAATGCATACCTGCAGGCGATCGTCGACCGGCTGGCCGCGACATTGCCGGACACGCATATTCACTTCCACGTGCAGATTGTGGACTCACCGGAGGTGAACGGGTTCAGCCTGGCGGGCGGGCGGATTTATGTGACGCGCAAGCTGTTGGCTGAGGCCAAAAGCGACGATGAGCTGGCCAGCGTGCTGGGGCATGAGATGGGGCACATCGCCTCACACCAGTTCGCGTTTGACACGACGACCGACATGAAGAAGCTGCTGGGCGTGACGAGCGTAGGCGACCGCGCGGACGTGTTCCACAAGGCGCAACAACTGGCAGAGGCATATCTGCAGGCCCGCGCGCCAGCAAACAATGATGACGACAAGCACCAGGAGGAGGCAGATCGCGTTGCTGTGTACGTGATTTCGGCAGCAGGGTACAGGCCGCAGGCCTTCGCGGATTTCTGGGACCGGGTGGAGTTTACGAAGGGCAAGAGCGGGGGCGCGCTTTCAAACTTTTTCGGGATGACGAAGCCGAACGAGCGGCGGCTGGGGAGGATACAGAAGCTGATTGCTGCGCTGCCGCCGGGCTGCGGAGCACAGCAGGCGGTGCAGTCGGCTGGGTTCGCGGTGTGGCATGAGCGTGTGCTGGAGAACCGCGGAGCGGAGGCCGCGCACATCGAGGGAGCGCAGGAGATTCCGCTGACGCCTCCGCTGCGCATGGACCTGGAGCGGCTGCGGTTCAGTCCGGACGGATCGAAGCTGCTGGCCCAGGACGAGTCCACGATCTTTGTGCTGAACCGCGATCCTCTGAAGGTGGAGTTCAAGATTGACGCCCCAAACGCGCTCGCTGCGCAGTTCAGCCCGGATTCAAAACGCGTGGTGTTTACGACGCACGGGCTGCACACCGAGGAATGGAGCATCGCACAGCAGAAGCTGATGCAGGTGCATGAGCCGCTGACGAAATACCCGTGCGTGCAGACGAAGCTGTCTTCTGATGGACGCACGGTGATTTGCCTGCAGTGGAACCCAGACACGTTATGGATGGATTTGTCGCTGCTGGATTCTGGCAGTGGACAGGTGGTGTGGGAGAAAAATGACTTCTTTCAGCCGAATATGTTTTTCGCTCTGCTGATGTCTTGGACTGATCAGAGTGAATGGGCCGGGGACCTGGTTCCCTCAAGCTTTTCGGCGGATGGAAACTATCTTCTGATCGGGCCAGACGAACGCAAACTTGCCTTCGACCTACGTACTCGGACCCCGGTGAGGCTGGGCAGTGGGCTGATCAATCTCGCCACGACGGCGTATGCGTTTCTGGGTAACGATCGTGTGGCGGGTGTGAACCGGTTAAACCCGAAGAACTCCGGCATCTACAGCTTTCCGGATGGCAAGCAGTTGAAGAAGGTGATGCTCCCCTTCTTAACGTTGCGGAGCGTTTCGGCAATCGATGGAAGCTCGTATGTGCTGTCGGATGGCTACAAGGATTTCCAGGTATCGCTGAGCAATGTCGATGCCGGCCAAGTGATTCTCGGCTCCGAGAGCGAGGCGCTAGATGTATGGGGTGGCGTGCTCGCCTCCGAAAACAGGGACGGGCACATTATTTTGTCGAAGATCGATGCCGGCAAGGTGACTGGGTTCGCCACGGCTGAGCCGCCGGAGAGCCAGCTGGCTCGGCTGTATTCAGTGGCGCTCTCGCCCGACGGTCAGTTCCTGGCTATGTCGACGCGCACGCGTGGAGGGCTGTGGAACCTCCGTACCGGCAAGCGACTGATGTATGTGCGCGGATTTCACGGCGCCTGGAACGGCGATGACCTCATAATGGAATTTCCTAAGCATGAGAAGCAGGACGCGAGGCTGATCGATGCTTCGACGAAGACGATGCACGCAGGCCAGGTGAAGTATGCGCTCGGAGACATGAATGTCGAGTACGGAATGCTGGACGAGTGGAAGGACGCCGGCAAGCATGCGCAGGATCTTGTCGTGCATCGCACCAGCGATGGCTCCGAGCTGTGGCGGCGCACGTTCAGCGCCGGAAAGCCGTACTACACCGCGAGCTATGGATGGAAGGACCTGTTGTTCAGCTTCCATCTCAACTCGAGTTACGCCAAAGCGCAGGTCAAGAGTGACCCCACGCTGAGCGCCGAAGCTGCAATCGTGAAGAAGAAAGACGACGGCCGCCTGATCGAGGTTGTGGATGCGGCGACAGGAAAGACGACGGCCAGCGTCGTGGTCGAGCTTTCAAAGGCCTACGCGGGCACGTATGGCTTGAATCGCGTCGGCGACCTGCTGTATGCGACAACGCAGGACGACAGAACGCAGGTGTACTCGCTGAAGGATGGACGGCTCGTTCGCCAGGTGTACGGCACGATGATGGGCGAGGACGTGGCGACAGGACGGATATGCCTGAGGAACCGCGAGGATGAGGCTATGGTCTATGACGCGTCGGGCAAGGAGCTGGCGCACGTCCAGATGGGCACGCCAGTGAGGTTCGCCGCGTTTGTGGACTCCGGTGCAAAGGTGGCGTTGCTCGGCGCGGATCAGGTGGTGCGGATGGTGCCGATTCGAACGACGCCTCCCACGGCGCTGGCGAGCTCGAAGTAGCTACTGCTGCTGCCAGGTGGTGTCGACCTTTACGGGGATCTCGTTGTGGATGGGGACCGTGAGGAATGACGGTGGCGGGATCTTGAAGTCGGTAAGCGTGGCAGGAACGCTGCCGGTGATGTGGTGGGTGTTGCCCTGAACCGTCTGCTGAAAGGGCACGTGCGTGTAGTGCGCGGTCTGGCCGGCAAAGTTCACCTCGAGATCGCAGTCGAGCGTGGGCGAGTTGATGGCGGACTCGGGCAGACGGAAACGCACGGTGACGACGGGGAACTCGGCGCCGCGGGTGACCTGGATCATATGCTCGTCGCGGTTGGTGTCGCCGGAGTCAAAGGACTTCACGGGCGCGGCCACGAGGAAGTCGCATACGCCATTGCCGCACACGCCCTTGCCGCGCGCGGCGTGGCTGGTGCCGTCGATCGTATGGACCGGGTGGACCATGTGGTACGTGAGCGAGGACTGTGTGAGGACGAAGGTCTGCGGCGATTGGGCGAAGGCGTGTGCAGAGAGCAGGAAGAGAGCAGCGAGACGGACGATCTTCATGGACACCTGTAACGGTTAGAGCTTGATCGGCCAGGAGACGGCGACGATCGCGGCGGAGTAGGAGAGGACGGTGGTCCAGGCGACTGCGGCGTGGGCCGAGGCGATGCCGTGGACCTTTTCGCCGTTGTTGAGCTGGTTGAAGGCCATCACACCGAGGATAGGCGTGAGCACCATGCCGGGACCGTGAATCCAGATCAGATACTTGTGAATCTTAATGCCGCCTTTGACGTGACCTTCAGGGATCTTCGGCGCGGCGGCGGCGAAGTACGCGGTTGCGCCGTACATCGCGACCGTGAGTCCGCCCAGCGCGGCGTGGATGTCGCGGCGCGTAGTCGGACCGCTGTTGATGACAACATCCTGCCCCCCGTGTTGATGCCCAGCTGTGGCACTGCCGGAGCTGATCAGGGCTGCGGCCATGGGGAGGAGCGTGATAAGGCCGAGCGTCTGGTGGATCTTCAGCATGTGCGTATGCCGGTCGAGGCGCGCCTGGAGAGCGGGGTTGGGCGGCGGCGCCGAAAGGCCAAGGTCGCTGAGCGACGGCGCGGTGGGGTTTTGCGCGGGAGGCTGTTGCTGCGGCTGCGATGAGGAGGGCTGTTGTTGTTGCTGCTGTTGCTGCTGCGCCTGGATGGCGGAGGGCGCGTCGGGCAAATTGGCGGTGCTGCTGACCTCGGCTGTGGTGTCGGAGCTGGAGTAACTCTGCGCTGCGGCCACGTGTGCGGATGTAAAGAGTGCAACGGCCGCGGCAAGGCAGAGTGCAGAGGTGAAGCGGAGCCGGGAGAGCAGCATGCGTTGGGGCCTCAACAGGTCAGACGGGGATGGGTGCGCCACGTGTACCTCGTTATAAGGGTTAGAGATGACCCGCGAAAAACGTTGAGATGACGCGCTGTTCATCTTTCGCCGGGCGAAATTTGCATGCGTGCAGTTGGAGGGCTGAAGCACGCGAGGAGATGCACTAACATCGCGACATGCAGTTGTTGTTAGTGGAAGACGATCTCGAGATACAGACGTTTCTGCGCAACGCATTGACGGAAGCGGGATACTACGTGGATGCCGCGGCGGACGCGAAGACGGCCGAGCGCATGGCCATGGAGAGCAGGCACGATGCGCTGATCGTGGACCTGGGACTGCCGGACCAGGATGGGATGGTGCTGATTGTGCGCCTGCGCCAGATGGGCGTGAATGCGCCGGTGATGATTCTGTCGGCACGGCGAACCGTGGATGACCGCGTGCTTGGCCTGGAGCAGGGAGGCGACGACTATTTGACCAAGCCGTTTGCGCTGGCCGAACTGATGGCCAGGTTGCGCAACCTGCTGAAGCGCAACGTGCCTGCCGCGGAGGCGACGCGCCTGCGTGTGCTGGATCTGGAGCTGGACCTGCTGCGCCGCGAGGCGATGCGCGGCGAGCGTGTGCTCAACCTGACACCGCAGGAGTTCACGCTGTTGGAGTATCTGTGCCGGAATCCGGGGCGCGTGGTGACGCGGTCCATGATTCTGGATAAGGTGTGGGGGATGCGGATCCAGCCGGCGACGAATGTTGTGGATGTGCACATTTATCGTCTGCGCGGGAAGGTGGATGCGGAGGGATTGCCGCCGCTGATCCGCACGTTGCGAGGTGTGGGGTATGTCCTCCGCGACCGGTAGACGCGTTCACAGCGCGGCATGGCGGATCTCGCTGTGGGGAACGGTCGCATTCGCGTGCGGCACGCTGATCATCTTCTGGTCGCTGCACGCGTTTGTGGCAAAGGATATTCAGCGGCGCACGGACGCGTGGATCTCAGGCGAAGTGGAGACGCTGAGTGATGTGGCCGAGCGGACGCCGAAGAATGCGCTGTACGGGCGGGTGGTGGGCGAGGTTGCAGAGCTCGCGAGCCGCGAGGTTCCAAACCGTGAGCCTGGCACTGCGGGAAGGAACGACTCGGTGTTCTTTCTGCAGACGGCGAAGGATGGATCGCCGGTGCTGTGGGCGGGCGAGGGTAATGGGACTGCGTACTTGAATGCGATTCGCGGCGTGAATGCAAAGCCCGATACGCCGTTCGATCTGCACGTGGATGGAGCGAAGAGGCCGTATCGCGTGGCCGAGGTGGTGATCCCGGACGGCAGCCGGATTTATCTTGGCCTGTCGGAACGGGATGAGCTGCGCATGCTGCACCAGCTGCGCGAGCACTTCATGAAGCTGTGGGCGTTGTGTGTGCTGCTCGGTTTTGCAATCATCTTCTACACCACGCGGCGGATGCTGGGTGACGTGCGCAGGATCAGCGAGGTCGCGGCGCATATCGGCGAGTCAGACCTGAGCCGGCGCGTGCCGACGAGTGGATGGAACGACGAGATCGCGCAACTGTCGTCGACATTGAACCGGATGCTGGAACGGATTGAGCAGTCGGTGCATCAGTTGCACACCATTACGAACTCGCTGGCGCATGATCTGCGCAGTCCGCTGACAGCGATTCGTGCGCGGCTGGAGATTGTGTTGACGCGCGATGTGAAGGAACAGGATGCGGAGTCGATTGAGCGTGCGATCAATGAGATCGACCGGCTCACGGAGATTCTGAATCAGTCGCTGGATGTGGCGGAGGCGCAGGCGCATGCGTTGCGCGTCGAGCCGGAGCGAGTGGACCTTGAGCAATTGCTGGATGGGATGATTGAGCTGTATCGGCCGTGCATGAGCGAGAAGGGGCTGCGGCTGGAGTTCTCGGCAGGGCAGCCCGTGGAGGTGATGGCCGACGCCGGCCTGGTGCACCGCATGATTGCGAATCTGCTGGACAACGAGATGAAACATCTGCCGCCTGCGCGCACGGTGTCGATTGCGCTGCGCGCCGCGGGTGAGTTTGCAGAGATTGTGGTGGAGGATGACGGGCCGGGGTTCTCGCCGGAGCTTGAGGGCCAGCTGTTCAGGCCGGGCGTGAAGGGAAGCGCGTCGCGGGGCTACGGCCTGGGGTTGGCGTTTGTGCAGGCGGTTGCGGGGGCGCACGGGGGGGCGATTCGGGCGGAGAACCGCGAAGGCGGCGGGGCTCGGCTGACCGTGCAGTTGCCGCTGGTGGCACATGCGGCGGCGAGTACGGAGGCATCTGCGGGAGTGGTGAGCGCGGACTAGCCGGCGAAGGCTACTTCCCGAAGGCTATTTCCCGAAGTCGGGGCCGAAGCAGCAGCGCTCCACCAGCATGCAGAAGATGTGCTCGAGGGCGAGCTGCGACTCCTGGATGTTCATGGTCACGGTGCAGGGGACGATGACGTTGATGTCGGCCAGCGGGGCAGCCTTGCCGCCTTCGCAGCCGGTGAAGGCGATGGTGGTGAGGGAGAGGGAGCGGGCGCGCTCGAGGGCGCGGAGGCAGTTGGGGGAGTTGCCGGAGGTGGAGATGGCGAGCAGGACATCGCCGGGCTGGCCGAGGGCTTCGACCTGGCGGGAGAAGATGTGCTCGAAGCCGTAGTCGTTGCCGACGGCGGTGAAGATGGAGCTGTCGGTGGTGAGGGCGATGGCGCGGAGTGCGGGACGATCAACCGTGAGGCGGACGACGAGCTCGGCGACGACGTGCTGGGTGTCGGCGGCGCTGCCCCCGTTGCCGCAGACGAGGAGCTTGTGGCCGTTCTGCATGGCCTCGGCGGTGACGCGCGCGGCTTCGAGGAGCGATTGGTGGACGGATTCGTCGTGGAGGACCCTGGTCAGCGTGTCGAGGGACTGCTGGAGCTGGCGGCGAATGAGATCGAGCATAAGCGCTGAGTTTGAGGATACATTTTTGCGCGGAGGGTACCCCCTCCCCCGGGGTTTTTGCGCAAAGTCTTCAAGGTAAAAGAGTTAGGCTTGGACTTTGATGCCAAAATATTCAAAACAAAGGAGTTAAAGGCAAAGTATTCATTCTGCGGCAGTTAACGGGTGGGGGGTCACTTTTTCCGCGTCGGGAATGCGGGCTTGATTGGGGGTGCGGTCGAAGAGAAGAGCGGCGAGGAGGAAGAGGGGAACGACGGCCATGAACGCGAACCAGTCGAGGCCTTTGAGGATGAACAGGATGTAAGCGAGGAGGAAGTAGGAGGCGGTGAAGAACGGCTGGCGTGGATGCGCGAGGAGAAGAACGGGGAGCAGAAGCAGAACGTAGTCGTAGAGGAAGAGGTGCGGCGAAAGAAGAAGGGCGGCGGCGAGTGCAGCGCAGAAGGCGACGGCGAGGCTGCGGGCGGAGCGGCAGAGATAGACGACGGCGGCGAAGACGATGACGGAGAGCAGGACGTCGAGAGCGAGCGACAGGTGCGGGGAGAGCAGGCGGGCGCCGCAGACGAAGAGCAGGCCGTTGAGGGTGGGCATGGCCTTGGGGTAAACGGCGATGACGGACTGGGCGTGATGGTTCAGGTGGGAGGCGATGGAGGCGGAACCGACGAGGTGAAACCAGTCGGCGATGCCGCGCGGGCCGGTGATGAGCACGCAGAGGAGTGCGACGACTGCGGCTGAGGGAGCTAATGACAGGAGAAGCCGTGTGCGGCGGGGTGCGGGCAGGAAGAGGGCGAGGAAGAAGAGCAGCGCGAGGGCGATCTGGAGCTTGAAGAGGCCGATTGCGAGGAGGATGCCGGCGGTGCGGTCGCGGGTGGAGGCGAGCGCTCGCCAGAGAAGGCAAAGCAGGAGGAGGAAGACGATGGAGTCCTGGCCTTCGGCGATGGCCATGAAGGCAGGGAAGCAGAGGAAGAAGAGCAGCGGGCGCGGGATTCTGGCGATACGCGGGTCTGCGGCCAGAGGAGCGAGGCGATAGCAGAGGGCGAGCAGGAGCAGGTTGACGACGGCGAAGACGATGTAGGCGTGGCGGTAAGAGAGCAGGGTCAGTGGAGCGTAGAGCAGAGCCTCGTACGCTGGATGGTAGAAGGGGACGCCGCGGTACATGGGGCAGACGACGGCGTTCTGGACGGTCTCCTGGATGGAGAGGCTGAAGAGCTGGTGAGGGTTGTGGAGCAGGAGCCAGCCGGCGCCGTAGAAGGCGCGGAAGTCATAGAGACGCCCGGCGCGGGGCAGGGCCATGATGCCGATGGTGAGGGTGGCGAAGGAGAAGATGAGGAAGGTGAGGATGGCGCCGGGGGTGAGATGGTGGCGCGGTGATGTATTCGAAGCCGTGGACTGGGCCGAACTCACTGGCTCTCTCACGGATGAAGGGACTGACCCATTCGGGCGTTCTGGCGATAGAGAATCCAATCCCCGACCGTGGCTACGCGGGTCCAATGCGTCTGGAGTTCTTCGAGAAGAATTGCGCCATACACGTATGGTTGTCGATACTTCGGATAAAAGTTATAGCCGATTCCGAGTATCCGCGATGTGTTCGTGGGGGTTTCCCAATCCAGGAAGTCTTTCGTAGGGATCAGTGCCCATTGAGCGCGGTCCATACGGGCCGTTCGCGCCCTTTCCGCATCCGGATTGGTCACGAGCAGATTGAAGCTCTCGCGATCGGGTAAAAAATGGCCGCTGCGCTTCAATTCGTTTTCAACTCCGAGCGGCACCCAAAAGGGCACCGAGATCTTTGCACTTCCGGTAATCGATTCAAGCCGGGAGATATCGATCCAGTTCTGCACGAGTGCCGTACGGTCAAATCCGACCGCCCGCTTTACGTCCGGTCGAAGCATAAAGTTTACAAACTGCATCCACATCAAAGAACAGGCAAAACCAAGGAACCATAGTTTGCGAACGTCTCCGGAGTACTCGCCGATAGCTATCGATGCGAGCACAAACATTCCTGCGCCGTTGAAGAAGACATGGAGCGGATCGCAGCGACCAAAAGCAGGGACTAAAAGTCCAAGGGAGACCACGAACAGACTGGCAAGCAGCACTGCTTCGGGCCGGCGCTGCCGGAAGGCACCTGCGAGCATGCGGGGGACCAGCCAGACTGTGGCAATCAAAAAAAGAATGATGTAGCCCAACGGCTCAACGATGAGGTTCAGGTCCCCGTGCGAATAGAAGCGGATTGAATCCGGGTAATGGCCGCCAGCGATCCAGAGGAATATGCCTGCGCTCAGCAGCGGAGCCAGGACCGCGACGATCCATGCGCGACCGTTTTTCGCGGTCATGCAGACGGTGTAAAAGCAGGCTCCAGCAGCGAAGGCGATGCCCAGCTCAGGCGAGATGCCCAGTTGCAGGGCCTCGCCAAACGAGAACGCCAACGCGAGGAACAGCGGATTCTTTATCCGCGAAGCAAAGAGGAGCGTGGAAAAGGGAGCCAGAAACCGGACAAGGGTGTAACTAAGTCCCATCACCGGGCACATCGACAGAATGGCGAACATGCAAAGGGTGATGGCTTTGATTTTTCTGCTGAGGGGAAGACTCTCGAGTGTGAACCACGCGATTACTACGCCAAGAACGTCCGTGATCGTCAGGGCGGTGTAGTAGGAACCTTCCAACCCGATGTGGAGAGGGCGCAACAGGGAATGCATCCACAGCGGGAAGTACAAGAGGAGCGGACCGTAGGCGAAGGAGAAATCTACGTATATGCGTTGGTGATATCTGGATACATCATCGATGTATTCCAGAAAATATCGATTGTCGACTGATGCCAGCTCTGCTCTGCAAAGAAGATAGCCGACCGCGACTGTGAACGCGGCCGAGGCTGCCACGCAAGTTATCACAAGCCATAACGGTATGGATTCCCTATCGGGAACTTCTGTACGGCGGGGAAAGAGTTGGAATTTCCATGCCAGGGCGAAGCTTAAAAGACCGACGAAAGCTGCGGCGAAAGCTGCGACTCTATTGTTAAATCCGGCCGTGTATGCGGCCGATAGACTGGGATGCGAAGGAGGAAACAAGAACGGCACAAGAAAGACGCCGACGGCCGCGAGCGCTCCTATGGTCAAACCCAATGCCGCCACACGGGAACGCGTGCCGGATTCGGCAGCGGGCGGACGCGGAAGCGTAAATGTGGCGGCCATAGCAGTTCACTGGGTTTGGGCAAGCCTACATCGAGGAAAAGCGGTGTGGAAGCGAAAAAAAGGTCGTGTGGCGCGATTACGAGAGGTTGTTACGAAGGTCGGTGCACCGTTGACCCGCGAGTCTTCTTACGCAGGACTGCCTCGATCGCTGCTTTTGCGTCTGCCATGGTGTTCTGGTGTGGAGAAAACTCTTGGCTTCAAACCTTTCCAACGATAGGCTTGCCACACGATGCATGTCCCGTTCGCCATTCGAGAATCAGCGACGGTCATCTGCGCCCTCTGGGCGCTCTTTTACATGCTCCGCTACCTACTGAAAGACGGGCCGCACGATTTGCGAAAGGCCGTAATCGCATTTCTGTGTTTCGCCGGCTCGATCGTGACTTTCTGGATAGTGAAACAAGAGGGGCAGCTCATCGGCATCCGCTATGACCTGTACATCTATCGGATGGATCAGTTTTTGCACCTGGGCGAAGGCGGCGCGTGGATGGGCCAAATTCTGCTATCGCATGTGTGGGGCGTCTGGGCGCTCAACCTTTTCTATGGCCTATTGCCGGCCGCAGTGATGTGGCTGCTCATCGTCTATGAGCCGCGACCTGATTACCGTGAGGTTGTTTATGCGATCCTGCTGAACCTGGCGCTCGCGCCCTTGTTCTATGCGGCGATTCCTGTGTCGGGGCCGGCGTTCGCATTTCCGGGCTTTCCCGTATTGCCTCATACTGTCACGCCGCACATCATCCATCTCCATGTCCCGCCGAATAGCATTCCGTCCGTGCACTTTTCGACGGCGCTGCTCATCTGCTGGTATTTGCGACGGTGGTCCTTTCCATTTGCAGTCGCTGGCGCGTTTTTACTGCTGACAGGGATTGCCACGCTTGCCTCAGGCCAGCACTACCCCTTTGATTTGATAGTTGCCATTCCATACAGCGCCTCCGCTGTCCGGGCAGCGAAGAGACTAGCTCACTCGGCCGAAGTCCCCGCTTGTGCCGGAGCCGCTCCGGATCTTGTTTAAGAGGCTGTGCGGACGTGTTTAGCCGTATGGAAACAGGAAGCTAGGCGAGTGTTGCCTGCCAGTCGCGGATGCCTTGTTCGGGGGTGCGGAAGAATTGGCGGCCCAGGGTGGTGTTCAGTTTGGTGGAGTCGAGGCCGGCGATGAGGGGGCGGGCGGCGCGCTGCTGGAGCTGGGAGGTGGTGAGCGGGAGGAGGAGAGAGTCGTCGAGCGAGAGGATCTGGCAGGCGAGGCGGGCGAAGGCGATGCGGGAGAGCATGGTGGGGCCGGCGGCGTGGAAGAGACCGGAGTAACCGCCGCGGAGGAGGGCGAGGGTGGCGGCGGCAAGGTCCTCGTTGTAGGTGGGGGTGGCGAGCTGGTCGGTGGGCACGCGCATGGATTGGCCGGCGGTGAGGAGGCGGCGGAGGGTGTAGAGGAAGTTTTTGCCCTGGGGGTCGGGACCGTAGACGGTGGTGGTGCGGAGGACGAGCGCGGCGGGGTTTTCTTTGAGGATTTCGACCTCGCCGAGGCGCTTGGTGCCGCCGTAGACGGAGAGCGGGTGGGTGGCGGCGTCTTCACGGTAGGGGCCAGGATTTTCGGGGGTTCCGGGGAAGACGTAGTCGGTGGAGTAGAAGACGAAGGGGATTCGGGCGTGGGCGGCGGCGCGGGCGAGAGCGAGCGGGCCGAGGTGGTTGGCGGCGTCGGCCCAGGCGTGGTCGGACTCGCAGCGTTCGACGTCGGTGGCGCCGGCGGAGCAGATGATGGCGGTGAGGGAGTGGGTGCTGACGAGCTCGTCGGGGGATTCGGTGAGGGTGGCGAGGTCGAGGGTGAGCCAGTCAGGGGAGGGTGGGCGGCGGGCGGCGGGGATGGCCGCGGGGCCGAGCTGACGGCAGAGCGCGGCGCCGAGCTGGCCGGTGGCTCCGAGGACGAGGATGCGGTCGTTGGGCATAGGTAGGGCGAAGGGTTAGGGAGTTAGGAAAGGCGCTAGCTGCGGAGGTAGGCGTCGTTGCCGGCGATCCAGTCCTGGCGGGGAGGGGCGAAGATGTCGAGGTTGTCGGTGTCTTCGAGGGCCTCGGCGAGGTGGGGGAGGTTGGCGGGGATGACGAGGACTTCGCCGGCACGGACGATGTAGTCCTCGGCGGTGGTTTCGTCGCCGAGGGAGAAGCGGAGGGTGCCGGAGAGGATGAAGGCGATCTGCTCGTTGGGGTGGACGTGGCGTGGGACGATGCAGCCTTTGGCGAGCTGAATGCGCGAGAGCATGGCCTGGGAGCCGGTGACGAACTGGCGCGAGAGAAGAGGGTTGAGCTGCTCGGGCGGGATGGAGGCCCAGGCGATGTGGATGGGGCGTTCGCTCATAGGGCGAGTTTACAAGTGTTGGCCTGTGGGTGAATGCGTTGTAAAGTAGACGCATCTGGACGACAAGTTAGCGTTCCGCCACCCGCGACGCTGGTGGAGCGATTTTTGAGTCGGGCTGTGCCTTCTGGGCGCCGGGCTTGAGGTGTATCTGCACACGTTGTGGAGAGATAGATGAGCATGCGGTGGTTAGGTGCGTTCGGGCGGAAGCGTTTGGTGATGATGGCGGCCGTGCTGGGAGTGCTGCTGGCGTGCGGTGCGGCGGTGGCGCAGACGAACGCGACGGCAGCAACTTTGACGCCGGACCGGATTGCGGCGCTGGAGAAGGCTGCGGCGGCGAATACGGCGGCGGTGGCGCAGGCGCAGAGTGCGGGCGATAACGCGTGGATGCTGGTGTCGGCGGCGCTGGTGCTGCTGATGAGCGGGCCGGGGCTGGCGCTGTTCTATGGCGGCCTGGTGCGGAAGAAGAATGTGCTGGGAACGATGATGCAGACGTTCGCGATGATGGCGGTCGTGACGGTGCTGTGGGCGTTCGTGGAGTACTCGCTGGCGTTTGGACAGGGGAACGCGTTTATCGGCGGGCTACATAACATCTTTTTGCGGGGGGTGGGGCTGGCGCCGAATGCGAACTATGCGGCGACGATTCCGGAGCAGACGTTCATGGTGTACCAGCTAATGTTTGCGATCATCACGCCGGCGCTGATTACGGGCGCGTTCGCGGAGCGGATGAAGTTTTCGGCGATGCTGGTGTTCATGGTGCTGTGGGCGATCGTGGTGTACAGCCCGATGGCGCACATGGTGTGGGGCGTAGGCGGGTTCCTGAATGCGACGGGCCATGGGATTCCGTGTCTGGACTTTGCGGGTGGGACGGTGGTGCATGTGACGAGCGGAGTGAGCGCGCTGGTCACCGCGCTGTACCTCGGCAAGAGGCTGGGATATCCGCAGCGACCGATGCCGCCGCACTCGGTGGTGCTGAGCTTTATTGGCGCGTGTTTGCTGTGGGTGGGGTGGTTTGGGTTCAATGCGGGGTCGGCGCTGGCGGCCAGCGGGCTGGCGACGAGCGCGTTTGTGGCGACACACTTTGGTGCGGCGGCGGCGGCGATCGGGTGGATGGCGGCGGAGTGGATTCGCAATGGCAAGCCAAGCGCGCTGGGCGGGATCTCGGGCGCGGTGGCCGGGCTGGTGGCGATTACGCCGGCTTCGGGGTTTGTGACGCCGATGGGAGCGCTGTGGATTGGGCTGATCGCCGGCGTGTTCTGCTTCTGGATGGTGGTGAAGGTGAAGAACATCTTCGGCTACGACGATTCGCTGGATGCGTTTGGCGTGCATGGCGCGGGCGGGACGATCGGGGCGCTGCTGACGGGGCTGTTTGCGCGGGCGGTTATCAATCCGGGCGTGGGTATCAATGGGCTGTTTGCGGGCAATCCGAGGCAGCTGCTCAATCAGGCGATCGGGGTGGCCATTGCCTGGGGATTGTCAATTGTGGGTACGCTGATCATTCTGTTTGTAGTTGATAAGCTGATTGGCCTACGGGTCAGCGAAGATGCTGAACGTGAGGGGCTGGACCTGTCGCAGCATGGTGAAGAGGGGTATGACTGGGAAGCAGCTTAGAAGCAGGGATCAGGGAACAGGGATTAGAAAGGCAGAGTGGAGATGCAGAAGATTGAGGCGGTGATTCAGCCGTCAAAGCTGGATGCGGTGAAGGAAGCGCTGGTTGAGGCTGGGGTCTCGGGAATCACGATCTTCGAGGCGCGCGGACATGGGCGGCAGAAGGGACACACGGAGTTCTATCGCGGGCGCGAGTACGCGGTGGACCTGCTGCCGAAGGTGAAGCTGGAGCTGGTGGTCGCGGATGAGATGAAGGATCGGGCGATCGAGGCGATTATTTCGGCGGCGCGCACGGGGCGGATCGGCGATGGCAAGATTTTTGTCTCGCGCATTGATGAGGCCATCCGGATTCGCAATGATGAGCGCGGAGAGATCGCGCTGTAAGGAGTTGTTTGTTGGTAGTCGAGGCGATCCCGCTCATGACGATGAGACTGTCATGAACGGGGCACCCGACATCGACTTGGGAGGGTCCGCACTGGCAACGACGATTACGAGCGGCGTGCCTGCGCGTTCGGAGTACCAGAGCCGGATGCTGGAGGTGCGGCGCGCGTTTGAGGCCGACGGCAATGGGCCGCCCACCCCAGCGAGCAAGCTCGCCGGGGGCCCCGGTTTGCGCGCGGTGAATGCGCGCAGGGCGCTGGTCGACGAGGTGGTGAGCTCGTTTTGGGCGCGCGAGGTTGCCGCGGATCGCAGGCTGGCCGGCGTGGCGATCGCGGCGGTGGGAGGCTATGGGCGCGGGCAGCTGTTTCCGCACTCGGACGTTGATCTGCTGGTGTGTGCGCCGAAGCCGGACGCGGTGAAGGATGCGGTCCGGCGCGTGTCGCAGGCGCTGTGGGATTCGGGCCTGCAGGTGGCGCTGACAACGCGCACGCCGAAGGATTGCGAGCGGTTCGAAGCGACGAACCCGGAGTTCGGGCTGGCGTTGCTGGACCTGCGTTATGTGACGGGCGATCGCGAGGTCGTTGCATCGCTGGAGCGCAAGCTGGAGGCGAACCGGCACGGGCGCGATGGGCGAAAGATTCTTGCGGAGCTGGGGACGCTGACGCGCGATCGCTATGCGAAATATGGCGGGACGCTGTTTCATCTGGAGCCGAATATCAAGGACTGTCCGGGCGGGCTGCGCGACACGCATGTGTGCGGCTGGGTGAAGAAGCTGGTGGGCGCAAGGCAGGAGAGTGATGAGGAGGAGTTCCAGGAGGCGATTGCGTTTCTGACGTCGGCGCGGTGCTTTCTGCACTGGAAGCACGAGCGGGATGACAACGTGCTCGACTGGCTGACGCAGGATGCGGCGGCGGAGCGCGCGATTGGGTTACCGGCGGCCATGCGCGAGAACGCTCGCGGTGCAGGGAAGATCGATGCGGCGTACTGGATGCGCGTGTATTTCCGACACGCGCGGTTGATTGAGCGGCGGCTGCTGGCGGGGATGGAGGCCGCCGGGCAGAGTGTGGTCAGCGCGCGGCCGGCGAATGGATTCAAGCTCGGCGCGCAGACCGGATTCCGTGTGAAGGATGGCCGGATCGAGCTGGATCCAGCGGCGCCGAAGGGTGATCCGGCACAGGACCCGGATGTGGTGCTGCAGGCGTTTGCAGCGGTGGCGCGGACGGGAGTTCGGCTGGGCACGGCGAGCGAGGACCGCATCGAGGCGTTGATTCCGGTGCTGAGCCAGAGGCTGCAGGAAGGCGCGGCGCTGTGGTCGCGGCTGGCAGCGATCCTGACGGGGCCGCGCGCAGGTGTGGCGCTGCGCTCGATGCATGCGGTGGGTGTGCTGGAGCTCATCCTGCCGGAGTTTCATGGCATTGATGCGCTGGTGATTCGGGATGCATATCACCGCTACACGGTGGACGAACACACGTTTGTGTTGATCGACACGCTGCATGAGCTGGAGGAAGAGCCCGGGCCGGGCGCGCCGGACTGGAGGGTTCGGCTCGGCAGCATGATTCGCGAGCTGGAGAACCCGGCGCTGCTGTACCTCGCGGCGTTGATGCACGACACCGGCAAGGGGCGCGCGGGCGACGATCATGCGACGGAGAGCTCGCGGCTGGCGGAGAGTGTGCTGGCCCGGCTGGAGATGGATCCGTACGATCAGGCGATGGTGCTGCAGCTGATCGAAACGCACCTGGAGATGTCGGCGGCGCTGCGCAGGGACATCTTCGATACGGAGACGGTGCGATCGTTTGCCGGCAAGGTGCAGACGCATGAGTCGCTGTGGATGCTGACGCTGTTTACGTATGGCGATATTCGCGCGGTGCATCCGGATGCGCTGACGCCGTGGAAGGCGGAGAACTTGTGGCGGCTGTCGATGTCGACGGCGAACCAGCTGGACCGCAATGTTGATCAGGAGCGCGTGCAGCCGGCGAGGACAGGATATGCACGCCGCGGTGGCGATGCAGGACGGATCTCGCGGCTGCTGGCGCGCGCGCAGCCGGGAGAGCGCGAGGCGCTGGAGAGATTTGTTGAGGGGTTCCCGGAGCGGTATGTGCGCACGCGGCCGTCGAAGGTGATCTATGGGCAGTTTCAGCTGGCACAGCGGCTGAAGAGCGAGGCGGTGCAGCTGGAGTTCGAGTACGAACCGGGAGCGAGCCAGATTACGTTGGTAAGCTGCGACCGTCCGGGGCTGTTTGCGGCGATTACGACGGCGCTGGCCGCGTGGGGCATGAACGTTGTAACCGCGGAGGCGTTTGCGAATGCGGAGGGCGTGGTGGTGGACAGCTTCCGCTTTCAGGACACGTTCCGCACACTGGAACTGAACGAGAGCGAGCGCGAGCGGTTTGTGGCGAGCGTGCGCGACGTGGTGGAAGGAAGGGTGTCGGCGGAGGCGATGTTGAGCAGCCGCAGGCGTGGGCGGCGCAAGAGCCCGCGTGTGGTGGTGGAGACGGCGGTGGAGTTCGACGATGGAGCGTCGGCCGCGAGCACGCTAATGCAAGTGGTGGCGCAGGATGTGCCGGGACTGCTGCGGACGATCAGCGTTACGCTGAGCCAGATGCGGTTCAATGTTGAGGTGGCACTTGTAGACACGGAGGGCGAGACGGCGATTGACGTGTTCTACCTGACCCAGAACGGGAACCGGCTGACGGCCGTGCAGAAACGGGAATTACGTGAGGCGCTGGTGGAGGCGATTGAGGAGAATGCCGGCTGAGATACCGTTTTTTCAGGGGTTTCACTCCCTTCTTTTCTGTCGTTTCGACAACGCAGTGCACTACAATCGCATCACACGAACGAAAACTGTAATGAGGGAGTGGTAGCTCCGGAACGTCAACGCCGTGATTTTGGCAGTACGTATACTGAGCATTATGAGCACTGATCCCAACCAGACCACTACCAGCGGAAGACCGACTACGGTTCCGCAGCGAAATGACCGCTACCTGTTCGGCACGCTGGAGAGCTTCGGCAAGAACCGCGAGAAGATCGCGGAGGTGAACTGGGGGGATGACCAGCCTGAGGGCGTGGTGCTGGCTTCGCTGGACGCGGCGATCAACTGGGTGCGCAAGAATTCGATCTGGCCGATGACGTTTGGCCTGGCGTGCTGCGCGATCGAGATGATGTCGATGGGCGGCAGCCGTTATGACATTGCGCGGTTCGGCGCGGAGGTGTTCCGGCCCAGCCCGCGGCAGAGCGATCTGATGATTATCGCGGGGCGGGTGTCGCAGAAGATGGCGCCCGTGATTCGGCGGCTGTATGAGCAGATGCCGGAGCCGAAATGGGTGATCTCGATGGGCGCGTGTGCGACGTCGGGCGGGGTTTTCAACAATTATGCCCTGCTGCAGGGCGTGAACCAGGTGATCCCGGTGGACGTGTATGTGCCCGGTTGCCCGCCGCGTCCGGAGCAGTTGCTGTACGCGATTACGCTGCTGCAGGAGAAGATTCAGGCGACGCGTGGAAGCCTGAAAGACACGCTGAATCTCACCTGAGGATGGAGCGCAGAGGTGCTTGATTGGTAACGGGAGAAAGTTGGAGGATGCAGTAAGTCATAGTGAGATATTAGGAAACGCAGTAATTTTCTACTCGACACAAGCTTCAAACGCGATAAACTTTTTTTCGAATAAACAAAGGTCCAGCAGGCCGCATTGAACATACGAGTCTGCAAGAACAACACAAGTAAGTTTTCTTAGTGGAGGGTTGTCGAATGTCTTATCGTCCGTTTCGCAGTATCAGCCGGTTCCTGCTGGCTGCATGTGCGGTCAGCTTTGGAGTAGCGAGCCTGGGTGCGCAGACCACCACGGCATCTGCCAGCACGTCCACGACGACTGCTCCCGCCTATGGTTCAAACAACCCTTCGCGCGTAGATGTGTTCATGGGGTATTCGTACTTCGGCGCGCATGGTCAGTTGAAGCCGCAGGGCATCCGCTTCTCGTCGGTTGATGAGGGCGCGATCGGAAGCGGCGCCTACTACTTCAACAAGTACATTGGCGGCGAGTTCAGCTTTATCGCCAACCCGGATGGGCAGAATGACGGAGCGTACGGGATGTATGTCGGCCCGATCGTCCGCGCCCCGATGGAGAACTTCACGCTGTTCGCGCATGCGGCAGCGGGTGCGACGAAGCTGGGCGGACCGAACAGCGAGAACCCGGCGACCTTCGGACACAATGCCTATCAGTGGGGCCCGAGCCTGCTGGTCGGCGGCGGCATGGACTACAACCTGCCGTTTATGGACGGCCGTTTCGGCATTCGGCTGTTCCAGGCGGATTACCGCTACATCCACACCGACTTCGGTCCTGCGATCAACCCGCCGACCTGCTGCAATATGGGCGGGCGCGCGAACCTGGGCGTGGCTGAGTTGAGCAGCGGTCTGCTGATCCACTTCGGCCACATCGTCCCGCCGCCGCCGGTGCAGTACTCCTGCTCCGTGACGGCGCCGACGGGCACGGTCTATCCGGGCGACCAGGTGACGATTACCGGAACCGCGACCAACCTGAACCCGAAGAAGACGGCGAGCTATAGCTGGTCGGGCGATCAGGGCATCGTGACCCAGAGCACGAGCAACACGGTCACCATCGACACCAAGAGCCTGAACCCGGGCACCTACACGGTGAAGGGCCACGTCGAGGAGGGCAAGAAGCCTGGTCAGTTTGCTGATTGCTCGGCGACGGTTACAGTCACGCAGTTCCAGCCGCCGACGGTTGGCTGCTCGGCCAATCCTTCGACGGTCAACCCGGGCGATCCTTCGACGATCACGGCGAACGGCATGAGCCCGCAGAACCGTCCTCTGACCTACAGCTACTCGGCGACGGCCGGCTCGATCAGCGGCAACACGTCGACGGCGACTCTGACCACCACCGGTGTTGCGCCGGGCGTGATTACGGTCACCTGCAACGTGGTCGACGACAAGGGCCAGACTGCCTCGCAGACCACCACGGTCACGGTGCAGGCACCGCCGCCGGTTGTGAAGCCGGAGACCAAGAGCCTCTGCTCGATCAACTTCGACCGCGACAAGCACCGTCCGACTCGTGTGGACAATGAAGCCAAGGCTTGCCTTGACGACATCGCCCTGAGCCTGCAGCAGGATCCGAACGCGAAACTGGCCGTTGTCGGCAACTCGGCACCGGTGGAGGAACGTGAGCATCGTGGGCGGCGTCACGAGAACGCGGAGCAGGAGGCCGAGCATCGTGCGGCTGAGCGCGCCGTCAATGAGAAGGAATACCTGGTGCAGGAGAAGGGAATTGATGCCTCTCGTATCTCGGTTTACACCGGGACCGCGGGCACCGATACCGCCAACACCACGCTGATTCCTGATGGCGCCAACCTGGACAACACAGGTCTGACTCCGGTGGATGAGGGAACCGTGCATGCGATTCCGCGCAACGCTCCGGAGCGTCACCACCGCCGTCACCACAGGGCAGCGGCAGCGAACCAGTAACCGACTGCTTCAGTCCAACGCGGCTGGCCGGCTCACCCGGCCAGCCGTTTTCTTTGCCCGGCGACCGTGGTCTGTGGCGGGTCGAATGGCTGAGGCGGGAGGCCGGCGGGGGGACTTCGGGCAAACGTCTTCCCGCGATAGGGTTCCTTTGCGTGTACGCAAGTTGGGGGATACAGCCCCCGGCGCGTTCAATGCATTAATCTTGATGTAGGAGTTAGGGCAAGCAAATGAAGGCAGGGCTGCTTCGCCATCTCGGCGTGTTGGTATTGGCGTGTCCATTGGTGTGGACACCGGCGCGGGCCGTTACCTGGTTCCCGCTGGGGCCCTATGGCGGCGACGCGCGTTCTTTCGCGGTCGACCCGCATGACTCGAAGCATCTTTATCTCGGCACCGAGACTGGATGGATCTACCAGAGCCATGACGACGGCGCCAGCTGGAAGCGGGTTTCGCAGGTGGACGGCAGCAGCGACCTGCTGATCAAACAGATTGAGACGGACCCGAACAACCCGAACCGGCTGATTGTCGCCGCCTATATCGTGAACAAGCCGGGCGGCGGGATTTATATCAGCGACGACGGCGGAAAGCACTGGGCCAGGCAAGCCCAGATGAGCGGGCAGTCGGTGCGGTCGCTGGCGCGCTCAAAGTCTGACCCGAACATCCTCGTGGCGGGCACGCTCGAGGGCGTCTATCGCAGCAAGGACAACGGCAAGCACTGGGAGCTGATCAGCCCGTCCGGTTCGAACGAGATTCATGAGGTCGAATCGGTTGCGATCGACCCCAAGGACCCGAACATCATCTACGCGGGCACGTGGCACCTTCCGTGGAAGACGACGGACGGCGGAGCGCACTGGGACAGCATTAAGCAGGGCGTTATCGAGGACTCGGATGTGTTCTCGATCGTGATCGACCCGGCGAGTCCCAACGTCGTGTACGCGAGTGCGTGCTCGGGAATCTACAAGAGCGTAACCGCGGCGGAGCCCAACCCGGAGTGGCATGGCGACCGGTTCAAGGGCGGCGTGAGCGTCAACAAGGGACAGGGTATCCCGGTTTCGGCGCGCAGAACGCGCAAGCTGGAGCTTGATCCAACGCAGCCCAACACGATCTATGCGGGAACGACCCAGGGACTTTTCAAGTCGACCGACGCGGGGTCAACGTGGGTTCGCGTTACGCAGCCGGACGTCATCGTGAACGACGTCTATGTCGATCCCAACCAGCCGCAGCATGTGCTGCTGGCGACCGATCGCGGCGGTGTTCTGCGCAGCGAGGACGGGGGACTGACCTTCACGTCCTCGAACAACGGATTCACGATGCGGCAGGTGGTTGCGTACGCGGCGGACCTGCATGACTCGGCGCAGCTCTACGTGGGCGTGGTGAATGACAAGGAGACGGGCGGAGTCTTCGCCAGCAGCGACGGCGGTGTGCGATGGCGGCAGATGAGCGACGGACTGGGCGGGCGTGATGTCTACAGCCTGACCATGACGCCGGCGGACACGCTGCTTGCCGGGACATCGCACGGGATCTTCCAGCTTGCAGGAACAATGTGGGCGCCGGCCGTTGTCGCGAGTCCACCAGCGCGCAAAGCTCCTGCACCGAAGAAGACGGTGGGCAGGAAGGGCGCTCATGCGCGTGCGGCGGCGCGGCCCGTGTACCGGACAGATGCAGCCGCTGCAACCGAGTTGAACAAGGCGGCCGTGTACGCGCTGGCGAGCGGCAGCACGGGTGTGTTCGCGGGGACGTCCGATGGCATATGGCGCAGTCAGGACGGCGGCCAGAACTGGTCGCAGATGCACACTCCGCAGCTTACGGAGGCGCGCTTCATCGCGGCGCACCAGCAGATGATCGTTGCGTCCAGCCTTACGGGCCTGGTGCTTTCGCAGAATAGCGGAGAGAGCTGGACGAGCCTGATGCCGCCGGCGACGCTGACCCAGATCGGCGCGCTGGCGATCGATGGGCTTGGCAATCTGTGGATTGGCGGACCGGAGGGCGTCTTCTACTCGACGGACCGCGGCAATTCCTGGAAGACGCTGCGCAATCTGTTCGTGCGGCACGTGGACGGAATCTACTTCGACGCGGCGAACAAGCGTGTGCTGGTGGCCTCTGCGGGCGGGACGGTCGGGTTCGCGGCGAGCCTGCCGGATTACAAGGTCAGCTACTGGGATACGGGATGGCCGCTGCGCTTTTTGCGGCCCGTGGGTGACCACCTGATCGGCGCGACGCTGTTCGATGGCGTGGTCGTTGAGCCGAAGATGGTGGCGTCTCCGTTCACTGTTGAAGCGGCGTCAACGACGCGCGCGGGTTCGCGTTAGCCGTTGGCGTGTCCGCGTACCCGCGGCGGTAGAATAGCTCTATGGACCGCATGCCAATCGAAGCGAGGCCGCGCCACTCCTTCCAGACCGATGACGCCGCGCTGGAGCCGATTGCCGACAAGGTGGAGCGTGGGCAGCGGCTGAGCTACGAGGATGGACTTGCGCTGTATCGCAGCGGCGACATCCTCGCAGTCGGCTGGATGGCGAACCTGGTGCGCGAGCGCATGCACGGCGATGTGGCTTATTTCAACGTCAACCGGCACATCAATCCGACGAACGTTTGCGTCGCGAGCTGCCGGCTGTGTGCGTTCGGCCGCAAGAAGGGCGCGGCGGACACGTACACGATGGCACTGGAAGAGGCGTGGGAGACTGCGGGCAAGGGGCTGACGGAAGCGGTTACGGAGTTTCACATCGTCGGCGGCCTGCATCCTGACCTGCCGTTCGAGTACTTCATGGACCTGGTGCGCGGGCTCAAGGAGCGCTATCCGCAGGTGCACATCAAGGCGTTCACGATGGTGGAGGTTGCGTTTCTAGCCAAGCGCGCGAAGCTGTCGATTGCCGAGACGCTGGAGCGCATGAAGGCTGCGGGTGTGGACTCGTGTCCGGGCGGCGGCGCGGAGATCTTCGCGGACCGCGTGCGGCACATCATCTGCGATCACAAGATCGATGGCTCGGAGTGGCTGGATACGGCGCGGCTCGCGCACAAGGCCGGCCTGCGATCGAATGCGACGATGCTGTATGGGCATATCGAGAACGATGAAGACCGCGTCGATCATCTGCTGAAGCTGCGCGCCGTGCAGGACGAGACCGGCGGATTCCAGACGTTCATCCCGCTGAGCTTTCATCCGGATCATACGGCGCTGAGTCATCTGCCGAAGTCGACGGGCATGCAGGACATCAAGCAGATTGCTGTGAGCCGGTTGATGCTCGACAACTTCCCGCACATCAAGAGCTATTGGCAGATGGTGACGCCGAAGATGGCGCAGATCTCGCTGCGGTTCGGCGCTGATGACATCGACGGCACCGTGGTTGAAGAGAAGATTTATCACGACGCTGGCGCGACCACACCGCAGGGGCTGCGAAGGCGCGATCTGGAGCGGCTGATTATCGAGGCCGGGCGCGTGCCGTTCGAACGCGACACCATGTATCGCGCGGTCACGCGGAGTGAGGACAGCTTCACGGTCGCGGTGTAGTCACGGCTGACGGCGCGGACCGTTGCAGACTTCTCCATCCACGATCATCGCCCTGCCGCAGCGCGCCGTCGATCATTCGGGATCTCCCAAACAGCTATGCGCCAGAACGGATGTTCCTCACGTGTGCGGCGAAGAATGCGCATTTTCGTGTAGTTCATGCTGGCGCCGAAGAGAACTA
>Ga0070741_10004443_pt1 | contig 32722 bp, 23 predicted proteins | sample Coa_R1_4_FD_66440 | JGI IMG/M metagenome (GOLD analysis project Ga0070741, IMG submission 66440) | Surface soil microbial communities from Centralia Pennsylvania, which are recovering from an underground coalmine fire - Coalmine... | ecosystem: Environmental > Terrestrial > Soil > Unclassified ... | reverse complement strand
GTGGCATAGCGCTGTTAGCCGACGTAGGTTGGAATGATGCTTATCCCGCAGCAAAAAAACAGTTCCCCTCCGCTGAAATGAGTTTCGAGCTGTTTCATCAAATCAGCAACCCCGCATCGATTTTTTTCACTGCCTCAGGGGGCACTACATTCGACCGGCATCCGGGCGGTCTGCCGCTATTCACACTTGGCGGTCCCCAACGCTTGGCGGCTTATGGACTAAACCAGTTTTTGACTGATCAATATTTCTACTTCCGGGCCGGGTATCTGCATCGTATAGGTGACATGCCTAGCTTTCTGGGTAGCGGAATGTTCTTGGACGCACACTATGAACTCGCAAAGCCTTATTCCCTGGTAAATAGTATTACGCTGCCGAACGATGGCGTAGTTGGCTTGGTGATGCAAACAATATTCGGCCCCGTTCTAGTCGGAGGCAGTGTAGGAGAAGGAGGTCACCGCAAATGGTTCTTCCAACTCGGGCGGGTGTTTTGAGCCAACCGAACCACCAAACCGTAACCAAGCGGCATCGTTCTATTCCTTCGATTGTCTTTGCGCTGAGTCTTCTGTTATTCCACGATTCCGGCGGAATGCTCTATAGTCAAACTGCCGTTCCGACGCCGCAGGAGCTGGATCAATTATTGGCTCCTATTGCGCTTTATCCGGACACGCTTCTGGCTCAGATCACCACCGCTGCGACAATTCCGCAGGAGATCTTAGATGTCGACAACTGGTTGCGCCAAAACTCCGGTTTAAGCGGCGACGCTTTGCAAAATGCGGCCCAGCAGCAAGGTTTTGATCCGGCCTTTGTAGCGTTGGTGTCCTTTCCCCAAATACTGGACATGATGGCGCAAAATATCGATGACTACGCCGCCATCGGTGCGGCATTCGCGGCGAATCAGGCGTCCGTAATGGATTCGATACAGAGATTACGGGCTCAGGCCTATGCCGCTGGCGCGTTGCAAAGTAATCAGCAGCAGCAAGTACTTACTCAAAACCAGGGAGGCCAGCAGGTTATCGTCATCCAACCCGCAAATCCACAAGTGGTTTACGTTCCAACGTATGACCCAACCGTCGTATATACACGCCCGAGCACAGGCGCCATTGTGACAGGCACCCTATTGACATTCGGGGCAGGGATTGCGATCGGCGCGCTCATCAGCAGCCATCAGCCATGGGGATGGGGTGGATGGGGTTGGAATTGGGGACATCGAACGGTGATCGTCAACCATAACACTTGGTTCGCCCATAATAACTATTACCGGCCGCCTCGTTATACGTATCGGCCCCGGCCCGTGCCCTATAGCTATCGGCCCGGCTATCACGGAAATTGGTCCTATCGGCCGCCCAATTACCGTCCTCCGGTTGGTGGACGTCCGCCGAATTATCGGCCACCGGCGCCTCCGGTGAATCGCCCTCCCACGAATCGACCGCCGAATTATCGACCGCCTACTAATTCACGACCACCTGCAACACGCCCGCCGAGCTATCGGCCGCCAGCAGAGACTCGTCCGCCCAATAACCCGCCAAGCCCTCCGAATCGGCCTCCGGCGAATCCGCCGCCGGCTGCAAATCGGCCGTCGACGCCGAACAATCGCCCGCCGTCCGGCAATCGACCGCCAAGTCAAAATCGCCCCGCGCCTGCTACCCGTCCGGCTCCGCCAAGAAATGAACAGCAGAAAAATGACCGCAGAGAACAGAATCCGGATCGCTCTAAGAGGACCGGAAGTTTGGAATACCAGTGAGGGTCTGCGCTATCGCCCAGTTAACTCAAAAACGTTGTAGCCCCACGCGGGCAGATCCAGATAAAGCCCGGGTGATCGCATTTCGTCGCCCGACCGCTGGTATTCTGCCGGACCCATCAGGTCATGCAGCTTGAATGTCCTACCCTGAAGATCGGCGAAAGGAATCTGTGCATAGCATTGACTTTGATTCGGCGCGTAATTCACCACTACGACCAATGAAGTTTCGCCGGCCGCCCGCCATGCAAAACAGATGAAGCAATCCCAGGTCCCGTTGCCGTCCCAGGCCGGCTTGCATTCCAGCAGTTTCCATTCGCCTTCTCGTGTCACCGGATAGCGAATGCAAGAAAGCAACTGTTCGTAAAACGCGTGCAGCTTCTGATTGACAGACTCATCCGGTCCGCGTCTCAGATGGACGGGAATTCTTTTCGTAAAGCCATCAATCTGGCCCTGGTGAAAGAACCGGAGTCCGGGGCACAGAAATGTGAGCACGGCTGCCGCCTCGTGAACGCCAGGCGGGAACGTCGCTGCCGCCCGCGGCTCGTCATGGTTTTCAAGAAATCGCGCGGACTTTCGCTGAAACTCCATATCCGCCCGAAAATGATCGCGGACCGGGCGCGCCTGTTGGTCACGCAAGCGGTCGTAAAGCCGTTTGTCGTAGGTGTAGTCGAAGCCTTGTTGCTGCAGTGTCCACTCCAGGTCCCAATAGACTTCGGCCATGAAGAGAAAATTCCGGTTGAGCGTGCGAACTCTGCCGATCGCCTCCGGCCAGAAAGCGGCAGGCCGAACACCCCACGTTCTCTCGAAAATCTCGGGCAATATTAACATCGCCATGTCGCAGCGCACGCCATCGCACATGGCCGCAATGGTTTCCAACTCCGCGATCTTCGCCGCTCGTAAGTCCGGGTTGGCGTAATTCAGTTGCAGCGTGTCTGACCAGCCTGGGAAATAGGGGTCGCGTCCGTAGGCCATGACGATCGGGCCGCTGGGTGTGGTAACCCGTGTGTAATTCTGCGGCTGTTGTCTGAGTTGCTCCTCCGTTCCCTGGACGTAATATTCAGGGTGCTGTTGAACCCAAATATGGTCGGGAGCGGTGTGGTTTGGTACGAAGTCAAGCAGCAGGTGAATGCCACGGCTGTCGAGACGGCGTCGGAGACGATGGAGTGCGGCATTGCCGCCGAAGTCGGAATGAACTGTGTACGAGGTAATTGCAAAGCAAGAACCGCAGACGTCGTTATCGGAAAAGCCGGCAAGCAGTTGCTGAAACTCACGGCGGAATTCCGCATGTTCCAGCGAGATTTGGCGGCCTGCAGGTCCGGTCTGCCACACACCCAGGAACCACACCCAATCAAACCCGTTCTCAACTAGCCGGTCCAACTTTTCATCGGGAATATCGTCAAGCGTTGCAGGCCTTTGCAATGTCCTGCCAATGCCGCTGAGCAAAACACGAGTGTTGACTTGAAAGAGGGAAGGGTTCAAGGGGGCCACCGAACTGATTGCTCCCTCAATGATGCCAGCGGGAAGTCGGAGGTTTGCTTTTCTTAAGTAGAAATTCCTATCTCAGAGTTCCTGCCTTCTTGCACAGAACAAAACCAGCGCGATTTGGAGTACTGGAGCTAGGATTTGGTGCCATAGTTACTTTACCGCTACATGTAGCGATAAAGCTTGGCATTTTTTGCTTGAAAACAATTCGTCAGGAGTTATAAAATTGTCTCACTTCGGTATAGGAGTCCAGTAAAGCCTCGCGCGTTAGTTAGCGTCTGCCGAACCAGGGAGGTGGGGAACTTGAACCGTTCTTTAGCCGTGCTGATCGCGTCTTTAGGCAGCGCAGCGATGCTACTCGCGCAGACGCCGACCGCCGTCGTCACCGGAACTGTTGTGGATCCCACGGGGGCGACCGTTCCGGATGCCAAAGTAACAGCCGTGAATCAAGAGACGAATGTCGCCAGCCGGAAGAACACCAGCTCTGATGGATCGTTTACGATCATCAATCTTCTCCCGGGCAATTACGTACTCACCGTCGAGAAAGAAGGATTTAAGAAGGTCGTACTTCCAGTCTTCAAGCTAGATGTCAATCAGACGCTGTCTCAAAAAATCACCTTGGATATCGGTTCAACCAGCGAAACCGTCACCGTCAACGCGGACGCCGTCGGCGTGATGATTCAGCGGGCAAGCACTGAACTCGGCACAACGCTCGACGAGACAGCGGTCCATGAACTCCCGCTGAACGGGCGTAACTTCACTGAACTGCTTATTCTTCAACCCGGTGTTAATCCGGTTAATACCGCGCAAGGGGGAAACGGAGTAGGCAGCGCCGACGGCGGCAACATAGCCATTCCTGGCTCAACAATCTACAGGCCCTCCGTCAATGGCGCTGGTAATCGTTCGAATGCCTGGTACATGGACGGGATTATCAACACGGACGACCGAGGCGGAGCGTGGGCCGTTCCGCCCATTGCGGACACCATTCAAGAATTCAAAGTACAGTCGCACAATAATGATGCGCAGTATGGCAACGTGCTCGGCTCGGTCGTGAACATTGTCACCAAGTCGGGCACCAATCAGTTCCACGGCTCCGGCTGGGAATTCGCTCGCAGCAACATATTCGACGCTCGCAATCCGTTCAACGGATTTTGTACGCCGGCGCTTTGTCAATCGCTCGCTAATAACCTTCAAGCCCAAGTCCATTCCGGAGCGATTTCGGCTGCTGCTGCTGCGGCGATTCTTTCCGGCACGCCGACATCTCCGATCGGCTATTCGCAAAACGAATTCGGCGGCACTTTCGGCGGCCCAATCATAAGGAACAAGACTTTCTTTTACGTGGCATATGAAGGCTGGCGATACTCGACGCCCGCCAACACCTACGCCATTGTTCCGACTCCTGAAGAACTCTCAGGCGACTTCACCGGCGCCGTGAGTCCTGAGCTAATTGGGGCGGTAAACGCCAGCAAGACCGCCATCACTCCGAACACCATCTACAATCCGTTCGCGGAATCTGGAAAGAACTCATCGGTGCCGTTCCGCTGCGACTCGGCGGGTAACCCCATGGCGTTGCAGTTTCCGAGCGCCGCGTTTGGTGCAACGGGCTATGGTTTGCAAATCGCGGGCGGCAGCCCCTGCAACAAAATTCCGTCCGGCCTGATTGACTCCAAACTTGCCGGCGTCATCACAGCATACACGGGTTCGGAATACAAGAATTGCGCATTCACGCCAAATCTCACTTTCGCCATCGACAATTGTCTTGACACTCGCAACAACATCAACAACGCGGACAACTTCGATTTTCGTATTGATCACCATTTCAACGAAAAGAACACGGTCTTCGCCCGGGCCTACATGATGTGGGACACCAATAACGGAATTGTGGCTGGAACTACATCCATAACGCCCAGTCCCTACCATACTTGGAACATCGGTGGCGCTTGGGATCATATTTTTACTCCCAACCTGATCCTTGAAGTGCGTGGCGGTCTAAACCTTCGTCCTGTGCAAGTGAATCCCACCAACCCGGCCGGCTTTAAGCCGGAGTCCACCGCCGGCTTCTCCAATCTCGATGCGACAGCGGGCTTCTTCCTCAATGTCAGTGGCTACATTGGTTCGGCCAACAGTGGAATCGGCAATGTGGGCCCTCAATTCCGCGGAAATCCGGAACACGACATCAACAGCACATTGACCTGGATTCATGGCCGCCACAACATCAGGTTTGGAGGCGAGTATCTCTACGAGAACCGCCTTGAAACCAACCTGTATGAGACGTTTGTTTCAAGCACAACTCAGACATGCCCCACAAATGCTTCCGGGCTGTTCGCTTGCAGTTCTAATCAAGGTAACGCCTTGGCGTCCATGCTCCTCGATGTGCCGTCGGCGTTGACAGTGAATGTGCCCCAGTACGAAGAAGTTCACGTGAAGATGCAGCCGTTTGGCTTCTTTATTCAAGACGAATGGCACGTGCGGCCCAGTCTGACGATTAACGTCGGGCTGCGGTATGACTACGATCCGGCCGTGTCCTTAATTGGCAATCCCGCCGAGACCGTGAACGCGCTAGATCTTCAAGGGCAGCGGTTCATCATCGGGTCGCCGCAGTCGGCCGCATACACCAACGGATGCGGCTCGCCCCAGATGCCGCCGTGCGTGCCCGGAGGACTGTCGAGCGCCAATCCCGCGTTTCTCGTCAACGTCGGCGGCGTAACTTACAACACGCTGAATAACATCGTATTCTCGTCCAGTCAGCCTGCGCTGAAATCGATCAAAGACAACATTGGTCCGCGAATCGGAGTTGCGTGGCAATTTCTGCCCAAGACCGTGCTACGCGCGGGCTATGGAATCTTTTATGACCCGATCGCTTACCGCAGCCAATACGCCGAGAATACGCTGCAAGGTTCCATCTGGCCCTGGACACGCGGGGTTTCGGACACGCTCAATACGGCACCGAGTGGAACTGCCGCGGCGCCCACGATAGCGCCCATCTGCAATAGCGCCGCAAGCTGCGGACCCTATGGCGGCTATACTACTTCCCAGCTCACGAATCTCGTTGGAAGCGATCCTATTGTTGTCGCGCCGACGCCCTGGGGCTCTACGTTTGGCGGCTATACCAACGCGCCAAATTACAGCGATCCTCGCTCGCAGCAGTGGAACGTGCAGATTGAAAGGCAAATTTCGGCGACCAGCATGGCCTCAGTCGCGTATGTTGGCAGCAAGACCGAGCGGCTCGATTATTGCTGCAAGGCCAACTATCCGCAGAATGGCCCCTTCTGTCAGGTGAATCCTGCGCAAGGATTTCAATGTCCGCAGACGCCGCCCACCCCTGCAGCAATCAATCAGCAACAATACATGCCCTTTGCCGCGCAAGGTTGGAACTATTCCGAATCCACCGGTTACTCCAATTTCAATGCTCTGGAGGCGCAGTTTCAAAAGAGGTTCTCAGGGGGCCTCGAAACCCTCGTCGCCTTTACGTGGGAAAAGTGTCTGGCGAACACCAATGGCGACTTTAACGCCGAGAATGGATCGGAAGGAGCGCCGAACCAATACTTCTTCAATCCGCGCCTCGCTTACGGTCCTTGCGCCTTCGATATACCCAAACTGTTTACTTGGACCGCGGTCTATCAACTGCCGTTTGGACACGGAAAGCAATGGCTGAATCATGGCTTCCTCTCTCACGTGCTGGGCAATTGGCAGACAAACGTAGCTTTCATCGCCCGGTCGGGGCAAGCATTCAATCCGAGTTGGGGCGGCGCAAGTAATGCCTGTACTACGACCGTCACCACAAACTGTGTTCCCGCGACCATTGCTGGTGTCGCCCCGACCAGCACAGATCCGGCCAATCTCTCAAATGCCGGAGGAAGCATAACTGGTTACGCCCGGCCCAGCCTAGTCGCCGGATGTAGTCTCACCGGGAATCAAACCATTTCGCAATGGTACAACCCAGCTTGTTACGTCAGCCCATCGTCCCTAGAAGTGGGGCCCGGATATGGTTTTGGCAACTCGCCAATCGGTAATCTTCGATCTATGCGATTTATCAACATGGATTTCTCGCTCGTAAAGAATTTCTTCGTCACGGAATCGAAAGTATTACAGTTCCGTGCCGAAGCATTCAACGTTTTCAATCACATGGTTTTAGGAGTGCCGGGCACGTCTATTGCGCCTTCGTATTCGAATGGCGCCATCAGTTATGGCAGCGCTGGCGTAATTAGCAGCATCGCAAACACTCCGCGCGAGCTGCAGCTTGCTGTGAAATTTAATTTTTGAAAGGAATTAGTTCTATACTTCGTGATCGCGGCGGCTCGAATCGCGCACTACAAGCCGGGGCGGAATCAGAACGCATTTGGGGGGGGGAGGTGTTTTCGCGCCCATACATTCAACCAAGATGCGTGCCGCGGTTTCGCCAATTTGTGCCGCCCCTTGATCGATAGTTGAAAGTGGAACGCGCAGAAGGTCGGAATAGTGAACGTTGCCGGCGCCTATGATCGCAATGTCGCCCGGAATTGATCGGCCGCTTTCGAGCACCGCCTTGATGGCGCCTGCCGCGACTGGATCGTTATAACAGAACACGCCGTCCGGCGGTACGTTCAGAGCAAGCAGTTCCTGCATTGCACGATAGCCGCCGCCATCTTTCGTTCCGCCTTCTACGACGTATTGGGATGAAGTTTTAAGGCCATGCTTCTTCAACGCGGATTGAAATCCCTGCAGCCGCCGCACGCCGTTGGGATTGTCCGGACCTCGTATGTGGGCAATCCGGGTGCATCCTTGGGACATCAAATGTTCTGTCGCAAGTGTTCCCAGGTCTTCATCGCAGGTACCGACATAGTTTACGTTCGTGACGGCGGGCATACGATCAATCAATACAAAGGGAGTGCTCGTGTTTTTCAGGCATCGCGGTATTCCGCGCCGCCAATCGTGTTGCGCGGAGGCCAGAACCAAGCCATCCACGTTTCGGGCCAGCACCAAGTCTAACTCGCGCTGCTCCGTCTCGGCATTCTCGTCGGAGTTAGCCAGCACAATTTGATAACCAAAGGGGGCCAGCTCTTTTGTAAGGCCGTTCGCGACTTCCGCAAAGAACGAATGCATCAAGTCCGGTATGACTAAGCCGACGATGAATGTCCGGCGCGTAGCCAAACTGCGTGCGATCCAGTTGGGCTGATACTTGAGTTCGCGCGCTCTTCGCAGAATGCGCTGCCTCGTATCGTCGCTGATGTCGATATGGCCGCGAAGCGCTTTTGAAACAGTCATCAGCGACACGCCGAGATCGTCAGCGATGTCCTTCATTCGGACGGCCAAGATTTGCTCCTTAAAGAATCCCCAGTGTATATCACTCTAGCGCTAAAGTCAGCTAAAGTGGTAGGGCGTGAAGACGAAAAAATTGGACCGTAGACAGTGGTTTGGTAGATTGCCGGCTCCTCTACTTGCGGTTGGTGCGGTGGAAGCTGTCGTTCGTGGCGAGTCTTTCGCAAAGCAATCCGGTCACGCGCCTCTCGCTGCTAATGATAACGGTACGCGTCTTTATAACATTCGTAATTTCGGCGCAGTCGGCGACGGGAAGACGCTCAATACTGAGTCCATCCAGGCAGCGATTGATGCGTGTCACAACGATGGCGGCGGCACGGTTATTGTTCCAGAAGGCGAGTTTCAGACCGGGACCCTGGAGCTTAAGAGCAACGTGACTCTGCGCGTCAGCGCATCCGGAAAATTGGTGGGAAGTGCGGACGGAAAGCGCTATCACGCTGTAGATGCAATACCGCTTAGCGGCGACTCAACATTGGAAGACGGCAACTGGGCGCTTATCTTCGCTGTGAACGCCAGGAACGTGACCGTAGAGGGGCCCGGTCTGATTGATGGTCAAGGCATCGAGTTTCATTCCCCGGCACGCGGTATTGCTCCGCCCAGCGGCATCGGGGGGAATAAGCGTCCCTACACGCTCTTGTTTTATCGCTGCGAGAACCTGCGTGTTCGCGATCTGGATCTGGTTCGTAGTGCATATCATTGCATCCGCGTTATCCAGTCGAATCGCGTTCATATGGATGGGCTGTATATTCACAATCGGGTGAACGGCAACAACGACGGCTTTCATTTCATCAGTTGTCAGCACGTGACTGTCTCAAACTGCATAGTGGAATCGCAAGACGACGCCTGCGCCCTGTTCGGAAGCTGCAAGTTTGTGACGGTTACCAACTCTTCGTTCAGCACACGCTGGTCGGTATTCCGTTTCGGTGGTGGAGTCGCGGAAAACATCGCTGTCTCCAACTGCTTGCTCTATCAGGTATACGGTTGTCCGATCAAGTTTCATGGCGGCCCTGGATCGCGATTCGAAAACATGTCGTTTTCGAACCTTGTTCTGCAGGATGTGACAGGTCCCATTAATATCAGCATCGGACCGCCCAGCCAGCCGCAGCCTGAAACGAGACCGCCTGCCATCGCCCGTCATATCTCATTCAGCAACATTCACGGCACTGTGACAACCAATCCCGGCCCGCTTCCCGATTATCCGTTTACAAGCGGCTATCGCCCCGGAGAGGGGCACTCCTGCATCACGTTGAACTGCGTAGGCGATGCCGTCTTGGAGAACATCTCGTTCGACAATGTCCACCTTACCTTTGGCGGCGGTGGAACAGCGGAGGATGCCGGCCGCCGCGATCTTCCGCAGATTGCTGGCGAGTACTTCATGCTGGGACCCATGCCAGCTTACGGCCTGTATGCTCGCAACTCGCGGGCTCTTACCTTGCAAAACGTGCGTTTCCAAGTAGATCAACCAGATTTGCGTCCAGCCCTAATCTTCGATCGCGTGGAAGATGTAGCAATTAACGGGTTGAGTGTAGACGGAAACGAACAAGCCGAGTCTGCGCTGCGTTTTATCGACACAAAAGAAGTCCTGTTGACAGCCGCACGTATCCGAACGCCGGCTCAGGTATTCCTTCAACTCGAAGGCGCTGGGAATGAGGCCATTATTGTGGATGGCAGTTATCTCGCGAAAGCGGCGACGCTACTCAACGTTAAGAATGGCGCCGTAAAAAGCGCCGTGAAGATCAAGAGTTGAGAATTGGTTACTGCTGCTGTTGTTGCTGTTGTGCGTGAAGTAGCTCGGATTGCTGATCGCTTTCCAGGAATCGGGACCATTCCTGGTCCGACGCGAATTCCTGATCGGGTGGCAGAATTGCCTCCGATGGTGTTACACGAACTCGCACTTGTAGCTCGCTGTCAGCCGAGCCTTTCATGACGCCTAGAGTCGGCGGCACGTCCGCGTAGTCCCGGCCGACTGCCGTGCGAATGTGACGTTCTCCCGCGATGAGGTTGTTTGTCGGGTCAAAACCGATCCAGCCGAGCCCCGGCAGAAGCGCTTCGAGCCACGCGTGCGTAGCGCCCTCGGCGGAGCGATCCGAATGACTCATATCGTGATACAAATAGCCGCTGACATAACGGCATGGAATGTGTAGATTCCGTGCCAGCGCGATCATAATGTGTGCGAAATCCTGACAAACACCCTGACGGGCTTGGAGCGCATCCTCAATGGGCGAATCGACGCTCGTGCTCTGCTTTACGTATTGAAACGAATTATAGATGCCGCTGTTGAGCATCAGAAGGATTTCAAGCGGGTCACGACCGTTGCGCTCGGATACACCGAGTTCTTCGGCTAATTTCTTTAGTTCCGTCGATGGCCGCGCGAACTGGCTGGGCCGCAACATATCCCAATAGTCTTCCCGTTCGATCATCTCGTCCAATTCCTGCCACGCTTCCATTCCAAGCGACGAGGGAAGTGCAATCGGAGGATCTACTTCAACGAGTGCATCTGCCACTATCGTCAGATGCCGGTGTGGCGCCGGTATGTCGAAGTGATGAATTTGGTTTCCGAGGTGATCGCCGCAGGTGAAGATGCGCGCGCGAGGGCTCACCGATAGCTGGAACGTAAAACAGCGCTGCATGTGCTCGCTGCGCGGGTGCATGCGCACTTCCATGACAGATTGCCAGACCGGCCGGCTATAACGATAACGGGTGAAGTGTCGAACAGCGTAATACATCAGGCCTCGAAAACGGATTCAATTGGATACTCTATGTAGACCTCGTGCATTGCGGCGTGAAGCCGGTGGCACTGCTCGATAATCCCGGCAAGGAATGGATGCAGATCGCGCATCATGATCTCATCGATCTGTGTATAGGCGAGCGAAGACTGCAGTTTTCCGATCAATCGCTCAATTGTCGACGTCTTACGCGCTGACGAGATGCCGGCGAGCACACGCAGCGCGTTATGCATCTGTTCCACCGAGTAGCGCACAGTATATGGGAAGTCGGGATTGAGCAACAAGAATTCGGCTACTGCCGATGGTTTCAGATCGGCCGTATAGACCTTGCAATACGCCTCGAATGCAGAACAACTGGTGAGCAGCGTGACCCAATCGAGATCATCGGCGCCCGCCGACATCGAGAACTGCGCATCGAGAAGCCCGGAAAGACCGGAAGCTCGCTCAATGTATTTGCCGACTTGAATGAAATGCCAGCCTTCGCCATGATTCATCGTCGAATCAGTCACTCCCTGGAAGCGGTATGTGCCTTCTCGAAATACATTGATGAGACGAAGAGGATCCGAATCGCCATTGTGCTGCTGTGATGGCTGTATCATTTCGTGATAAAGCTGATTCAGCCGCTCCCACATCTCGGAACTGATCTGCTCACGAACTTGACTGGCGTTTTCACGCGCGCTGGTCACACAGCCGATGATGGAAGACAGAAGACGCGCTTCACCAATCAGGCGCACGGTACCTGTTTGCGGATCGGAGCTGTCGACCTCCGCAGTGACGCCAAGCGATGACATGATTCGCTGCCACCGAAGTTCCCGGGAGGATTTGAAGGGATTCAGCATCAGGCTGTAATTGGCGTCAAGTACTCGCGCGCAGTGATCGGCGCGTTCGAAATAACGACTCATCCAATAGAGGCTGTCGGCAACTCGTGAAAGCATCGGCGCAAGTCAGGATTGCAGAACCCAGGTATCTTTCGAGCCGCCGCCCTGGGACGAGTTCACGACCAGCGAGCCCTTTCTCAAAGCAACGCGTGTAAGGCCGCCGGGAACAATCGTCACTTTATCGCCATAAAGAACATAGGGCCGAAGATCCACGTGGCGAGGTTCGATGTGCTCGTCATCAATAAAACAAGGGGCCGTGGAAAGAGTAAGCGTGGGCTGTGCGATGTAATTACGCGGATCGGCCAAGATTCGCTCGCGGAATCGAGCGCGTTGCTCTGATGTGCTATGTGGTCCAATTAGCATGCCGTACCCGCCCGATTCGCCGACGGCCTTAACGACGAATTTGTCCAGGTTGTCGCATACATGCTGCCGCTGTACATCGTCGATCATGAGCAATGTTTCGACATTATCGAGAATCGGATCTTCGCCGAGATAATAGCGGATGATCGCGGGAACGTACGCGTAGATCGCTTTGTCATCGGCGACGCCGTTCCCAAGAGCGTTGGCCAGCACGACGTTTCCTGCGCGATATGCGTTGAAAAGGCCGGGGGCGCCGAGGCCGGAGTCGGGACGGAACGCTAGCGGATCGAGAAAATCGTCGTCGACGCGCCGGTAAATAACGTCGATGCGCTGTAACCCAGATGTCGTCCGCATATAGACGTAGTTATCGTGAACAACTAAGTCGCGGCCTTCTACTAATTCGATTCCCATCTGCCGGGCCAGATAGGTGTGTTCAAAGTAGGCTGAATTGTAAACGCCAGGAGTCAATAGAACAATAGTGGGGCTAGTGCGGCCCTCCGGCGCCAGCGATCGCAAGGTGGAGAGCAGCGCCTGGCTGTAATGTTCAATCGGCCGAACGCCGCACTTACGAAACAGCAACGGAAAAGTCTGTTTCATCACTTTGCGGCTGGTGAGCATGTAAGAGACGCCGCTAGGTACCCGCAGATTGTCCTCAAGCACAACAAATTTGCCATCAGGCAGGCGAATCAGATCTGTGCCGCAGACGCTGACATAGACGTCGCGCGGTATTTTGACCCCACGCATTTGGCGGCGGAAATGCCGGCACGTGTAGATGATTTCACCGGGGATGATGCCGTCATGCAGAATACGGCGCTCGTGATAGACATCCTTCAGAAAGAGATTTAGCGCTGTGATCCGCTGGGTAAGTCCGCGCTCGATGGTTTCCCATTCCGCGCTTGAAATGATTCGCGGCAGCAAGTCGTGGGGAAAGATGCGTTCGGTGCCTTCACTACGGCCGTAAACAGCGAACGTGATGCCCTGATTGAAAAACGATAAGTCGGCTTCCTGTTTGCTGCGCCGCAACTCATCCGGCCGCAAGCTCAACAAGCGGGAATAAAGAGGGCGGTAATGTGATCTGGGCCGTCCTGGACCGCGAAACATCTCATCGAAAGCCGACTGCACTTCATACAACGAGAATGGATCGCGTGCAGCGCGCTCAGCGGCCTGTGAAGTTGTCGCCATGTTCCAACGAGAGTTGTTGCAACCCGGGACCTTCTACTGGGAATAGCTCCGGCAGTAAGCAAAGTATAACGCCAGTGGTCATGAAAGCCCGGAATTGGCGCCACCTTCGATTTGCGCATTACGCCGTCAGCTCAGGAGGCGGTTTGCGAAACTCAATTTCCGGCAGTTGCTCTACCGCTCTGCGAAGTGACGTTTCCCATGAGGCATGAATGGTGTTCAGATCGACATCAGAAGCCGCAAATCGGCGATATTGCGTTAATTCGAAGCTGTCTTTTCGATAGAGCACGATCTCAACCGGCGGTCCAACAGTCACATTCGAACGAATCGTTGCATCGAAGGACAGCAGTGCATATTTGGCCGCCACCTCCAGTGATGTTTGCGACTCGACGCCGCGATCCAGAATCGGCCGGCCATATTTACACTCGCCTAGTTGCAGATAGGGCGAATCCTCGGTTGCTCTCAAGGGATTGCCTTGCGGATAGATGAGATAGAGAGCGGGCGGTTCGCCGTTACGTACTTGGCCACCCAGCAGCAGATGAACATTGAAGGAATATTGATCGCGCTCAAGTGCGGTGCGATCGATGTCGGACACGCGGCGAACGCAGTCTCCCACAATACGCGCCGCCTGATACACAGACTCCGCGTTCGCCAAGCCGTGCCCGTGCTCGAAATCGGTGCGCAACAACGTAAGAACAGACTGGCTGATGGAAAGGCTTCCACTCGAGAGAATAATAAAGACTCGTTCGCCGGGTTGCGTAAACAGGTGCATCTTGCGGCATGTATTTACCTGGTCGAAACCTGCATTTGATCGTGAGTCCGACGCCATCACGAGGCCTTCGTCCGTCACGATACCCAAACAATAGGTCATTCTTTTTGGCCTGAAGCTCTTATTGTTGCAGCAGCCTGTCGAAATTGTGTAGAAAACCGGTTTGGTTACACTGGCGTTAACGCGCTGATGCGGATTTGCCCTGAGTCCGCCGCCTTGTCAGCACATTGGCACGAAACATGTGGATGGAGATCTGTAGGCATGCTGATCCGGGTAGGCTATGACATCAGTTTTGAGACTTCCGTTGAAGTGCCAATCGTGGCGCTTTTGAACGTGCATCCTTCGCGCGCCGGCGATTTGCGGGAGCCCGACGGGCTGCGCCTGGAGCCGGCCGTCAAGATCGATACGTATTTGGACACTTTCGACAATATTTGTTCGCGTTTTGTTGCTCCGCCCGGAACTATTCGCTTGTTCAATTCGACACTGATTGACGATTCCGGTGAACTGGATGCGCAGAATCCAAGCGCACGGCAGGTGCCGGTGGGTGAACTTCCCACTGAAACGCTCCGCTTTCTGTTGGCAAGCCGCTATTGCGAAGTGGATTTGCTTTCGAATACCGCCGTGGAACTTTTTGGCGATATTCCAGGCGGTTGGGAACGAGTGCAGGCGATCTGCGATTGGGTACATCGTAAAGTGACGTTTGGTTACAACTTCGCCAGAGGAACCAAGACGGCGCTTGACGTTTACACGGAGCGGCTTGGGGTGTGCCGTGATTTTCAGCATCTCGCGATCACGTTTTGCCGCTGTCTGAACATTCCCGCGCGTTACGCAAGCGGATATTTGGGCGATATCGGAGTGCCAGTCGCGCCTTATCCGATGGATTTCAGCGCATGGTTTGAAGCGTATTTGGAGGATAGATGGTGGACCTTCGATGCGCGCCATAACGTCCCGCGGCAAGGGCGCGTACTGATGGCGATAGGACGTGACGCGGCTGACGTCGCCATAACTACCTCATTTGGGTCGGCCAAATTAACAACTTTCACTGTAGTATCGGATGAAGTCACGCAGGCACAAGCAATTGCGAGTGTTTAATGCGCCGCCCGGCGCCAGTCTTCACCTGGACGCGGCCGCCGCATGATGAATGGTAATGGCGTCAAACAGAGCACAATTACCGACATGATCCAAAAACTGTTTTTGAAACTGAGCGCGCTGGCCTGAGCTTGCATGCTTTGGTACGCCATAGCCATCGCCTTTTTCATTGCTGTAACAGCGTCATAACCTTGTGACACAAACATTGCTTTCAACACGCTCAGGAGATGTTGGAAGTTATTAGTGCCGTGAGTGGTATGGTGAGCGAACGTTTGCTGGTGAGTTTGATTTTGGCGGGCGATGAACGTGCTCAATAGCGACGTCCCGATGCTTCCACCAATGTTCCGGGCGAAGTTTGAAAGTCCCGATACCTGATTGCTCTTTTCACGCGGCACGCCCACGTAGTTCAGAGTGCTGATCGGCACGAAGATCAGGGCCAGCGGCAGCACTTGAATAATACGAAGCATCACAATCGTGCCAAAGTCCATGCCCGGATAGATGCTCGTCATCAGATGAAGCGTGATGGCCATACCCAGGAACCCGGTGGCGACCAGCACGCGGGGATCGATTTTCGATTGGGTCAGCCTGCCGGCAATCGGCATCATCACCATCAGGGCGAATCCGCCCGGCGAGAGCGCCATGCCCGCCCTTTCCGCGGTATATCCCATGCTGGTCTGCAAAAACTGTGGTATCAGAACGGTGGAGCCGAAAAGAACGATACCGAGCGTGAATGAAAAGAACACCGCAGTTCCGAAGTTGCGATTTTTCAATAGCCGCACGTCTACAATCGGGTCTTCGTGATACCACTCCCACATGAAAAATGCGATGAGCACCGGCACGCCAATGCTGAACATCGCGAAGATCAGCGGCGACGCGAACCAGTCGGATTCTTGGCCTTTGTCGAGAACGATCTGGAAGCAAGCGACTCCAATGACGATGAGCGCCAGTCCTATGTAGTCGATCTTGATTCCGGCGCCGCGTTCTTCGGCCAACCATGGTGGGTCTTCCACCAGGCGCTGAGTTAGAAGGAGCGATAGCAATCCGACGGGCAGATTTATAAAGAAAATCCAGTGCCAGTTGAGATTGTCGGTAATCCAGCCGCCGAGCGTGGGCCCAATAGCGGGGGCCACTACAACCGCCATTCCATACATGGAAAACGCCATGCCACGCTTTTCAATAGGAAATGTATCGGCTAGGATCGCCTGTTCCGACGGTTGAAGTCCGCCGCCGCCGCAGCCCTGCAACACACGCGCGATGATGAGCATGGGAAGGCTGGTTGCCAATCCACAGAGAAGAGAGCAGATGGTGAACAGCGCCACGCACAACATGTAGAAGCGCTTTCGCCCGATTATTGTGGAGAGCCAGCCGGACACCGGCAGTACGATAGCGCTCGACACCAAATAGCTGGTGAGCACCCAGGTCGACTCTTCGTAAGTCGCTCCTAAAGAGCCTGCGATGTGGGGCAGGGAAACGTTCGCAATGGAGGAATCGAGCACTTCCATGAAGGTGGCGAGCGTCACCGTAAACGCGACCACCCATGGGTTGTGCGAAGGCTTCCAGTTTGCGTGGCTGACGGTCTGAGATGCCACGGGACTAATTCCTGATGCGAACTTCTGGCTCGACGGACATCCCAAGCCGCAGCCGGTCCAAACCGTTCTGATTCGGTTTGAAACGAATGCGCACAGGGATGCGCTGCACGACCTTCACATAGTTGCCGGTGGCGTTTTCGGGCGGCAAGACGCTTGCCATTGAGCCTGTTGACCCACCGATATTTTCCACGTATCCGTCGAAGTCCTGCTTCAATGCGTCAACGTGAATTGTGGCCGCCTGTTGAGGCTGAATATTGCGGAGTTGAGTTTCCTTGAAATTCGCGGTGACCCACAGGTCGCCAATTTGCGCAATCTGCATTAATTGCTGCCCGGCCGCAATGTGCGCTCCCACTTCAGCGGAACGACTCATCACAATGCCGGCAACAGCGGCGGTAATTTTCGTGTAGCCCAATTTCAATTGCGCCTGTTTCACCTGCGCTTGTGCGGATTGAGCGCTTGCCTGATTGGATTGCACGGTGGCCCGCCGTATAGCGATTTGCTGCGGTGCGTTGTTCCGGTACTGCGCTAACTTGCTTTGTGCCTGTGCGAGCTGCGCGCGCCGTTGATCCACTATCTGAGCGGCGGATTGCAGGGTCGCTTCGGCAGCGGCCACTGTTGCTTGTTGAGCCTTTGCGGCCGCGACAACCTGATCGTATTCCTGCTGAGATACTTCTTCTTTTGCGATCAGAAGTTTGTAGCGCGCAAGGTCCGCCTGCGCCCTGGCGTTGTTGGCTTCGGCTTCAGTGAGCCTGGCGGCATCCGACTCGCGATCGCGCTCGGCAGCAGAAAGAGCTGCTTGTGCATTGGCTACGTCGGCCTCTCCGGTCGAAATATTCGTCGTATTTTCAACTTGTGTAATAGGAATGTTCGGCTGCTGAGCAATCACCAGGCTACGCGCCTGAGAAAGTCCCGCGAGCGCTTGGTCCAGAGCCGCTTGATAGTCGCGCGGATCCAAATCCACCAAAGGATCGCCCGCTTTGACTGTCTGATTGTCTTCGACATACACGCGAATAACGGTGCCGTCAACTCGCGACGTAACCGGTATCAGGTGTGCGTCCACTTGGGCATCGTCGGTCGATTCAAAATTTCGGGCGTGAAGCCAATAGAGCACTCCGCCCGCACCGATGATCAGCAGGATGGCAAAGAAAATCGTAAAGGCACGGCGTCTTCCCTTTGTCACACGCGCGGGCGACGGCGAAGCCTTCGGCGGTGCTGCCACGGGCGACTTCACTTCCGTCTCAGGGGTTTGTATCTGCGTACTCACGGATGGCTCCCATTGAAAAGATTCGGTAGATCGGCTTCGGATTCGCCGGTCGCGCGAGCGAGACTCAATTTCGCAAGATTGTACGAAAACAAGCTGGAAATGTAATCCGTTTCCGCACTCGCAACTTGTTCCTGAGCTTGAACCACTTCGACGGTGGTGGCCACACCCGCCCCAAACCGGTCGCGGGCTTCGCTCAAAGTTTCGTTGGCGTAATCACGATTGCTGGCGCTCAAGCGCACTTGGCCTCGGGCAGTTTCAAGTTCAATTAGCGCAGTACGAACTTCCTGTTCCACTCGGCCGCGTTGATCGGCTAACTCCGCACGACGTTGTTTTACGGTTGCCTCTGCTTGTTGAATATCGCCGCGTATGCGGCCGCCTTCCCATATCGGTACGCTCACGGAAGCTGTGGCGGCAAAAACACCATGAGTTGACGTCGGATTGGAGCCGATCACTCCGTAGTCTCCGTTTATTGATGCGGATGGAAGCCTCTCGGCGTGGGCGGCCGACAATGTGAGTTCGGCGGCCCGCACCTGCGCTTCGGCCGCACGCAAATCAGCGCGATGCTCGAAAGCAGTATGAATTTCAGCTTCTACGTCGAGTGCGGCCGTCTCGACGGAAGCAAGTTGGTCGCTGAACACAATTTCGCGATCAAGCGGCAGCCCGATCAGCCGGGCAAACGAAATTTTCTGTTTCTTTAAATCTGCCTGCAACGAGCTGAGCCGTTGCTGTTGGGTTTGCAGCTCAACCAGGCTTCGCGTTACATCGATGCGCGCGTTTGTGCCCGCTTGCTTTCGCACCACCGCTTGGTTGTAGACTGCCTGTGCGTTAGCGACTTGAGCCTGTTGTGATGCGACACGGGCCGCGTCTGCCACAGTTTGTAGATATGTTCCGGCAACAGCCAAAACAACTGTCTCGCGAGCGTCTTTAGCGGAGAGAATCGACGCTTGTTCCGTCTCCTTGGTAGCCTTCCAATTGCGCCGCGCGACCAAGTCCAACACCGACTGATTCAGAGTTGCTTGCGCTTGCGAATAGCTAAACGGCCCGACGACAGTTGGAATGGAAAACCCAAAGTTAGGGGGCACATTGAATTGGAAACCATAGGCGGCAAGATCAATCTGTGTGACCGTCTCACTGGCGTTTGCACCAATGTTGGGCAGCAGAGCACTGAGCGCCTGTTTGCGAGCCGCTCCTGCCATCGATACAGCATTCCCTGCGGAAATGGGGCCAAGGTTCGCCTCCAGGCCGCGTTTCACGGCGTCTGCAATGCTAAGCGTGATGGGTCCGGCCGAAGGCTTCGCTGAAGGAACACTGCCGGAGAAGTCGCCCGACACCTGCACAGAACTGTTAATGGTGCCCACTCCAGAGACGGAATTTGATGTTTGTTGGGAACTGGCGGAGCCGGCTTGGTTGGTGCGGCCCGACATAGGTAACGGAGTTGCTCGACTAATTGCGCCTCCACCGCCTGGGGGAGCCATCTGACTCAGAGCAATTGTTGCGCTAAGACAAACAAGCAGGCCGAGCAGCACGAGCTCACTCGAAGCAGAGCGAAGAAACGTTGTGATCATGGCCGCTCTTCCATAATACATCCACACATGTATCAAATTAAATACATCTGTGTATATAATCTTAGCGGGATATGCCCTCAGCCGTAGTTCTTAATAAGCACCAACAAAAATCAGAGGCCACCCGCCGCAAACTGCTGACTTCAGCCCGGCATATCTTTTCGCGCGACGGATTTGAAGCTGCACGCATTGAAGACATTGCTGCTCATGCAGGACACAGCCGGGGCGCATTCTATGCCAATTTTGAGACAAAAGAGAGTCTTTTTCTCGCGCTCCTGGAGCAGCAAGTCTCAGAACATATCAACCTGCTCACGGATCGCCTTCACTGCTGTAAGTCGGATCGCGAAAAGATTGCCGCCCTCCGTCAATACTTTTTAGAACGCGCATCGGACCGGCAATGGTCGATGTTAATGCTGGAATTCAAGTTGTTTGCGGTTCGGCATCCACGCATTCGCGGGAAACTGGCGCGTGCCCATCGCGAAATACGAGTTTCAGCCAAGCAGCAGATCGATGCACTGTTGGCATGCACGTTGATGAAGGGAACGGAGGATGCAATTCGGCTTTCCCTTGAAGCGGTTCTGAATGGGCTGGTCTTGCAACACGCCTACGACCCAGAGATGTTGCCGGAAGATCAACTCATTTTGACGCTAGGACATATTTTCGACGCGTTGACTCAACTGACCACCACCAACTGATGGAATTACCGGGGACCAGATTGGCATCCGGTTCTCGTCCATCGTTCGAGGTGATACCAATGCAGGCACGAGAAGTAATTGTTAAGTATCTGGAGGATGCAGAGGCCGCGGAAAGAAATTTCGAAGACACGCTCAAGACATTTTCGGCTACAGGCGAGCAGAATGCCGTGAAGAGTATGTTCGAAGCTGCTTCGAGGAAAGCGAAGACTCAACATGAACGGTTGGAAGCTCGCCTCCGCGAACTTGGGGGCAGTCCCTCCACCGCGAAAAGCTTTTTAGCGCACGTGCTGGCGATGTCACCGACGTTAGCTCAAATCGGGCAGGAAGGCGCAGAGAAAAATACGCAGCATTTGATTGCCTGTATCGGGGCGGCGTCCGCTGAAATGGCGATGTATGAATCGTTAGCGACGGTTGCAGCGGCTGCTGGAGATGCAGCGACGGAAAATCTGGCACGTGAGCTTCAAAAGGAAGAAAAAGACGACTACGATCAATCGTGGGCACTCGTGCGAAGTAGCGCGGTGGCGGCGTTCCAAACGGTGATGGGCCGGGCCGCGGGAGCTTAGTGATGGCGAGTTTCCGGAATTCCGCCGAACACAGCCGCGCGAAGAATCTCAGCTAATTCATCAGCGGATTTTCCTGGCTGCGGCGCAATGACATCGCCGACGTGAACCGTAATCGTGCCGCTTCGAAACCACCGGCCGCGCCGGACTTTAAGTTCTCCGAGACCCTCGATTCGTACCGGCAAAGCAGGAGATCCTAGCTCTTTCCAGAGTAGACCCGCACCCGACTTGAATGGCTGTGGCTTTCCGTCATCCGAACGACGACCTTCTGGAAAAACTAAAACGCTATAGCCATGGTCCATGGCTTTCCCCGCGTGTTGGAAGCTGCGGCGGAAACCGGTGAATTGAGGCAGCGGAAATACGTTATACAGCGCGGTGATCAGCAGATATGCAATAGGCGCAACCAAATTTAAGAACCAATGGCCCTGATTTTTGCCCCGCCGATAATCGAGTAACATTTCTCCCGACATCGCCACCGCTACATGGTCACGAAGATGCCGGGGTAGCGCGTCCAAAACAAATGCCGCGTCGTAGGATGTGACGTGGTTCGCCACAATCAAAACGGGTGATGTCGGCCATTCGCGAACTTCACTCACCACCCGGGGCTTGGCCAGAAACCACAAAACTAGTCGCGCGATGCACTCTTGAAAGACAGTGCGAATCAACTGTTGCAGAGGATTCCAGGGCCAGCGTAGATATATATGTTCGCCGGTTGATTGCCGGTTTGACGTACCCTCCGACGCGGACCGTTGTGTAACTAGACGTCTGATGTCTTCGCTGGTTTTCGCATTCTGAATAGCGGCGTCGTCCAATCGAACGCCGTATTGCTGTTCGAGTTGTGCCTGCAATTGAACGCGTCCCAGGCTATCAAGATTCAAATCGCCGGCAGCCGCACTTTCTTGATCGGTGGAGATCTCGCCATTGGCAATGCGGCGGCTTATCTCGCGCTTAAGAACTTTGCCGGTAGATGTGCGAGGAAGATCGGGATCGGGCCACAATAGCCAGCGCTGTATCTGCTGAAAGGCCGCTAACTGTGTGTTTGCCGCCATAACGGCGGCGCCGGGATCCGCAGAGTCATTCATTGCTAGTACAGCCAGCGGTTCTGCTCCAACCCCGGTGTTCATTTCAATGACTGCCGACGCTTTGACGCCGGATTGCTTCGCGAGCGCAGCCTCCAGATCCTCGGGATAAATGTTCAGGCCAGCGGCGGTGACAATCACATCCTTTTTGCGTCCACGAAAACGCAAGTTGCCCTGGCTATCAAGCTCCGCGAGATCACCTGTTGCCAGCCAATCCGATTCTTGCTGTTGAAGGCGCCCATTCTGCCAAATGGCATTCGAAATGGTATCGCCTCGTACGAGCACTTCCCCTTCCTGGGTCAAACGAATTTCGCGGCCCGGTAAAACTTGGCCCACCGTTCCTTCGGCGCGGCGAAAGGGATGATTCAGGCTAACGAGAGCTGTTGTCTCGGTCATGCCGTAGCCCTGGATTACGACGAATCCGAGCGAGTTCCAAAATTGTTCCGTTGCTGCAGGTAGCGATGCGCCGCCGCTGACGAAGGCCCAGAACTTTAAGCCAAACAGGCGATGTATATCCCGGAAACACCACCAGCGTTGGAGTGCATTGAGGTTCTGGAGCCGGTTCATGCGCTCACGGAGGTTGCTCTGTTTTTGTAAAACATACTGCTCGACCAGATCCAAAATGCGTGGAACTGTGGCTAACACGGAGATGCGGTCCCGCCGAATGCGTTCTACCAAATCGCCGGCCACGAGACGCGGTTCAAAGTGTACTTCAGCCCGCAACAGAGCTGGTATCCACAGCCCCATAAACTGCCCAAAAACATGGCTCAGCGGCAATGTGTGCAGAATGCGGATGGGATGGACAAGCCATTCATAACGGAGATACCGCTGCATTTCCTTTTCGATGGGGCGCAGGCTGGCCAGCACATTCTTGTGTGTGTGCACAATGCCTTTGGGCTCGCCGGTGGTGCCGGAAGTAAAGACGATTTGTAGAGGATCATCTTCTGCTAGGCCGCTAATCGCATCACCGGGTTGACATGCGATCTCTGAATCCAAATGATCCAAGTTCAGCAATTGCGGAAAAGGCTGCAACGGGCCGATTCGTTGCGTGTCGCTGACGATCAGTTTGGGTCGAACTTCGGCCTCGACGCGCCGTACAAAGTCGATGCTGCTTGCGGCATCAACGGGCACAGGCAACACTCCGCGCATTACACAGCCAAAGAACGCCGCCACCCATTGCGCGCTGTTCTCGCCCCAGATGAGAACGCGCTCGCCCTTAGCGATTTCGCGAGTGGTCAATTCCGCAGCAAAGCGGCGGCACAGGAGAGCAAGTTCTTTGTAAGTTGTCTTCTCTTCGCGAAGACCGCGCGGAGTGACGAAAGCAACGTCTCTTGGCAGACGAGCAAAATCGTCAACCAAGGTCGCGAGATGCGGGCGAGAAGCCTCCACATTCTCAGCGTACGATCAGGAACTCTTACGTTCCGACACCCGCGTAATATCCGTCGCGTGCCTGGACGGTAAGCCCCTTCTGTTTGACGGTGAGTTGAATTTTGCGATAGCCGCCATCAGCTTCGGGGCGGTCAGATGTATATCCCAAACTATATTGGCTGCGGAGCTCTTCTTCAATTTGCGAATAGATCTGATCGACGGTCTTCTTCTTCGAGACTTCGAAATAACCGCCGCCTGTTTCTTTTGAGATCTGTTGCAAGATCTTTTTTCCGTCAGGCCGGTTTTGCGAACTGCGCCCGTATGGTCCGCCACCGCGGCCACCGCCCCAGCCACCACCGCCGTGCCGTCCCATTCCTGGGCCACCGAAACCGCCAGCTGGGCTTTCTTCATCGGCGATGCGCATTGCGTATGCGAGGGTGTCGGACCGCTGCGCAGCCGTAATCGACTCACCTAAAGATACTTTGCTTCCGTTGTCTTCGCCGTCGGTTAAAAGAATAACGGCCTTGCGGCCGTTCTTTTTTTTCAAAACCTCGTTTGATGCCAGGTAAAGCGCGTCATAAAGTGCAGTGCCGCCAATCATTCCGCCACGATGATGACCGCCCCCGCCCCATCCGCCGCGTCCGTAGCCTCCACCGCTACTGGAGTTTGGACCACTACCACCTGAATTGCCATTAGAGCCAAACTCGGGTTTGTTCAATTCATCCAGGGCGTTCTCAAGCTTCTGCCGGGACGATGTCAAATCCTGCAGCAATTCCACTTCGCGGTCAAAGTGAATCAAGAAAGCTCTATCTTTCGTGGGGCGCAGAACGTGCTCCAGAAAGGTATGACTGGCATCTTTCTCCGTCCCAATCATCCTGCGCTCGCTGCCGCTAGTGTCGATCAACAATCCTACTAGCAAAGGCAAGTCGCTCTGCTGCGCGAAATAACGAATCGCTTGAGGCCGGCCATCTTCCTCAAGAACAAAATCGTCCTTTGTCAGATTTCGCACGATTTGACCTTGTTTGTCGTGCACCGTCGCAAGCACGTTGACTACTTTTACATTGGACGAAAAGGTGGGCTGCTGGGCCGGCGCTTGTTCCTGACTGCGTAAAACGCCTATTGCAGGCAAAGTTGCCAATGCCGCGCGCACCATTTGCCGCCGCGACAGCCGTAGTGCGACTGCCGATTGCAGCTCATCCATAGACCTTGAATTTACCTCGAAGGGTGGGATGTGTGCGGTAAAGGCGCGGTTCCCAGTTTTCAGTAAGAAGACGAAGTAGCTCTAACCGCCTGCCGCTAAAGCGCGAAGCGGTTGCTGCTCAGTCACTTCCTGCGGCTTGCGAACGGGGGCGGTGATCAATGCACCAGGCGTGCGAGGCGTGTTAGCGATTTCGTTTAGAAAAACTAAAGAGGAGGGTGTGCGGGCTGCGAATTCTGTACCATGCCGATACATTTCCGCCAACAATTTGCGGCCTGGCGAATCATACCCCGAGAGCCGGGAAATGTCTATGCTCAGCCTTCGCGGTACGGCCTCCTGCAAAGCCTTTTCCCACGACTGGCGCACATCCTGAATCCCGTCTCCCGCAAAACGCCCGACAATTTCAATGCGAAACTCATTGGCTTTTTCAAAGATTTTGTACGTGGCCACGAGGAACGGTCCCGAATATATGGATGCAAATGCGAAATATAAGCTACATCGCTTTTTTCTCTTTGATGGTTTAATCGCAACAGCTTAAGCCTCTATCCTCTGCCTTCTTACGTGGGAAACAAATAGGGGCAAGCCGACATCTTTGGCTTTGAAGCTTCAGGACACCCGGCAGCGCACGCATTCGGCTAACCCATGCCAGAATTCGCGGCGGCTCTGTACTGGTCTCGGAAAGAAATCTCGCGAGGGAAAAACGCAATGTCAACGAAAGTACTGCCTGGATCACCGTATCCGCAAGGCGCGACCTGGGACGGAACAGGTGTTAACTTCGCCCTGTACTCGGAATCCGCAAACGCGGTGGAACTTTGCCTTTTCAGTGAACTCGGCGCGCCGGCGACTGAAACGATCCAGATGCAGGAGTGCACGGGTTACGTCTGGAGTTGCTATGTGCCGGGCTTGACCATCGGCCAGATGTATGGTTACCGAGTTCATGGTGCTTACGAGCCGGACAAGGGGTTGCGGTTTAATCCCGCCAAGCTAGTGATCGACCCTTATGCGACGGCAATTGCCGGAACCGTGGACTGGAACTATCCAATTTTTAGCTACGAGCTGGGAAATCCGGATGGCGACTTAAAAAAAGATGAGCAGGACAATGCGCCGGGAATGCCCAAAGGCATAGTGACGACGTCTCATTTCGACTGGCAGAACGACCGGTCGCCGCATCGGCCGCTCCATCAATCTGTAATCTACGAAGCGCATGTGAAGGGTTTTACGGCTCGCCATCCCGACATACCAGAAAATCTTCGAGGTACTTATTTGGGGATGATTGCTCCGCCGGCGATTGAATATTTCAAGAAGTTAGGTATCACAGCGGTCGAGTTGATGCCTGTGCACGATTTTCTGGACGACAAAACATTGCTTGATAAGGGCCTTCGAAATTATTGGGGGTACAACACCACTAACTTTTTTTCGCCGGCCGCGCGTTATTGCAGCTCCGGCGATCGGGGTCAGCAAGTCGGCGAATTCAAGACCATGGTGCGCGAGCTGCATCGCGCCGACATCGAAGTTATTCTTGACGTCGTTTACAACCACACTTCAGAAGGCAATCAATTAGGGCCTACGCTGAGTTTCCGTGGAATCGATAATTCGACGTACTACCGGCTTGTGCAAGACAACCCGCGCTACTACATGGATTACACGGGCACGGGAAACACGCTGAACATGCGGCATCCGCAAGTGCTGAAGCTGGTGATGGACAGCCTTCGGTATTGGGTTTTGGAGATGCATGTCGATGGATTTCGCTTTGATCTGGCCTCTACGCTTGCGCGCGAGCTGCATGATGTGGATCGATTATCCGCATTTTTCGATGTCATCAATCAAGACCCGGTGCTTTCCAAGGTGAAGCTGATTGCGGAACCGTGGGATGTGGGAGAAGGCGGTTATCAGGTGGGGCAGTTTCCCGCGTTGTGGGCCGAATGGAACGGGAAATATCGCGATACGGTGCGCCGTTATTGGAAAGGCGACGACGGCCAGCTTGCCGAGTTAGGATATCGGCTAACTGGGAGCAGCGATCTGTATCAGCGCGATGGCCGCCGGCCCTCAGCAAGTATCAATTTTGTAGTAGCGCACGATGGCTTCACTCTAAACGATCTGGTCAGCTACAACGAAAAACACAACGAAGCAAACGGCGAAGATAACCGGGACGGCGCGAACGACAATCATTCCTGGAATCACGGCGCTGAGGGGCCGACGGACGATCCGAACATTATCGAACTGCGGGAGCGCGAAAAGCGCAATTTTCTTGTAACGATGATGCTTTCACAAGGCGTACCCATGCTATGCGGGGGCGACGAAATCAGTCGGACGCAAGGCGGCAATAACAACGCATATTGCCAGGACGATGAGATTAGCTGGCTCGATTGGAACCTGGACGATCGCAAGAAAGCGCTGCTTGACTTTACGTCGAAACTGATTGCGTTGCGGCGCGATCATCCCAACTTCCACCGCCGCAAATTTTTCCAGGATCGCAAGATCAGCCCCTCTTCCGCGCAGAAGCGCCAAGTCGACGGTTTAGAGATCCAGGACATCGCGTGGTTTCGTCCCGACGGCCAACAGATGACGGAAGAGGAATGGACCGCTGGTTGGGTACGGTGTTTGGGCATGCGGTTAAGCGGGAGGACCATCGAGGACGTGGACCGTTACGGCGAACCGCTGCGGGATGACACGTTTCTCCTATGCCTCAATCCGCACCACGAACATATTCAGTTTTATCTACCGGGGTGTATGGCGAGTTGCAAATGGAAAGTTCTACTCGACACTCGCAACCCAACGCTGGGCGAACCGATACCCCTTAATCCGGGCGAACCTTACGACATGCTGGAACACTCAGCGGTTTTGTTCTGCGAAGCCGAAGAAGTGACGAGCAAGGAAGAGGTGCAGCGCGTTCACCCCGAACAGCCGGATACTAAAGGAGGGTAGGGCACATTGTATCGTGGTACGATATAAATGTGCCGCAAACGCGTACATCAATTGAACTATCGGGGGCCGGTTATCGCCGCTTGGCGGAGTTTCGTTCGCGAATACGTCAATTCCTACATTTCAGTGAGGAAGCTGCCCGTACTCATGGTCTGGAGCCGCAGCAACATCAGCTTCTACTTGCCATTAAGGGACTGCCGGAAGGAGCTCGTCCAACCGTTCGAACTATTTCCGACCGTCTCTGCCTGCGTCATCACAGCACTGTCGAGTTGATTAACCGCTTGGCTGAACGCGGTGCCATTGTCCGGCGCCCGAGTGAGCACGACCGGCGCGAAGTGTTAGTGGAAATGACCGCCGTTGGCGAGGAACTGCTACGGAATCTTTCTTTACTTCATTGGCAGGAGCTGCAGGTGGCGGGACCCGCGTTGTCTGAAGCAATTTACGACATCTTAAATCACGCGCCTAAAACCGCCAGGACCTCCGCATGAGCCATACCTCAAAGAAGCGCAAGCACTCCGACGAGTTAGGCGACTTTACAACGGGAATTCAGGTTCTTCCTATCTCGCTGCTCGCCATTTTCATTGGATTCGTGGCATCGTTTGTAGCCTGGTTTCTGCTCAAACTGATCGGCCTTTTCACCAACCTTTTCTACTTTCAGCGGATCGATACGGCGCTAACGTCGCCGGCCGGCAATCACCTGGGGTTGTGGGCGATTTTAGTTCCGGTTATTGGATCGCTCATCGTGGGTCTGATGGCGCGTTACGGGTCGGAACGAATCCGTGGCCACGGTATTCCGGAAGCTATCGAATCCATTTTGATGAACGGCAGCCGGGTGCATCCGCGTCTGGCGCTGTTGAAACCAGTTTCAGCGGCGATTTCTATCGGCTCGGGCGGTCCGTTTGGCGCCGAAGGCCCAATTATTATGACGGGCGGCGCGTTCGGTTCGTTGATTGCGCAGTTTTTTCACTTAACTAGTGCTGAGCGCAAGACGTTATTGGTAGCGGGCGCGGCAGCCGGCATGTCCGCAACGTTTGCCGCGCCTTTGTCGGCTGTACTCCTGGCGGTAGAGCTGTTGCTGTTCGAATGGAAGCCGCGAAGCGCCATCCCAGTTGCGTTGGCTAGTGCCACCGCAGGTGCTACCAGGCGCTACATCCTGGGCATGGGGCCACTCTTCCCAGTGCCGGCTCATCCCGCGTTCATCGGACCCGAAGGTCTGTTCGGATGTGTACTGACTGGTATTCTTGCGGGCGGCCTATCGGCGCTGCTGACAATCGGCGTTTATGCGGCTGAGGACTTTTTCCAGAAGTTGCCCATCCACTGGATGTGGTGGCCGGCTATCGGCGGTCTTTTCGTGGGAATTGGTGGAGTAATCTTTCCGCCTGCCTTGGGTGTCGGATACGACAATATCGCGCTATTGCTGAAAGGCAACACCGCGGTTCAGTTTCTGCTAGGCATCCTGATTGTGAAGTCAGCAATCTGGATGATTTCGCTTGGCTCCGGTACTTCCGGCGGAGTGCTTGCACCGTTGTTAATGATGGGCGCGGCGCTAGGCGGTATTGAAGGAATTTTTCTGCCGCATTTCGGCATCGGCTTCTGGCCTTTGGTCGCGATGGGTGCGATTTTGGGCGGAACCATGCGTTCACCGTTTACCGGAATCGTGTTCGCTATCGAATTGACGCACGATCTCACCATGTTGCTACCGTTGCTGGTGGCCTGTTTCCTGGCGCACGCATTTACTGTGCTGCTGCTGAAGCGCTCTATCTTGACGGAAAAGATCTCGCGCCGCGGTTATCACTTGAGCCGCGAATACGCTATCGATCCACTCGAAATCCTGTTCGTGCGCGAAGTGATGCGGACTAAGGTTGTCGCGCTTCCGGCCGACACGCCGCTCGAAAAGGTTCGCGAGCTGATTCGGCCTAATCCAAAAGAGCGCGGCCAACATCTTTTCCCGATCGTGGACGAGAATGCAAAGATGCTCGGCGTCGCCAGCCGCAACCACCTACTGAAGTTGCACGAGGAAACGCGGGGAATTGCTTGCAAGACCGCGCTTCGCGCGATGCCGTTGCGGGATCCAGTGGTTGCATTTTCCGACGAACCGTTGCGAGTGGTTGTCTACCGTATGGTGGAAACGGGCTTCACGCGTTTGCCGGTGGTGGACCGTGACGATCGGAAACGCCTGCTTGGGATGATCTCACTTGACGATTTGCTGCGGGCTCGTGGGCGCAATCTGGAAGAGGAGCGTGCACGCGAGCGCGTGCTCCGCTTGCGTTTGCCCATCGGCCGTGGGAAAAGCGAAGAGATCGTCGCTAACGTAACCTCGGAGTAACCGGAAGCCGCCACATTTCGATCTAACTAAGGCACTGGCCAGTTGGTTGGCATCGTGCGTAAGGAACATAAAGGTTCGGCATGCCTGTGCTCATGAACATGCAGGACGCCCGGGGCTACTGGCTCACGCGGATATTGCTTGAGCGCGGCATCGGCATCATCTGCCTGATTGCGTTCCTTGTCGCCTTGAATCAGTTCAAGCCGCTACTGGGCGAGAACGGTCTTCTGCCAGTGCCGCTCTGGATCAAACAGGTTCCGTTTCGTGAATCGCCCAGTTTGTTTTACTGGTGGCCGCGCGATATTGCCTTTACTCTTGCGTCTTGGATCGGCATTATTCTGTCGTGTCTTGTGATTAGCGGGATCGCCTCGCGCTACACGTGGCTCTCTGTCGTGGTTTGGAGCGCCATTTATCTGATCTATCTCTCGCTCGTCAATGTGGGGCAGACGTTCTACGGTTTCGGATGGGAATCTATTCTGCTGGAAGCCTGCTTCTTTGCGATTTTCCTTGGCGGCGCCCGGATGGTGCCTCAGCAAATTCCAATCTGGCTTTTTCGCTGGCTTTTGTTCCGCATCATGTTCGGCGCCGGATTGATCAAGCTGCGCGGAGATCCCTGTTGGCGAGATCTCACGTGCCTGAATTACTACTACGAGACCCAGCCCATGCCCAATCCGCTGAGCTGGTTTTTTCATTGGGCTCCGCAGTGGGTGAACAAGGGCGGCGTGTTGTTCAATCACTTCTCAGAATTGATAGTGCCGTTCGCTTACTTCCTGCCGCAACCGATTGCCGGAATTGCAGGAGTCATCACGATTCTGTTCCAGTTGTTCATTATTGTCAGCGGCAACTTGTCGTGGCTGAACTGGCTTACTCTTTTTCTAGCCTTTTCCACGCTCGACGCGAAGTTCTTTTCGTTTATCAGCAGGCTTCCATTGCCGGAAATGCATGCGCCGCATATCGCTGTGCATTGGGGCAACATGCTTCTGGCGATTGTTGTTGCGGCGTTGAGTCTGCCAGTAGTGGTCAACATGCTTTCATCGCGGCAGGTCATGAACACGAGTTTTAATTCGCTCCATCTGGTTGGCACTTACGGTGCATTCGGAAGTATTACGCGGCCGAGGTATGAGGTGATCGTCGAAGGAACGAGCGATTCGGTGATCACCGCCGCGACGCAATGGCGCGAATACGAATTCAAAGGAAAACCGGGCCAGCTCAGCTATCGTCCTCCGCAGATAGCGCCCTACCACTTGCGCTTAGATTGGCTCATGTGGTTCGCGGCCATGTCCAGCTATCAAGACTATCCTTGGTTCGTCAATTTCGTAGCCAAGCTACTGCAGAACGATCGGGCTGTGTTGAGTCTGCTAAGAACGAATCCATTTCCCGATAAACCACCGCGCTACATTCGCGCGCTGCAATACGAGTATCACTTCACGACTCCAGCCGAGCGTAAACAAAGCGGACTTTGGTGGAAACGCACCCTCACGGGCCCGTATTTTCCCGCAGTCTCGATGGACACACCCGGATTCCAGGCGATCTTGCAAAGCGAAGGCTGGTTGAGTCAATAAGAAACTGGCGGCAACGCGCTGTTGTCCATAGGGCAGGACAATATATGCGGAAAATCATGCTTGGCTACCTGGCGGGCGCTCTGCTGTTTCAACCCGGAATCGTGGTGGCACAACAGCAAAGCTCGCCCCAGACGAGTCCAACTCCGAGTAATCCCACCAGGAACAATCCCGACGTTCCGAGTCAGAAACCGAGTACCGATAACCCCGATATGGCTCCGCAGAATCAACCGACGCAGAACGGAACCGCAACAACAACAACTGCGAAGAAATCGAGCAAGCGCAGTAAGCGAAAAAAGAACTCTTCTTCAACTACCAGCACCACGAGTTGAGCGCCGAGTCCACGGCGGCGGCGTTACTTCTCGCGAACTCCAGGGATGCTTGCTTCGTCGAGCGCCGCGGCTTTGAGCGTTCGAGAGCGGTCAAACGCTTGTTCCGCCGCGGTCTTCTGACCGTCAGACAGAAGCGCGCGTCCCAACTGATACTGGGCGTTGGCATCATCCGGATTTAGCTCGACGGCGCGCTGAAGCAAGGCAACAGCTTGGGCCTTTTGTCCCAAGTGAAGTTTTGCTCGGCCGAGATATAAGTAGACCGCCCAGGAGTCAGGCTTTAGGTTCTTTGCTTTTTCAAGGTAAGGGACACCTTCGGCGTCGCGCGATTCTCTAACAAGCAAACTGCCGAGAAAATAATCGGCATCCTCATCGCTAGGATTCTCTTTCAGCGCCAGTTTCAATTCGCGAATGGCGTCGTCGGTGCGCCGTTGACTGATGCAAAGCTTGCCCAATGCCAGATGGAGGCCGGGAAAGTTGGGATCGAGCCGGTGGACCTCAAGAAAGCTCTCTTCAGCCTGCGGAAACAGCGCAGCCTCATAAGATGCTCGGCCGAGCAGAAATTGTGCCTGTGCGGGAGAGGCGACATTCAACATCTTTTGAAAAACTGTTTGCGCTGTTTTGCCGTCGCCGTCTTTTAAGTAAGCGAACCCAAGCAGAAATAATAGTTGCTCATTGTTAGGGCTGATCGATTTCAAGTCCTGCAAATCCTCGATTGCGGCAGAAAGCTGACCCGTGTAAATTCGGCAGACATC
>Ga0070741_10004442_pt1 | contig 32729 bp, 27 predicted proteins | sample Coa_R1_4_FD_66440 | JGI IMG/M metagenome (GOLD analysis project Ga0070741, IMG submission 66440) | Surface soil microbial communities from Centralia Pennsylvania, which are recovering from an underground coalmine fire - Coalmine... | ecosystem: Environmental > Terrestrial > Soil > Unclassified ... | reverse complement strand
GGCAGAGTGCGCGTGCTGACCGTCCGTCCGGGCGGCCGGGCCCGGCCGGACGGATCGTAGGGCTCGACGCCGAGCGCCTCACGCAGCGCGTCGGCAAACTCACCGCAACTGCCGTACCGGTCCTGCGGCGCCTTCGCCAGCGCGGTGGCCATCACGTCATCCACCTCGGCCGGAAGCTCCGGCCGTGCGCCGGTCAGCGACGGCGGCGGCGTGGACAGGTGCGCGTAGAGCACCGCCATCGGCTCCTCGCGCGGGAACGGGAGCGAGCCGGTGAGCAGCGTGAACGCCACGCATCCCAGCGCGTACTGATCGACGGCGCCGTCCACCGGACCGCCGCTGATCTGCTCGGGCGCCACGTAGCCAGGCGTGCCGAGGAACTGCCCGGCCGCGGTCAGCGCGCCGCCCGCCGACAGCACGCTCCTGGCCAGGCCGAAGTCCGACAGGTATACGTGCTCGGGCCTGCCCGGCCCGACATCCACCAGCATGTTCGCGGGTTTGACATCGCGGTGAATCAAGTCGGCGTCGTGCGCCGCGTCCAGCGCCGAGGCCACCGCAGAGATGAACCCGGCCGCGCGCCGTGGCGTCAGCGCGCCCTCGCGATGCACCACCATCCGCAGATCGTCGCCGGCCACGTAGCGCATCGCGATGTACAGCACGGCACCCGACTCGCCTGCCTCATAGACCGGGATGATGTGCGGATGATCGACCGCGGCGACCGCCCGGGCCTCCCGCGCGAACCGCCGCCGGACGACCTCATCCCCGGTCAGCAGCTTCAGCGCGACCACGCGGCCCAGCCGCTCGTCGCGGGCACGGTAGACCGCCGCCATCCCGCCGACGCCGACCAGCTCTTCCAGCAGGTAGCCGCCTACCCTGGCGCCTGGCACCAGCGCGGTCAGCAGACCACCACCTAGCTGCGCGGGGGAATCTGCGGCCACCACCCCTCCTCCCCGCAGCTATCACGCATATTTTACGTATAGCGCAAGGGCCGGCCGTGGTGTTGGGGCGACGAATTTAGCGGCCGCGGAACTCCAACCAAACCCCCGTGTCCGCGGGCAGGCGCCCGTCGGGCAGCGGACCGCTCGCCAGCAGCACGGACGCGCCCGCGGGCAGCGGCCAGGGCTCGGCGGCCGAGTAATTCACCGCACAGACGAAGTCCCGGCCGCGCAGGAACGCCAGCACTCCGTCGGGCACGTCAGGCAACCACGCCAGCGGCCCGTCCCCCAGCACGTCCAGCGTCCCGCGCAGCGCGATCGCCGTCCGGTACAGGCTCAGCATCGAACCGGGATCCTCCTCCTGCCGCGCCGCGGTCAGCGCCTTCCAGGCCGACGGCTGCGGCAGCCACGGGGATGATCCAGGCGGCCCGAACCCGAACGGCGGCCCATCCCCCGACCACGGCAGCGGCACCCGGCATCCGTCGCGACCCCGGTTGGTGCGCCCGGATTGCTCCCAGGTGGGGTCCTGGAGCACGTCATCGGGCAGATCCTCGACCTCCCACAGGCCGAGTTCGTCTCCCTGGTATACGTAGCCGCTGCCGGGCAGCGCGAGCAGAAGCAGCGCGGCCGCCCGCGCCCGCCTGGTGCCGAGTTCGATGTCCAGCGGGGAATCAGCGAGGGCGTTCAGCTGGACAAAGTGCGCACCACGGCCCTGCGCGTGCGGCGGCCGGCCGAAGCGCGACAGATGGCGCACGACGTCATGATTCGACAGCACCCAGGTGGCCGGCGCATCCACCCTGCGCAGCCTCGCCAGCGTTCCATCGATGCTGTCCCTGGTCGCGGCGCAGTCCCACGGTGTGGTCAGGAAGTCGAAGTTGAACGCGGTGTGCAGCTCATCGCCGCGGACATACAACGCGAACCGGTCCTGATCCTGCATCCAGGCCTCGGCCACGAACACCCGCGGCGGATCGTAGGAGTCCGCGACCCGGCGCCAGCCTCGGTAGATATCGTGAACCTCGTCCCGGTCCTGATAGGGGTGCTGTCCGGGCGCTACCGGACCGGCCAGGTCGGGCAGCGCGGGGTCCTTGGCCATCCGGTTCGCCACGTCGATGCGGAAGCCGTCCACGCCCCGGTCGAACCAGAACCGCAGGATGTCCTCGAACTCGGCGCGCACGGCCGGCTCCGCCCAGTTCAGGTCCGGCTGACCGGGCGCGAACATGTGCAGGTACCACTGCCCGTCCGGCACCCTGGTCCACGCGGGGCCGCCGAACACGCTGCGCCAGTTGTTCGGTGGCAGGTCGCCGCCGGCACCGCTGCCGTCGCGGAACAGGTACCGCTCGCGCTCGGCGGATCCGGGCGCGGCGCCGAGCGCCGCCTGGAACCACGGGTGCGCGCTCGAGGTGTGGTTCGGCACGATGTCGAGGATGACGCGCAGGCCGTGCTGGTGCGCCTCGGCGATCAGCGTGTCCGCCTCGGCGAGCGTGCCGAGCACCGGATCGATGTCCCGGTAGTCGGCGACGTCATAGCCGCCGTCCGCCATCGGCGACGGGTACCAGGGGGTGATCCAGATCGCGTCGACGCCGAGGCGGGCCAGGTACGGGAGCCGGGCGCGGATCCCGGCGACGTCGCCGATCCCGTCCCCGTCACCGTCGCCGAAGCCGCGGATGTAGATCTGGTAGATGACCGCGCCACGCCACCAGTCAGTTGGCATAGGACAGGCCGCCTAGAGGTCCGTGAACAGCGTCAGTTGCAGGTCCCCCGGTCCGTCCAGCCGGGAGTTCAGCGAGTTCCACGGCGTTCTCGTCGGTTCGGCGATGACCGTCGCGCCGGCCTCCGCGAGGGTCCGCGTGGCGGCGGCGGAATCAGGCACCCCGAACGCGACCCGGACGTGGCCGGCCACGCGGCGGCCGACCTCCACCTCGTCGATGTACTCGGCATGCGGCGGGTCAGCGATCTCGAGCGTCGCGCGGCCAGCCTCAAGGATTGTCACCCGCCCGCCCGGCGAGCTGTACGCGGCCTGTTCGCGCAGGCCCAGCGCGTCCCGGTAAAACCGCAGTGCCTCGTCGTAGTCCGCCGCGGTGACCACCAGCCGCAGCTCCGTCACTTCCGATTCTCCGCTCACATCGGCGCCAACCACCGCCGGCCGGCCCCCATTCCCCCGGTCCTCGACCCGCGGACGTTACGCTTGCTCCAGTTGTGATGCCCAGGTTAAGGATGAGAGCCGTGTCCGCTATCGACGCCTTGGTGGCGAACGCCGGGCGATTCGCGGGTAGCGTGGCCGGGCTTCCGGCACCGCCCGCCGCGGGCGTGGCGATCGTCGCGTGCATGGACGCCCGCCTCGACCCGCACCGTCTGCTCGGCCTGTCCGACGGTGACGCGCACGTGATCAGGAACGCCGGCGGCGTGGTCACCGACGACGTCATCCGCTCCCTGGTCATCTCCCAGCGCGCGCTCGGCACGACCGAGATCATGCTCATCCATCACTCGGGTTGCGGCATGCTGTCGTTCACCGACGACGAGGAGAAATCCCGGATCGAGGCCGACACCGGGCTGCGGCCGCCGTTCTCGATGGAGGCGTTCAGCGACGTCGACGCGGACGTGCGCCAGTCGATCGCGCGCGTCCTGGCCAGCCCGTACCTGCCGCACCGGGACGCCGTCCGCGGCTTCGTGTTCGAACTCGAGTCCGGCCGGCTGCGCGAGGTCACCGCGCCGGCCGGGCGGCCGTGAACTACTCCTGGGCGTGGCGGTCGAGGAACTCGTAGATGTCCGCGTCGTCGACGCCGGGGAACGACCCGGCCGGCAACGCGGCCAGGATGTGCGAGTGTGCGCGCGCCGAAGGCCACGCGTTCCCCTCCCACCGTTCCGCGAGCACCGCCGGCGGACGGGCGCAGCACTCGCCGTCCGGGCAGGCCGACCGCATCCGCACCGTGGTCTCCCGGCCGCGGAACCACCGCGAGTCCGCGAACGGCACGCCGAGCGTGATCGCGAAACCCCGGTCTGCCCGCGGGTCCACCTGCGCGACACAGAAATAGGTGCCGGACGGGATGTCGGAGTACTGGCAGTACGGCGAGAACCGGTCCGTCGCGCCGAACACCTGCCGCCCCGACCACTGCCGGCACATCCGCTGTCCCTCGATGGCGCCGGACGGGTCCGCCGGGAACACCACGCCGTCGTTCTCGTACGCCTTGTAGATCACGCCGCTGGCGTCGTTCTTCACGAAGTGGCACTGCATGTCGAGGTGGTGTGTCGCCAGGTTCGTGAACCGGTGCGCGGCCATCTCGTACGACACCGAGAACAGGTCGACCAGGTCCTCGACCGCGACGTCCCGCCCGCGCTTGGCCGCGACCAGCAGCGGCACCGCGGCGGTCTCCGGCATCAGCATCGCGGCGGCGAAGTAGTTGGCCTCGACCCGCTGCCGCAGGAAGTCCGCGAAGTCCTTGGGCACCTGGTGGTCGAGCAGAAAATGGCCGAGCGCCTGGAGCACGACGGCCCGCGGTGAGTGCGCGCCCACCGGTTCCTGCTTGACGTAGAACCGCCGGTTGCGGAGGTCGGTGAGCGACCGGACCGAGCGCGGCAGATCCTGGACGTAGCGCACCGCGAACCCGTGGTGGCTGACCACCGACATCAGCATGCCCTGGGACAGCGCCCCGCCCGAGTACCCGGCGGCACGCAGCGCGTCGGCCGCCGCGCGCTCGATGACCTCGAAGTAGTTCCCGCGCTCGCGCTGCGCGGTCCGCAGCGCGGCGTTGGCCATCCGGGCCTCCTCCGGCGTGGCGGCCGGCTTGGACTGCTGCGCGCGCAGCTCGGCGGCGACCGCGACCAGATGCTCGAGCACGTCGGTCGGCACCCGCGCGCCGACCTTCAGCGGCGGCAGCCCGAGGCGCCGGTACGACGGGTCCTGCTGTGCCTCCGCCACCGCGATCTCGAGCTGCGCGCGCCGGCTCGGCGGCTGCCGGCTGAGCAGCTCCGACACCGGCACAGACAGGGCGGTCGCCAGCTGCTCTATCAGCGACAGCTTCGGTTCGCGCCGGCCGTTCTCCAGCAATGACAGAACGGAAGGGGCTCGACCTACCCGGTCACCCAGCTCCCCCAGCGTGAGGCCCCGTGCACGGCGCAGGTGGCGCAAGCGCTGACCGAATGTCACAAGGTCTAGTCCAGCGGTCTGGACCAAATTCTGCTGATCTTTCATCGTGAAACCGATCGTATCTTCTCCAGATGGAAAAATCTTCAATTCTTCACTGTGAATTTCTATAGGAAGACGTGTATCCGGCGGGCAGCCTGTGTGGCAGGACCCGGTTACACGAAAGGCAACACAGTGGAAACGATCAGCCAGCAGGCGGCACGGCTTCGAGAGCAGTGGGACAGCGAACCCGACATCACCCGCACCTACTCGGCTGAGGAAGTAATCCGCCTGCGCGGCAGCGTCCAGGAGGAGTACACGCTGGCCCGGCTCGGCGCGCAGCGGCTGCGCAAGCTGCTGGCCGAGGCTTGGCTTACCGAGTCTGGCGCGGTCACCGCGCTCGGCGCGATCACCGGTAACCAGGCGGTCCAGCAGGTCAGGGCCGGGCTCAAGGCGATCTACCTGTCCGGCTGGCAGGTCGCGGCCGACGGTAACCTGGCCGGGCAGACCTACCCGGACCAGAGCCTGTACCCGGTCAACTCGGTGCCCCAGGTCGTCCGCCGGATCAACAACGCGCTGCTCCGCGCCGACCAGATCACCTGGTCCGAATCTGAGGACGGCACGGACACTCCGTACTGGCTCGCACCCATCGTGGCCGACGCCGAAGCTGGGTTCGGCGGCGTGCTCAACGCGTTCGAGCTGATGAAGTCCATGATCGCGGCCGGCGCGGCCGGTGTGCACTGGGAGGACCAGCTCGCCTCGGAGAAGAAGTGCGGCCACCTCGGCGGCAAGGTCCTGATCCCCACCGCGCAGCACATCAAGACGCTCACCGCGGCCCGTCTCGCCGCGGACGTGTGCGGGGTTCCGTCGCTGGTCATCGCCCGCACCGACGCGCACGCCGCGACGCTGCTCACCTCCGACGTGGACGACCGCGACAGGCCGTTCGTCACCGGGGAGCGCACCGCCGAGGGCTTCTACCGCGTGCGCAACGGCCTCGAGCCGTGCATCGCCCGCGGGCTGTCCTACGCGCCGTATTCGGACCTGCTGTGGATGGAGACGTCCACGCCGGACCTCGACGTCGCGCGCGAGTTCGCCGAGGCCATCAAGGCGGAGTACCCGGACCAGCTGCTCGCCTACAACTGCTCGCCGTCGTTCAACTGGCGGGCGCACCTGGACGAGGCGACGATCGCCAAGTTCAGCAAGGAGCTAGCCGCGATGGGCTACCGGTTCCAGTTCATCACGCTGGCCGGCTTCCACGCGCTCAACTACTCCATGTTCGACCTGGCCAAGGGCTTTGCCGACGAGGGCATGCCGGCCTACGTCCGGCTCCAGGAGCGGGAGTTCACCGCGGAGCGCTCCGGCTACACCGCCACCCGCCACCAGCGCGAGGCGGGCACCGGCTACTTCGACCAGGTCACCACCGCGATCTCGCCCACCGCCGAGACCGTCGCGCTCAAGGGCTCCACCGAAACCGAGCAATTCCACGCCGCCTGACCGTGCGGCGCCCGGCACCATGCGTGTTGACACGCTCTAGTGGGCTCAATTGCGCAGTTGACACGCTGGGCCGGTGGGGTGAAGCGGGGCGTCGGGGCGGTGGGGTGAAGCAGCGGGGCCTCGCGGGCGGCTAGCGGTTGTAGTCGGCGGGGCCCCAGGGGGCCTGGGACTGGGGCGGGCTGGGCGGACCCGGGTCGATCTGGGCCTGGGGGCGGGTCTGCGACCAGTCGGTCAGCAGGCCGCCGTTGTCGACGACGGTGTCCGCCGCGCCTGGCGTGGTGAAGCCGGAGCCGACCAGGTCGCTGGTCAGCGACGTCATCGCGGGAGCCTCGGCGGAGGGGCCGTAGGCGGATACGGCGGCCCGGCGCACCCAGCGGGACGGGATGAACATCGGGGCGATCATCGCCAGGCCGGCCAGCGCCAGCACGCCATCGAACAGCAGCGCCTTGAAGCCCGCCCCGTAGTCGTATCCCTGCAGCGGGATGGCACGTACGGCGTTGTGCACGTTGAACAGGTACACGCCGTTCCACGCGAGCAGCACCAGCCCGGGCAGGCCGGACGCGAGCGGCGACACCCACGGGATCGCGATCAGCAGTCCCGCCAGCAGACCGACTCCCAGCAGCGCGCCGAAGCCCTCCAGCACCGCGTGCGCGTGGATGAGCGAGCCTCCGCCGGCCGGCAGGGGGCCATACGGCAGCCGGAGCAGCCGCAGGTAACCCCAGGACGCCGCGAAGAACACCGCTGCCGCCATCGCGACGGCCAAGGCGGCTCCATAAAGGTGACGCATGGCGCCAAATCCTATGTGCGACGCAGCGCGAGCCGCAGCTTGTTGACCGGCTCCAGCGCGCGATATGTCCAGTACGCGCCGCGTCCGGCCAACCGTAGCTTTACCCCGCGCGCGCCCGGCGGGAATGTGAATTCGGCGGGCCGCCAGCGGCGGAAGTCGCGCGTCATCAGCCGGAAGAACTCCCGCTGACGCCGCCGCGGAATCAGCGGGAGCACGGTGGTGTAATGCCACATCGCGCGCTCGAAGAGGGCGGCTCTGACGGGTGGCGCCACCGTACGTTCGGAAAAAATGGCGTTATAAGACGTAAGAATGTCGAAATGGCGGTCGCTGGCCGCCGCCATGAAAGAGCCGCGGCGCGATCGCCGGTAGCGGTAGCAGACCCGGTTTAGCACGGCGATGCGCGTGGCGGCGAGCAGCGCGGCGACCGAAACCGGCACATCCTCGTGGATGCCTGGGCCGAAGCTGACGCCGAGCCCGGTCAGGAAGTCGCGGCGGAACACCTTGCTCCACACGGTCATCGTGAGGTTGATCAGGCCGGGAGACCCGGCCAGGGTGGTGAGCTCCACGGCCGGGAACCGTCCGCCGCTCGGGCCGGTGCCGCCGTCCGGGTAAAGGTTCTCGTAGTCCAGGACCAGCAGGTCCGGGCGCAGCCGGTCCAGTTCGGCCGACACCGCGGCGACAGCGCCTTCGACCAGTGCGTCGTCACCGTCGACGAACCACACGTACTCCCCCGTGGCCTCCTTGAGACCCATCTCCCGAGCACGGCCGGGACCCACCGCCGATTCGTTCCGCAGCACCCGGAGCCGGGGATCCTCGCGAGCGGCTAGAACCTCGCTGGAGCGGTCCGGCGACGCGTCGTCGACGGCGATGATCTCCGTGATTTCCTGGCTGAGCACGGAGTCGAGGCATTGGTCCAGGTAACCCTCTACGCCATGCACCGGAATGATCACGCTGACCGTGGGCATGGCTCCGTACCATACCCGCCGCGGCGTCAGCGGAGAGCGAACCCGCCTCCTTGACGCGACAGATCGTGTGTATTCTGCACGGCGTGAGCGTTCATCGCATCTTCGGGGGACTCGGAGCGTTCTCCGTCAGATTCCGCTGGCTGGTCATTCTCGCGTGGGTTGTCGCCGCTGTCGCGATACCGAAGGCGCTGCCGTCGCTCGCCAGCGTCACGCAGGGCAACAACAGCGCGTTCCTGCCCGCGAGCGCGCCGAGCCAGCACGCGTCCGACCTGGCCGCGCCGTTCGGCATCTCCACCAACGAGATCCCGGTGCCGATCGTGGCCGCGGTCAGCCAGGGCACGCTGACCACCGCGGATCAGGCCTGGATCACCACCTTGCAGCAGGACCTGGGCACCGTGAAGACGGTGGTCAAGGTGCAGGACCTCGGCCGGTCGGGCGACGGTCAGGCCGAGCAGCTCCAGGTGCTGTCGAACGTGAGCCAGAATGACCAGAACGCCCAGACCGACCTGATCGACAACCTGCGCGCGGCGATCGCCAAGGCCGCGCCGCCACCCGGCATGCAGGCGCATCTAGCCGGGCAGATCGCGATCAACGTGGACCAGCAGAAGCAGTCGGGTAACACCGGCAACCAGGTGCAGGGCGTGGCGCTGATCTTCATCCTGATCCTCCTGCTGCTCATCTTCCGGTCGATCGTCGCGCCGATCGTCACGGTGATCCCCGCGTTTCTCGCCGTGGCCATCGCCGGACCGCTGATCGGCGAGGCCGCGCACGCGGGCCTGAAGGTCTCTCAGCTCTCCCAGCTGATGCTGATCGTCCTGGTGCTCGGCGCGGGCACGGACTACGGGCTGTTCCTGGTGTTCCGGGTGCGCGAGGAGATGCGCGAGGGGAACACGGCCAAGGACGCGGTGCGCTCGGCGCTCACCCGCGTGGGCGAGACGATCACGTTCTCCGCGCTGACCGTCATCGCGGCCCTGCTGTCGCTGCTCGCCGCGACGTTCCAGATCTACTCCCAGCTCGGGGTACCGCTCGCCATCGGCATCGGCACGATGCTGCTGGCCGGCCTCACGTTGCTGCCCGCACTGCTCGCCGTGTTCGGCCGGGGCGTGTTCTGGCCGCTGCGGATGATCGCGCTGGGCGTCATCTGGCTGTCCGGCAAGGTCTGGGCGCCGCGCGGCCTGACCCGGTTCGCCGAGCGGATCGTGCGGCGGTCCGAGAATCGCGCCGCCAAGGCCGCGGCCAAGGGCGGCATCTGGGGCCGGGTCGCGGTGCGGGTCGTGCGCAGGCCGGCCATTCCGCTCACCATCGGCGTCGTGGCGTTCGGCGCGCTGGCCATCGCGGTGCCGTCGTACCAGCCAGGCGGGTTCGGCGGCACGATCAACGCGCCGTCCGGCACCGACTCGGCGGCCGGCACCACGCTGCTGAACAAGCACTTCCCGCAGAGTTCGGCGAACCCGACTAACCTCGTCTACAAGCTGGCACAGCCCGTCTGGCAGAACCCGCAGCCGCTGGTCGCGACCGAGCAGCAGCTGACCGCCAGCGGGTTGTTCACCGGCGTAACCGGCCCGCTGAATCCGGTTGGCATCGCGCTGACCCCCCAGCAGTACGTATCGCTGCACTCCCTGTTCGGCGACGCGACGAAGCTCCCCGCCACCCCGGCCAGCGCGCTGCCAGCGCAGGTGCCGCTGCAGGCGTACCAGGTGTACCGGGCCACCGGCCAGTTCGTCAGCTCGGACGGGCGGACGATCCAGTTCCAGACCGGCTTGAAGGCGGGCGACCCATCCACCACCGCGGCGATGACCGCCGTGCCTTCGGTGCGGACGGCGGCGGGTGCGGCGGCGAAGACGCTGGGCGCGACGGACTGGGGCGTCGGCGGTGAGGCCCCCGCGTTCTACGACATCAGCCAGATCTCGGACACCGACCTGGTGCACGTGGTGCCAATCGCGATCGTGGTGATCGGACTGCTGCTCATCCTCGTCATGCGTTCGCTGGTCGCGCCCATCTACCTGATCGTGTCGGTGGCCCTGTCGTTCTTCGCCGCGCTCGGGTTGTCCGTGATCGTGTTCATGAAGCTCGGCGGTGAGAGCGGGCTGACGTTCATCCTGCCGTTCCTGATGTTCGTGTTCCTGCTGGCGCTTGGCGAGGATTACAACATCCTGGTGATGACGCGGATCAGGGAAGAGGCGCACAACTACTCGCTACGCGATGCTGTCACCAAGGCACTCTCGGCTACCGGGACCACGGTCACTTCGGCCGGCCTGGTGCTGGCCGGCACGTTCGCGGTCTTTGCCCTGGTGGGCGGCCGCGGCTCCGGCGGCAGCCAGGTCAGGGACGTCGGCGTCGGGCTCGCGCTGGGCGTGCTGATGGACACGTTCATCGTGCGGACCGTGCTGGTGCCGTGCACCGTGATCCTGCTCGGCCGGTGGAACTGGTGGCCGTCCAAGCTGTACAAGCTCGACATCCCGGAGGGCGGCGAACTGCCGGAGGTCGAGCGAGCGTCGGCTCGATTACGGTCGTTACAGGTCGTTTCGTTACGCGTCGGCCTGGGCGTCGATGGCGGACGTCAGCTCACGGAGCGCGGGGGCGGCCTGGTGCAGGGCCGCCTGCGCGTTACGCGGGAGCGTCTTGAGTGCGACGCCGATGATCTGCTCGTTGATCCGCTGCCAGGTGGTGACCTGATCGTTGCCTTCGGCGGTGAGGTGCAGGGTGGCGGCGCGGCGGTCCGCGTCGCTGCCGGTCCTGGTCACATAGCCGGCCGACTGCATGGCGTTCAGCAGCGTGGCGACCGAGCTCGGCGCGAGGCGCAGCCTCCTGGCCAGCTGGCCGGGCCGGATGCCGGGGTATTCGGCGACGCAGGACAGCAGCTCGAGCTGGGCGACGGAGAGCGTGATCGCCGGGTCGGCCGCCCGGGCCGCGCGGCGCATCGCTCGGCGCAGCCTGGACACGATGTCGGCCAGCTCCTGGCCGGTCTGCTGTGCCGGTGTCGCGGGACTGGCTTGGTCAGCTGAAGGCATCTAGGGGGCCGGTTTCTGTCGCTGGGCTGGACCGCGCGCGGCCGGCGAGTGCGATCCCGGCGGCCAGCGCGGCCACGGCGGCCAGCAGGACGAAGCCGGGCCGCGCGCTGATGTGCGCACCCTCAGGGTAGCCCGGCGCCGGGTAGCCCCGTGCCGCACCGAGATGAAGGGCCAGCGCTATCAGCGAGATGCCCAGAGTGGTCCCGATCCCCCTGGCCATGCTGACCAGACCGCCGCGCAGTGACGCGGTCGAGCCGGCCGTGCGCATGATCACCGCGTTGTTGGCCGGCACGAACACGCCGAGCCCGAGGCCGGCCGCGCCGAGCAGCGGGATGACAGTGGTCGTCGTGATCGGTGTTATCGTGGCCGCGCATAGGGCCGCGCAGGTGAGCGTCGCGCCGGCGAATCCCCGCTGGCGGTTGCCCCAGGACTTCGGGAGCATCGCGTCTGCCGCCAGTGCCGCGACGCCGAAGCCCAGCGGCAGCGCGGACAGCAGCAGCCCGGTGCGGGCCGCATCCCCGGCGTCAAGTACCTGCGGGACCAGCACCAGCGGGCCGAACAGCGTCAGGTACCCGCACAGCGCACCGGCGAGCGCCAGCGTCAATTGCGGCGAGCGCAGCATGCTGACCGGTATCAGCGGGTGGGCGCTCCGCTTCTCGTGGACCACGAAGGCCGCGGCCGTAGCCATCGTGATGGCGGCCAGGACGGCTTCGAGCCAGGTGGGAAGGTTCAGTCCGGAGGCGGCGGACAGCACGAGCAGCAGTCCGCTGGTCCATGCGACCAGCAGCAGCGTCCCGCGCAGGTCGAAGCGTTCCTGGCGGCTGAACTGGCGGGTTCGCGGCAGCAGGTACCGGCCGGCCACGATCGCCGCGACGCCGACCGGCACGTTTACCCAGTACACGGCCCGCCAGCTCACCGTCGCGGTAAGCAGGCCGCCGAGCGTCGGGCCGAGCGCGAGCCCGATCGCCTGGGCACCGGCCTGGACGCCGAGCGCGAACCGCATCCGGCGGGCCGGTGCGCTGGTGGTGACCAGCGCGACGCTGTTTGCCTGAAGCATGGCCGCGCCCACCGCCTGGACCAGGCGCAGACCGATGAGCGACGGCAGGGTCGGCGCCAGCCCGCAGGCCAGCGAGGCCAGCGTGAACACCGCGAAGCCGTAGGTGTAGACGAGCTTGCGGCCCCGCGCGTCGCCCAGCCGGCCGGCCGGGGCGAGCATGGCGACGAGGCCGAGCAGGTAGATCAGCGACACCCATTGCACGGCGGCGACCGGGACGCCGAAGTCACGCTGCATCGCCGGGAACGTGATCGTCACGATGCTGGCATCCAGCTGGCCCATGAACGCGCCGAAGCAGACGACTCCGACGGCGAGCCATGGCGCCCTGGGATTCTCGCGGATGGCGGCGGGCCGCGGCGCTTCATGCAAGATGCTTCTGTAACCGAACATCTCTGATAAGCGTACCAGGATTAACTCGGGTACGCTCGGAGCGCTAGGTTTCGCTGGGTCTGGCCACCTTCGTTCGGGCGGGGTCTATTGCGGCGCGGCGGGACATGCCGGGCGATGTGCTGGCCATAGCGTCCTCGAGCGGCCAGACTCAGTGGTGGTGTGGTGCAAGACCGGCCTATGCCGGAGCGGAAGGGACGCCGATGCAGGAGCTGCGCTTCGTCGCGGTCAGTGAGGACGGCCGGTATGCGGTCCTCGCGGTGCCGGGCCGGAGCGCACGGTTCACGTTGCCGATTGACGAGCGGCTCAGGGCGGTTGCTCTCGGCCAGACCTCCCGGCTCGCGCAGTACGAGATCGAAGTGGAGAGCCCGTTGCGACCCAAGGAGATCCAGGCACGAATCCGGGCTGGCGAGACCGTCGAGGAGATCGCCGATGCGGCCGGCATCGCCGTAGAGCGCGTGCGCTGGTTCGAAGGCCCGGTCCTGGCCGAGCGCGCCTACATAGCTGAGCAGGCACAAACCGCGTCGGTGCGCCGTCCGGGTGAGTCGACTCCGGGGCCGCGGCTTGGCGAGATCACCGCCGAACGGCTCTCCCTGGCCGGCGCGGATCCGGACGACGTGCAATGGGACGCGCGCAAGCGCGGCGACGGCAACTGGCAGGTCCAGCTCACGTTCACCACCGGCGGACGGCTGCACGTCGCGGAGTGGCTCTACGACCCGCGGCGCCGGCACGTGATCCCGTCCGACGACGCCGCCGCCCGGATGTCGCTGCCTGGCAGCGAACTGCCCGAGCCGGTCGCCCCCGGGCACGGTGAGGCGACCGTGACCCGGCTAGCCCCGCGGCTTCGGCATGACCCGTCCGCTCCGGTTCCGGTTCCGGTTCCGGTTCCGGTGACGCCGCCGCCGGCCGCCGCGGCCGCTGCCGGACCGGTCGGCGCTCCCCCGTCCGCCTACTCTGGGTCCCCGTCGTACTCGTCGTCTTCGTCGTCCGACCAGGCCAGGCATGAGCCGCGGACCGCGGCGCCACGGGAGGCATCGCGGGAAGCCGCGCCGCCGGAATGGCCCGTCGAGCGCGAGGCCGCCGACCCGCGAGAAGCAATTGCGTCCGCCCCACCCGCGCCAGCGCCACCCGCGCCCGCCCCACCCGCGCCCGCCATGGCCGAACCTGCCGCGGCCGCGGTTACCCCCGCACCCGCCCAACCCGCACCGGCCCAGTCGGCCACCGTCCCGCCCGCAGCCACCGAACCCCTACCCGCCGCCGCGCCAGCCGCCGCGGCGCCCGCGACTGTTTCGCCGACGACCGGCCAGCCGGGCGCTGCCACGCCCGCCACTGTCTCGCCCGCCACCGACCAACCGGCCAGCACGGCGCCCGCGGCCGTTCGGCCTGCGGCTGCCGTGCCCGCAACTAGCCAGCCAGCGGCTGCCGCGCCTGCAATCAGCCAGCCAGCGGCTGCGGCGTCGACGACTGTTCCGCCTGCGACCGACCAGCCAGCTGCCGCCGCACCTGCGACTGGCCACCCCGCCGCCGCGCAGGCAACCGATCGGCCTGCCGCCAAGCCTGCGACCGATCGGCCTGCCGCCGCGTCGTCGGCGACCGCTCCGACTGCTACCGCTCCGACTGCTACCGCTCCGACTGCTACCGAGCGGCCTGCTACCGAGCGGCCTGCCGCCGCGCCGGCACCTGCGGCGGCATCGGCCGATAGTGGCGCGCCGTCCGCTCCGGCTCGGGGGGCGAACGCTGACGCCAATGGCGAGCAGCCTGGTCGTCCGGGTCGCAAGAATGCGCGAGGCCGCCGTTCCTCGGTTCCGTCGTGGGACGAGATTATGCTCGGCAGTTCCCGCCAGCGGGACTAGCCACGCGCAAGTTGCCCTTTATGTCCGCTTGGTACGGTCATCGTCCATGTTGGAAAAGGGTGCGGCTGTAGGGGTTCCAAATAACCTGCGTTTCCGGCGTGCCGGGGTCGGCTGCCGTGCCGGTTGCCTGTAATGCCCCGGTTTGTTCCAGCGCGGCTTTGCCGTTCGGCGGTGTGTGCGGGCTCGGCGCAGCGCTCGAAAATTATTGCGGACACTTACCCCCCCGATTCGGGGGGGTAAGTGTCCGCAATGATTCTGGCCGCTCGCTCTCGCGGCCCGAATCTGCTGGTATGTCCGGGTTCGAGCTGGTGCGCCGCCCGCACGGCCGAGCGGTGGCCGCGATGCTGTGGGCCGACGCGAGGGGTGCCGCACGGCGCGACACCCTACAGGCTTGCCGCGGCACAACGGCTGGGGAACAAAACGGGTATATCGGCTTATTTCGGGGCGCGGCGATGCGTTGGCGGAGGCAAACTCGGGCGGCTCACCAGGAATCGACACACAGTGCGGCTTTGTGGGTCTGCGGTGCATCACCAGGCTTTCGCGTACCACCAGTACTGCTGATGCTTTTATGCCCAAAAATCAGCTTTTGGTGTAGTTTGCGCGATCACTTCGGCAACTTGGAATTATTTATAGTCATGGGTGCTATTGACGCAACATGAGGGTTCATTTACGTTACGCGCTAGTACCGTGACCCTTGGTACTTCCATGCGTGGTCGACGAGGACCTCGCTGGACACCGCACAGCGAAGGGATCAGGATGAACCCCCACCTTCCCAGACGGCTAGCGATCCGCGGCGCTACCGCGGCGTTCGCCGCACTCGTCGCCGCGGGCGGCATGGCTGTCGCCGCCAGCGGGGCGAACGCCTCCGCCGGGCAGCCAGCCGCCAATCCGGTAACGAACCCGTATTCGCCGGCTTACCAGCACGCGTACCGGCACGGCGTCGTGCCGACCATTGCTCAGAACCTGAAGATGCAGCACTGGAAGCAGCAGCATCCAGGCGCCGCCGCGGCCTCTGCCAACGACCTGAACTACGGCGGCGGCATCGACGGGATCGGCGTCACCACCGGGGCGGAAAAGGTCTACATAGTCTTCTACGGCTCGCAGTGGGGCACCCAGAGCACCAACAGCAACGGTGACGTCACGCTGTCCGGCGACCCCAGCGGCCTGGCACCGTACTACCAGGAGTTCATCAAGGGCCTCGGCACCGGCGGGGAACTCTGGTCCGGCGTCATGACGCAGTACTGTGAAGGCGTCCCAGTCGGCACGCAGATCTGCCCGGCCGGCAACACCTCCCACGTCGCGTACCCGACCGGCGGCGCGCTGGCCGGCGTCTGGGTGGACGAGAGCACGGCGTCACCCGCCGCCGCGAGCGGTCACCAGCTTGGCGTCGAGGCCGTCAACGCGGCGGGACACTTCGGCAACACCACCGCGGCGTCGAACCGTGACGCTCAGTACGTCATCGTGTCCCCGCATGGCACGAACCCCGACAACTACCAGACCCAGGGCTTCTGCGCCTGGCACGACTACAACGGCGACTCCACGCTGAGCGGCGGCGCGGTTTCCTCGTCGTTCGGTGACATCTCGTTCACCAACGCGCCGTATGTCCCCGACGCTGGCGCATCGTGCGGTCAGAACTTCGTCAACAGCAACGGCCCGCTTGACGGCGTCTCGATCGTATTCGGCCACGAGTACGCCGAGACCATCACCGACCAGAACCCGGCCGGCGGATACACCGACTCCAGCGGCGAAGAGAACGGCGACAAGTGCGCCTGGATCACGCCCGGCACGGCTGGCGGCTCGTTCGACCTGAGCACCGGCCACGGCACCTTCGCTGTGCAGACCACCTGGGGCAACGACGGCAACAACAACAACGGCACCTGCCAGGCCAGCCACGCGATCGTCGGCAACGGCGGCGGCGGAAACACGATCAGCGTCACCAACCCCGGCAGCCAGACCGGCACGGTTGGCACCGCGGTCAGCCTGCAGATCCACGCCAGCGACTCGGCATCCGGCCAGACGCTGACCTACTCGGCGAGCGGCCTGCCCGCTGGCCTGTCCATCAACTCCTCCTCCGGCCTGATCTCCGGTACCCCGACCACCGCGGCGACCTCCAGTGTCACTGTGACGGCCAAGGACACCACGAACGCGAGCGGCTCGGCCAGCTTCAGCTGGACGATCAACCCCTCCGGCGGCGGCGGGTGCACCAACCACACCCAGCTGCTGGGCAACCCGGGCTTCGAGACCGGGTCCGCCTCGCCGTGGACGTCGACCGCGGGTGTCATCAACGCGAACGGCGCGGGCGAGACCTCCCACGGCGGCTCCTGGTACGCGTGGCTCGACGGATACGGCACCACCCACACCGACACGCTGGCCCAGACCGTGACGGTCCCGGCCGGCTGCACCGCCACGACGTTCAGCTTCTGGCTGCACATCGACACGTCGGAGACGACCACCACCACCGCATTCGACACGCTGAAGGTCCAGGTGCTGAGCGGCTCGACGGTGCTCGCCACGCTGGCCACCTTCTCCAACCTCAACCACATCACCGGCTACGCGCAGCACTCCTACTCGCTGGGCAGCTTCGCGGGCCAGACGATCACGCTGAAGTTCACCGGTAGCGAGGACGCCTCGCTGCAGACCTCGTTCGTGGTGGACGACACGGCGGCCAACCCCAACTAACCCCGCAGCCCGGTTCCGGGCAACGGGAGAAGCACGCACACCGGCCCCCGGCGGACGGCTCCGGCCGCTCCGCCGGGGGCCTCGGCGTGGCAGCACCGTCGCTGTCACGCCTCGACAGCGAGCTGTGCGCGGTTTAACAGGCCGCCAAGGCAGCATTGGCCGCATGGGACATGACACGAACGCCGTCGAGGCAACCGGCCTGGTCAAGCGTTTCGGCAAGACGACCGCGCTGGACGGCGTGGACCTGGTGGCCCGCCAGGGCAGGGTGCTCGGGGTGCTCGGGCCCAACGGGGCGGGGAAGACGACCGCGGTGCGGATCCTGGCCACCCTGCTCACCGCGGACGCCGGGCAGGCCCGGGTGTGCGGCTACGACGTGGTGCGCGAGGCGCACCAAGTGCGGCAGCTGATCGGGCTGACCGGCCAGTACGCATCGGTGGACGAGGGCCTGTCCGGCACGAACAACCTCGTCATGATCGGCCGCCTGCTCGGCCTCGGCCGTGCCGACGCGAAGGCGCGCGCCGCGGAGCTGCTCGCCCGGTTCGGCCTGACCGACGCGGCGGGGCGCCCGGCGAAGACCTACTCGGGCGGGATGCGGCGCCGGCTCGATCTCGCCGCCAGCATGGTGGGCCAGCCCCGGGTGCTCTACCTCGACGAGCCGACGACCGGGCTCGACCCGCGGAGCCGGACCGATGTCTGGCAGATGGTGCGCGGAATGGTCGCCGACGGCGTCACCGTGCTGCTGACCACGCAGTACCTGGACGAGGCCGACCAGCTCGCGCACGACATCGTGGTGATCGACCACGGCAGCGTGATCGCCACCGGCACGCCGGATGAACTCAAGGCCAAGACCGGCGGCCAGGTCCTCGAGGTGTCGCCGGCCGACATCGCCCGGATCGGCGACGTGCGCGCGTTGCTGACCGGCCTGCTGGGTGCAGAGGCGGCCGTCAACGACGACGGCGACATGGCGAGCGTCCCGGTCAGCGACGCCGCCATGCTGCCGCGCATCGTGCGCGAACTCGACGACAGGGGCATCGAGCTCGCCGAATTCACCCTCCGCAAAGCGAGCCTGGACGAGGTGTTCTTCGCGCTCACCGGGCATCGCGCGGAAGACCAGGCCGCCCGTTCCGACCCGGTAGGGAGTGCTTCATGACCGCGATCTCCGTGCCCGTCCGCCGGGTCAGCCCGGCCGACGGCCTGCGCAACACGTTCACGCTGACCTGGCGGAGCGTACTGAAGATCAGGACCAACATGGAGGACGTCCTCGGTCTCAGCATGCAGCCGATCATGTTCCTGCTGCTGTTCACCTACGTGTTCGGCGGCGCGCTGTCCGGCAACACACATCAGTACCTCCAGTACGAACTGCCCGGCATCCTGGTGATGACCGTCGTGTTCGGTACGGTGGGCACCGGCCTGATGCTGAACAACGACATCTCCACCGGCGTGTTCGACCGGTTCCGCAGCCTGCCGGTCGCGCGGTGGGCACCGTTGGCCGGCGCCGTGCTCGGGGACATGGTGCGCTACGTGATCATGGTCGCGGTCACCCTCGGCTTCGGCATGATTCTCGGGTTCCGGGTCGAGTCCAACCCGGCGGCGGCGGCCGCCGGATGCCTGATCGTGCTCGGCTTCGCCGTGGCCATGTGCTGGATATCCGCCCTCCTCGGCCTGCTCATGAAGACCGCGCAGGGTGTCCAGGCGTTCAGCGCCATGGTCATGTTCCCGCTGGTGTTCGGCAGCGACCAGCTCGTGTCCACGAAGACGATGCCGGGCTGGCTGCAAGCCTTCGTCAAGGTCAACCCGATGACCTCGGTGACCGACACGGCGCGCGGGCTGCTGGTCGGCGGGCCGGTGGCCAGCCCGGCGTGGAAGGCGCTGGCCTGGGCGGTCGGCATCACGCTCGTGTTCGCGCCGCTGGCGGTACGGGTCTACCGCCGGCGGACCTGATCCTCGGTGAGGCCAGCGTCGATCAGCTCGGAGACCAGCAGCAGGCCGGCGGTGGAGCCGAGATCCCGGCCACGCTGGTAGGCGGCGTCGAAGTCCGGGGGGCCGAGTGCCTCCCGGGCCGCCTGCCGGGTCCGTGGCCCGTCGAGTCCGCCCGCGTCGAACTCGCCGCGGACCGCGTGCGCCACGCCGAGCGTGGTCGCCGCGCGCACCGGGTCGTCGAGCAGGTACACCGCCACCGCGTCGAGCACCTCACCGATCGCGGTGTGGTCCACCCAGGCAACCGATGACCGCAGCGCACCCGCGAGCAGGAACCGGGCGCGTGCCCGATCACCCCCCTCGAGGACGATGACCGCGAGCCGGGCCATGATCAGCGCCCGCACCGTGTCATACCAGGCCACCTTCTTGGCGGCGATCAGCGCCAGCACGTCCTCACATTGCCCGATGGCCCGCTCCCGGTCCCCCTCCCGCCAGTAAAGCTCGGCGCGGACCCGGCCGAGCCACGCCGTCGAGTCGCTGCGGACCGCGGCCATGCTGGCGTCGGCGCGGGATGCCCGGTCCAGGTCGGCGCGCGCGCCTACCAGGTCCCCCATCTTGATGCGGACGCGCGCCAGCAGCCCGTCGATCTGCGGCAGGTCCCCCCACGCGCCGAGCTCACGGCCGATGGCCGCCGCCTCCTCCAGGTCGGCGATCGCGGCCGCGTGGTCACCCCGCATATCGGCGAGCTGAGCTAGCTGGAGCAGCGCACCCGCGGTTCCCCAGGCCTCGCCGAGTTCCCGGAACCCCGCCAGCGCGACGCGCAGGTTCTCCTCCGCGGCCTCGGTCCCGGTGCCGAGCGTCCAGGCGAACCCGGTACGGATCATGTTCGCCGCCGCGTAAAGCCATGGATCCTTCGCCTGCGCGAACGAGTCGAGCAGCGACAGCGCGCGGTCGGTGTCGTTGTCGAGCAGCGCCAGCACGGGCTCGGCCAGTGCCGCGATCGGGTGGAAGGAGGGCCGATCCGCCGCCCAGCGCTCGAGTGCCTCCTTCGCCGCCGCCAGCTGCGGGCGCACCCGCGTGAAGTCCCAGTCCGGCCCGGACGCCGTCAGTACGCAGATGATCCGGGCCTCCGCCATCGGCAGGGTGTCCGGGCCGGGGCCGAGGGCGAGTACCTCCCCGGCCAGCGTCATCGGCTCGCCCGCCTGCCCGTGGACCAGCCAGTACCAGCCCAGCGCGCGGATGAAACGCAGTGCCGCCTCGGTGTCCCGGCTCGCGATCAGCCAGCGCATGGCGGCGTAGCTGTTGTCCTGTTCCGCGCCGAGCCGCCGGAGCCAGCCGCGCTGCCCCGCACGGCGCAGCAGCGGGTCCGCCGTCTCCGCGAGATCCAGGTAGTAGGCGCTGAACCCGTCGCGGACCCGGCGGGCCTCACCGGCCTGCGACAGCTGCTCCAGGCAGTACGCGCGCACCGTATCCAGCATCCGGTAACGTGGGCCGGTGCCGTCCGGCCCGTCGGTGACACCCAGGATCGACTTGCCGACCAGGCCGGACAGGGTAGCGAGCACGCGCCCGGCCGGCAGGTCGTCGCCGGAGCAGACTCGCTCCGCCGCGGCCAGCGTGGCGCCGCCGGGGAACACGCTGATCCGCCGGGCGAGGATCCGCTCAGGTTCCGACAGCAGTTCCCAGCTCCAGTCCACGACGGCGCGCAGCGTCTGATGCCGCGGCATCGCGGTGCGGCTGCCGCCCGTCAGCAGAGCGAACCTGTCGTCCAGGCGTTCGGCGAGCTGGGCGGCCGACAGCACGCGCAGCCACGGTGCGGCGAGTTCGATCGCCAGCGGCATGCCGTCGAGCTGCCGGCAGATACGAGCCGCCGCCTGGGCCCCGTCGTCGTCTAGCTGGAAGCCGGGCTGCACGGCCATCGCCCTGTCGTTCAGCAGCCGCACCGCGGGGTAGCTCTCGGGGGTAAGGTCGGCGGGCGGCGGCACTGGCAGCGGCGTGACCGGAAACAGGGTCTCGCCGTCGATACGCAGCGGCTCCCGGCTCGTGGCGACGATCGTCACGCGCGGGCAGGCGCCCAGGATCTGCCCGGCGAGCACCGCCGCCGCCTCGATGACATGCTCGCAGTTGTCCAGGATCAGCAGGCCATCCCGGTCCGCCAGGGCGGCGCAGACCTGATCCGCGGCCGGGCCGGACTCCCCCGACCGCCGGCCGATGACCGGTCCGCGGATGCCGAGCGCGTCGAGCACCGTGTACGGCACGTCGTCGGGATCGGTGACCGCTGCGAGCGCCACGAAGTGGGCCTGCGTCTCCAGGCGGCCCGCGACCTCGATAGCCAAGCGCGTCTTCCCGACTCCCCCGGCGCCGGTGAGCGTGACCAGCCGTGTCGCGTCACGCAGCAGCTTTACCATGCGGGACACTTCGTCGTCGCGCCCGATGAAGGTGGTCAGCGGCGCCGGTACCGGCGCTGCCGACGCGGCCGGCCGCGGACTGGCCGGAGCCGGACTGGGAGCCGCCTCCTCGCCGCGCAGGATGCGCAGGTACACCTGTTCCAAGGCCGGCGACGGGTCGACACCGAGCTCGCCGGCCAGCAGCTGCCTGGCCTCGCCGTAGACCGCGAGCGCCTCGGCCTGACGGCCCGCCGCGTACAGCGCCCGCATCAGCAGTGCCCGCGGCCGCTCGGCCAGCGGGTCCGCGCACACCATCGCCTTCAGTTCCGCGGTGAGGCTCGCGCCCTCACCCAGCGCCAGGTCGGCCTCGATCCGGTCTCGCGTGGCTTCGGCACGCAGTTCGATCAGGCCTATCGCCGCGGTGTCGGCGAACTCGAACCCCTCGGCGTCGGCGAGCGGGCGACCGCGCCACAGCGCCAGCGCCTCGCGAAGCAGCCGGGCGGCGGTAGGGGAATCGCCGTCAGCGAGCGCTCGCCGGCCGGCCTCGGCGATATTCCGGAAGGCTGTGACATCTACCGAATCCGGCCGAACGGCCAGCAGGTAACCGGCCGGGTGGGACTCGACGAGCCCGGCGTAACCGGCCGGGCGCAGCGCGGCCCGCAGCCGCGACACCAGCGTCTGCAGGGCATTGCCAGGATCCGCGGGCTGCTCGTCTGGCCAGATCCCGCCGGCCAGCGTCCCGGCGGACACGACACGCCCGGGCTGGAGTGCGAGCATAGTGAGCAGAACGCGCAACTGCCGGCCGCCGATCGGCACCAGCGTCCCGCCCAGGTCCCTGACCTGCAATGGCCCGAGCAGCGCGATCCGCAACGTCGTCTCTCCGCGTTCGTCCATGCTTTCCCCGTCACCACATCAACGCGCCGTTCCACCACAGCCTTCCTGCCGGGCCCTATGATCGGCAAGCGATGGTGTACTCAGCAGGACGGCGGATCAGGGACGCTGGCCTCGTGCTCGCTAGCTCGCTGCTTGCCAGCACGGCGCTCGCGGGCTGCGGGTTCCTCAATCCTGGTTCGATGGTAGCTCCGGCACCGATGACCGTCGGCAGCGCCGCGTTCACTCAGAACGTGCTGCCGGATACCTACACCTGCCACGGCAAGCGGATCAGCCCGCCGATCACCTGGTCCGGCGCGCCCAGCGGGACCAAGAGCTACGCACTGGTCATCGACGACTCGTCAGCCCCGATCACCCCGTTCATCTACTGGATGGTGGTCGGCATCAGCGATACCTCCACCGACCTCCAGGAGGGCTCGCTGCCACCCGGTGCCACCGAGGCGCTGAACAGCGCCGGGACCGCCAGCTACGACCCGCCGTGCCCGCAAGGCTCGCCGCACATGTACCGGATCACCGTCTACGCCCTGGATACCGCGCTGAGCCTGCCGAACGGCACTTCGCTCGGGACCGCCTGGCGGGACATCGCCGCGGCCACTATCGGCCGTGGACGAAAGGTTGTTACTGGATACCCCTAATCAGGTTATTTATTTCGGAATTATCCGTGGAGCGAAGTTTGGCATTCGTGGGACACGATACGCAATGGTAGGCAACAATCAGGTCAAGCGGGTATCACGGCGCTCGCGACATCGGGGGGAGGCTCGCGTCATCGGCCGCGTGTGCCTAGCTAGCGCCACCATGAGGCCAGTGATGTCCGGATGGAGAGATGCTTCCGCTCGCGGGACTCGTGGCCGCAGCCGTCGGTGTGATTATCGCCGTCGCCTACTGGAGCCTGCGATCCGGCGGTTCGCATGAGGACGAAGAGGCTATCGAACTCGAAGCGCCCGGACGGCGCGCCGTCCCTCCTCCCGGCAGGCGGGTTGCGGCCGGACCGTCGCCGGCCGCGGGCACTGTCAGGCAGCCAGCCGCGGAGGGTGTGTCGCCCCCTCCGCCGGATGGCCTCACGACCGAACGACAAGGGGACGTTGTGGCAAAGTCACGCGCTCGAACCGGGCTAGGCGATCGCGTTGGCTGGCGCCGCAGGAGCGACATGGACGCGGAGATGTGGCCGGAGGAGGCGTTCGGTGGCGTGTCCGACGAGCAGTTCTGGGACGACCTTGCCTCGGACAAGCCACTAGCCACCACCGCGCGGACCGCCCAGCCAGAAGGCGCCCCGCTGCCCAGCCCGGCGGCTGGCCCGCGTCACGGAGACCGGCGCTCCGCCGATCGCGCCGAGCCTTCGCCCTTCAGCGCCACCACCCAGGCGTTTCCCGCATCCCCCGGCCAGACGGCCCAGGGCGCCACACAGGCGTTCAAGATCACCGGCGGCGCGCCCGGGCAGACCACGGGCCCCCAGCCGGTCCGCCAGGCCACCGGGCCGCAGCCGATCCTCTCCGCGGCGTCGAGCCAGCCGGTGCCGGTGCGCATCCACCCACCCGCGCCGCCAGCCCACTCGATCCCGCCGGGCCAGCTGAACCGTCCCGTCACCGGGCCGCAGCCGCTGCCAGCCGCCCAGCACGCCCGGCCAGCCCAGGGCCACGGTCGGCACAGTGCCGACGAGGACCCGCTGACCAGTTCGGCATACTCGCTGCGCTCAGCCGGCGGCGTCGACGGCCGGTCCTACCATGCGTCGCGACGGGCCCGCGAGCTGACCCGCGACCAGTACGATGCGGCGATCTCGCAGGAAACCCAGACGTTCAGCGTCGTCGACGCAAACAGCGGACCGTCCGGTTACCAGGCCAGCACTCCCCCGTACGGATATGAGCTGCCGCCCGCCCCGGCGCGCCACGGCGCGCCGGGGAACGGCACCGGCTGGGCTCCGGATCCGTACCAGCAGAACCGCGAGGGGTATGCCCCTCCCGGCGGCTATACCCACCCGTACACCCAGCCGGCGCAGGCTCAGCCTGGTGCGCACACGCCGCCGTACGGGGAGAGCTACGGGTACGACCGGAGCGGGCCGGGCCGGCCCGCCGGCCGCGGCAACGATCGCGACTACGGCATTCCAGCGGTCAAGGGCGGTCGTCCCGCCGACCCGGCTCGCGGTGACCGGCTCGGCTACGGCGCGGACCGCCCCGGATACGGGACCGCGGAGCGGCCCGCCTATCCGGCACCGGCGGACCGGCCGGCGTACCAGCCTGGCTACCCCGGCCCGCCGGCACAGCCGGCCCCGCTGGCACCGTACGATTCGCGGGGCACCCACCGCCGCGGCTAACCAATGCCCGAAGGCGACGTGGTCTGGTACACCGCGCGCAGGTTGCACCAGGCGCTGGCCGGCCGGACGCTTACCCGCAGCGACTTCCGCGTCCCGCGCCTGGCTACCGCTAACCTGGCCGGCGACACGGTGACCGAGGCGATCGCCCGCGGCAAGCACCTGCTGATCCGCACCGACAACGGGTTCACCGTGCATACGCATCTGCGGATGGACGGCTCCTGGCGGGTCACCGCCGCGGCGGAGCCGGTCCGGGACAGCCACCGGATCCGGCTCATCCTCGCCAACGACGCGTGGCAGGCGACCGGGTACCAGCTCGGCGTCGTCGAGCTGGTCCGCACCCGCGACGAACAGCGGGTCATCGGCCATCTCGGTCCCGACCTGCTCGGCCCCGACTGGGACCGCGACGAGGCGGTGCGCCGGCTGCGCGCCCAGCCGGACCGGCCCATCGGCGAGGCGCTGATGGACCAGCGGAACCTGGCCGGCATCGGCAACGTCTACAAGTCGGAAATCCTGTTCCTGCGCGGGATCAGCCCGTGGGCGCCTGCCGGGGACGTGGCCGGCCTGGACGCGGTGACCGAACTCGCCCGCGAGCTGCTCGACGCGAACAAAGACCGTATCGGCCGGATCACCACCGGCAACCCACGGCGCGGAGAGGAAACCTGGGTGTACGGCCGCCGGGGCCGGCCCTGCCGCCGCTGTGGCACGCCGGTCCGCGCAGAGGGTCAGCAGGACCGCGTCACGTACTGGTGCCCGCGCTGCCAGCCGCGGCCGGAAACACCCGGACGGGATTAGCTTCGGCGGCGCGAAGCACTCATGTCGTTCCGCTGAAATTCAGGCTGGCCAGCTGCCGGGGGCCTTCGCGAGGTCAATCATCGCCTGGCCATGTTCGGTCATCAGGCCCAGCTCAGTCATCCGTTCGGCCCGCCGCCTGTTCACCCGGCTCCACGCGCTGCGTGGCCGGCGCGGGGTGAAGCGCAGCACGCAGCTGTCCGCGTCATGCTTGCGGGCCAGGCTGTCGATCCAGCCGAAGCACAGCGCATGCTCGATGGCTTCGTGGTACCGGACACTCGGCTGGTCGACCCGTGGGGCGTGGTCGCCAAGGACGACGTCTGGTACCTGATCGCCGGCACCGAACGCGCGCAGCGGACATTCCGCGTCGACCGGATCGTGTCGGCCGAGCCGTCCGGGTCGCCGGCGGCCGAGGCGCCCGCGGGATTCAGCCTGGCTGGAGCCTGGGCGGAGATCGTCGGCCAGATGGAGGAGCTGCGCTCAAGCACGTCGGCGACCGGCCGGCATCTCCAGGTCGCTGGCCGGTCAGCAGGCGGCGATGGGCCTGAATAACGTGGCAGATCGCCCCTTCGTGGTAGCGGGACCCCTGTTGACGAGGGTCGATCCTCCACAAAGAGGTAATCGTCCACGTTATCGACGGGACTGGCGTGCGCTCCTATCCCCAGCAGTCGCATAATGCACTCCAAGCACAAACCGCGGCGGGGGTGGGCATCGACCCGGACCAGCTCCGCGCCGCCTAAGCGCGCTGACGCACAGCCTGGGTCTGCGTGGTCTGCGCTACCAGCCGTTCCGCTGAGTCGTACAGGCTGGTCTGCGCGGTCACCACGGTGCGCCCGCGGTGCAGCGGCACGGCGACCGCGCGCACGTCGCCGTCGCTGACCGGCCGGAGCAGTTGCGTGGCCGATGTGATCGTCGCGGTGGTGGCGCCCTCGGGAAGCCCAAGGAACGCGACGAGCGCGCCCGCGGTATCGGCCAGCGACATCAGCGCGCCGCCGTGCATCACACCGGACGACGTGCACAGGTGCGGCGCCCAAGGAAGCCGGGCGATCACCCGGTCCGCGCTCGCCTCGTCCAGGATCATGCCGAGATGCGCGGCGAACGGCATGATCGCCAGCAGTTCATCGAGTTCAGCGGGCATAGCCGGAGCCTAGGCGCGCCGGGTCATCGACGGGGGTGACCGTACGGAAATGTGTCTTTATTCTCAGTCATGCCGGGCGCATACTCGTCGTAGGTCCGAGGGGGAGCCATGACCTACTGCACCAGATGCGGCCAGCCATCTCAGCCCGGCACGTTGTTCTGCACCACATGCGGCACCCGGCTCAGCCCTCCCCCGGCCCCGGCCGCACCGGCCCCGGCCGCACCGGCGCCGTTCCAGGCGCCGTTCCAGGCGCGGCAGTTCCAGCAGGAACCACCACCCGTGCCGCCGCAACGCCAGGAACAGCCGGTCAGGCCACCCAGACCCAGGCCTCCACAGCCGCCCCGGCCGCCACGCGGGCCGCGGCGGGGCGACGGCGGGCCGCCGCTGTGGGCGATAGTGACCGGCGCGATCCTGATCGTGGCGATCTGCGCGGCCGTCGTGACGATCGTTGTCATAAGCTCCTCCCCCACCGGCCACGTCAAACTCAGCAGCAACACGACTTCGCCATCGACACCACAGGAATCGGCAGCGCAGGAGTCGTCAGCACCGCAGTCGCCCACGCAGCAGCAGAGCAATGCGGCCGGGACAGGTCAGCCATCAGGAACCGCACAGGCACCGTCCGAACAGACGGCCGCCCAGGATCTGGCCACACTGCTCTCCCAGAGCGCGACCGACCGCAGCGCAATCTCCAGCGCGGTGAGCGACGTGAACAACTGCGGGCCGAACCTCGCCGCGGATGCGTCGGCATTCCAGCAGGCGGCCAGCTCGCGGCAGCGGCTGCTCGGCAAGCTCGCCCAGCTACCGGGCAGTTCCGCGCTGCCCGCCCAGCTCGTCCAGGACCTGACCGGCGCCTGGCAGTCGTCGCGGCAGGCGGACGAGGACTTCGCCGCCTGGGCCAACGACGAGAACACCAACGGGTGCACGCCCAACGACAGCTCCGACGCCAACTTCCAGGCCGCAACCGCGCCGGACAACCAGGCGACCACGGACAAGAAGGCGTTCGTCAGCGAGTGGACTCCCATCGCCAGTCAGTACGGTCTGCGCGCCTACCAGTGGGACCAGATCTAGGCCATGTGCTGCCAGACCAGCGCGGACAGCTCGCTGATCGTCTCGATGCCGTACGCCTCACTCGGATTCTGCGTGCTCAGCACCGCGATCAGGTAGTCGCGGCCGAGGCCGGAGACCCAGCCCACGCTGTTGACCTGCCAGTCGGTCTGCGCGGCGTTCAGCGGCAGCCAGCCGTTCTTCAGCGCCACAGTGGCCTGCGCCGGCACGCCGCCGGACACGCCCCACCGCTGGTGCGCGGTCACGTTCTCCATCAGCCGCAGCGCGTAGTCCCGCTCCGGCGCGGTGAGCACCGAGCCCGACGGCGATACCAGCTGCCGCAGCAGCGCGATCTGGTCCAGCGGGGTGGTGGTCGTCAGACCCCAGCCTGGCCACGGGAACCCCGGGCACTGCACGCACGCCGACGGCGCCGTCGCGTTCAGGCCGACGTGCGCGTTGAACGCGCGGATCCCGCTCGCGCCGCCGACGGTATCCCACAGCGTGGTGGCGGCGTCGTTGTCGCTGTCCTCGATCATCCGCTGCGCGAGCGCCTGGTCCGTGGCCGGCAGGCCGCCGGGCCGCTGCGCGAGGAGCGCCTCGAGAACGTCCACCTTCACGACGCTCGCCTCGTCCTGTGCCTGCCCGGCGCTCCCGATCGTCCAGCTCTGCTGGGTACCCAGGTCGTAGACGGCGGCAACCACGACACCGGATCGCGTCCCGAGGTACGCCGCCGCCGAGGGCCCCAGCGGGTTACCGCGAGCCTTGGACGCGGCACCACCGGGGATTGCCGAGCCGCCGGGACTAGCGGCACCGTCCGAGGCCGCCACCGCCGCGCTCGTCACCCCCGCACGCGGAGCCGGCGGCCCGGGCGAGGTCGCGGCCGCATGGCCGGCCGCGGTGGACCGTGTCGCCGCGGCGGTGCCCGCCGGCCCGCCACCGGACCGCGATTCCACCACGACCACGAGGACGCCGATGGCGACCAGCAGGCCCAGCCCGAGAACCGGCAGCCTGGTCATCCCGCGTGCCGGATTCCCGCGCACCGGGGAGTGTCGCCCTCTCCCCATTTGCCCAGATTAACGCGAGACGACCGCGCGCCCAGGCGAATGGCGAAGACCACGAGCCCATATGCTTCGAGATCTAACTTTTAGACTTCGACGTCTACCTGATACGCTGCGTGTCATGCAGCCGTTCCGCACCCCGATTGGCCTGCGCCTCAGCCAGGTCGCCCGCGTTGTCGGCCGGGAGTTCGACAGTGCCCTGGAACAGGCGGGCGGATCGTTGCCGGTCTGGCTGATCCTGCTCAACCTGAAGATACGCAGACCGGAGAACCAGCGCGAACTGGCGGAGGCGGTCGGTGTCCGGGAAGCCACGCTCACCCATCACCTCAACGCGATGGATACCCGCGGGCTGATCACCCGCCGGCGGGACGCGGACAACCGCAGGATTCACGTGGTCGAGCTGACCGAAGCCGGTGATGAGCTCTTCGCCCGGCTCCAGCAGGCCGCGATCACGTTCGACGCAAGGCTCCGGCAGGGATTCGAGGATACGGATCTGGACATGCTCGACGCGCTGCTCGGACGGCTCGCCGCCAACGCCGGCGGGACCGAGGAAGGCACGTTCCCGTGGGCCGGGCTCGCGGACCACTCATCCCGGTAGTGAGGAGAACAGCACAATGCGCGTGCTCGTGTCCGTGGACATGGAGGGCATCGCCGGCGTCGTCGACGGTGAAGACATCCACCCCGGGGAGCGTGAGTACGAGCGCAATCGCGCGCTGATCACGGCGGAGGCCAACGCCGCGGTGCGCGGTGCCTACGCCTTCGACCCGGGCGTCCAGGTGCTGGTGACCGAGGCCCACGCGAAGTTCCGCAACCTGCTGCCGGAGAAGCTTGACCGGCGCGCCGAACTGCTCCGCGGCAGCCCCAAGCCGGACGGCATGATGGCCGGGCTGGCCGAGGACATCGACGCCGCCGTGTTCATCGGGTACCACGGCAAGGCCGGGACGGCGCGCTCGATTATGGCGCACACTATTTCCGGCATGGTGATCGCCGACGTGCGCTGCAACGGCCGCTCGCTCGGCGAGATCGGACTGAACACCGCGCTCGCGGCTCACGCCCGCGTCCCGGTGGTGCTCGCCGCCGGCGACGACACCGTCGCCGCGGAGGCCGCCGACGTCGCTCCCGGCATTCACACGGTCGTCGTCAAGCGAGCGCTGGGCGCTCGCGCGGCCGCGCTGCTCCATCCCGACGAGGCATGCGACCGGATCGAGCAGGAAATGCCGAAGGCTCTGGCCGACCGGGACGCGATCACCCCGCTGCGGTTCGACGGCCCGGTCGTGCTCGAGGTGCAGGTACACGTCACCCGGATGACCGAACACGCGCTGCTGGTGCCGGGGATGGAGCTCGCCGACGGCCGCACGCTGCGGTACGCGGCCCCGGACTTCCGCACCGCATACCAGGTCATCGAGCTGATCTCGCTGCTCGGCACCCTGTAGCCGCCGTTGCGTACCCGCTCAAAGCTTTGATATCTTACAGTTAGACATCAAAGCTTTGAAGGGATGATTAGCATGAACGACCTGCCTATGCAGGCCAAAGTGGCACTGATAGCCGGCGCCAGCAAGGGCATCGGCGCGGCCACGGCCGAGGCGTTCGCCGCGGCGGGCGCGGCCGTCGTGCTCGCCGCACGGGACCTCAGCGCGCTGAACGACGTGGCCGACCGCATCACGGCCAATGGCGGGCGGGCACTCGCCGTCCGGACCGACGTCAGCGACAGCGAGTCGATGCGCAACGTCGTCGGCCAGGCGCTCAGCACGTTCGGCCGGCTCGACGCGGCATTCAACAACGCCACCGACGGCCCGAAGCCCGCTCCGCTTGCGGACATCGACCCGGACGAGTTCGACCGGGGCATCGCCACGAACGTCAGGGGCACGTTCCTCGGCATGAAGTATCAGATCCCCGCGATGGCGCGCAGCGGGGGCGGCGCCATCGTGAACATGGCCTCGCTGGCCGGCCTGAACGGCGTCGCGAACCTGGCCGCATACGTCGCGGGCAAGGCCGGCATCATCGGCCTGACCAAGGTCGCCGCGCTCGACTACGCCGACCAGGGCATCCGGGTCAACGTGGTCGCGCCGGGCACGATCCTCACCCACCACCTGGCCGCCGCGGGCGAGCAGGCCCAGCGCGGCGCGGCCATGGCCACCCCGATGCGGCGCATCGGCACCACCGCCGAGGTGGCGAACACCGTGGTGTGGCTGTGCTCCGCACAGTCCTCGTTCATCACCGGGGCGGTGATCCCGATCGACGGCGGCCAGGCGGCCGGCATCAAGCCCCCGCAGATGTACCGTCAGGGGGAGCCGATGAGCGCCTGACCTCAGGCCTCGAAGACGCTGGCCAGCCAGGCCATCCAGGCCGCGGCCAGCGCCTCCCGGTCGACACGGCGACCGTAGATGTACGCACCGACCGCGATCGGCAGCCCGCTCGGCGTCCGGCCGTTGAACCGGTACAGCGCGTCGGCGGTCCGGATACCGAGGAACGTCGATCGCGCATAGTCGATGACGCCCTCGATCGGTGCGGCACCGGGCAGGTCGAGCTTCAGCCCGTCCCCCACGGCCGGAGCGCCGTCCACCCCGAGCGCCCTGAGCAAGGCCGGCCAGGCGTCGGCGGAGACCGAGGATCGCGGCGCCTCGGCGGCGACGTAGGTAGCCGCGCTCCCCGCGAAGTGCAGGAAGTACTGAGCCAGCGTGTCGAGGTACATGTCCCAGCCGTCGCCGGTCAGCTCCGGGTCCTCGCCCTCCCAGCTGTCGGCCATCACGCCGCTATGCACGAAGCGGAGCACGGTCGTCCCGCCGTCCCTGCCTTCGATGACATACTCGAACCCCTGCACCGAACCGTTTTCGGCGTCCGGCACCTTGACGAGGAGATGCTCCGGCTGCTCCCAGGTCGCGACCAGCGGAACCTCGGGCCGCAGATCGCCCGGCGTGGGCCACAGCCAGGTCTCGGTGCCGGCCGCGGTGGTGATGGCGGCCCACACCTGCTCGGGCGTGGCGGCGAGCTCGATCTCCTTCTCGATCCGGAACTCCTTGGTCATGTCAGCTCTCCTGGTTCGCGTCGGCCGGATTCGGCAGGCTGGGATGAAGGGCGATCAGCACGCGGTGCGGCCGGCCGCCCTCGGCACTCTCGTCGTGGTACTGGGCGACCAGGGCGGCAAAGGCGCTCGCCAGCTTCGCGGTGAACTCGGCCCGGTCGCGCGCCGAGGCGAACCGCACCTCGCTGTCCAGCGCGAACGTCGCGATCCGGCTCCGCTCGCCGGCCTGGTCCCGGCCATGGCCATCCCGGGCCAGCAGCCCGCCCACGTCCCGCACCAGCCGGGCGGCGAGCGCGAGCAGCCACTGGGCGGATAGCCGGTCCGGAGCCCGGCCGGGATCGGGCTGGACCGAGCCGAGTGCGGCTGGCGAGATCACGTAGGAGCGCGCGGAGGCCCGCAGTACCCGCTCCGTGCAGTTGCCCTTCCGGCGTTCCTCGACCAGCTCGACCAGCCGATGCCGTTCGAGCGCCCGCAGGTGGTAGTTCACCTTCTGCCGCGGCAGCCGCACCCGGGCGGCAAGCATGGTCGCCGACGCCGGCTCGGCCAGCTCGGCGAGCAACCGAGCCCGCACCGGGTCAAGTGAGACCTCAGCGGCCGCCGGGTCCTCGATCACCGCGATGTCCCGCATAGCCCCACAATGCCCACCGACGACTTTATTTGTCAAGACCGCCAACATTGTCGGTGCGAGCGCACCGACCCGCCCCGCCGCGCCTCCCGCGCCTCCCGCGCCCCCCGCGCCTCCCGCCGCCCCAGCATGCCAATTGCGCAGTTGAGCCCACTAGAGCGTGTCAATTCGCGCCAGTTCCGGTGCACGCCGCCGCGGCGCTACTCGGCTGCGATGGCGGCGAGCACGTCGAGCTTGGCGGCCCGCCGGGCCGGCCAGCTGGCGGCCACCA